>JAABUL010000585.1_pt1 | contig 77190 bp, 73 predicted proteins | sample 5559151 | NCBI WGS metagenome assembly JAABUL01 (sample SAMN10711876, study PRJNA513368) | rock metagenome | isolation source: Antarctica rocks | place: Antarctica: Victoria Land, Pudding Butte sud
GAGTGGCTCGACAAGCTGCCATTGGGCGTCGGTCAGGTCGGTTGAGTAGGCTTTTCGGGGGCAGGGTGACTGTTCCATGCCCATATTTTCGGAAGAAAGCCAAACTTTCTATACAGTTTCTAAGCTTTCTCCACTCGCCCAAAGCGGCACGCTATGCCCACCTACACCACCGACGCCATCGTCTTGCGACGACTTAACTACGGCGAAACCGACAAAATCCTGACCTTGTATTCGCAGGACAAAGGCCGTATCTCGGCCATTGCCAAAGGCGCGCGCAAAGCAATCTCGCGCCTGTCCGGGGCCACCGAAGCCCTGACCCTGACCCGGTTTCAGCTTGCGTCGGGCAAGTCGCTGGAGATCGTGACGCAGTGCGAGGTGCAGGAGGCGTTCTCTTCTCTGCGCCTGAACCTGCCGCGCCTTGCGCATGGCCTGTATCTCGCAGACCTCACCGACCACTCGGTAGAAGACAGCGCCCCCAACCCCCCGTTATTTGATTTATTGCTGACGGGCCTGGTTCTCACGCAGTTTCTGCCCGACCCCGCCCTGGCCGCCCGCTGGTTTGAAGTGCAATTGCTGCGCGACCTGGGCTATGCGCCTCATCTCGCCGAATGCGCCGTCTGCCACGCCCCTCTGCCCGGCGCCTGGGGGCAGGGCGAGACATTTGCCCTGTCCGCGCTCCTGGGCGGGGCGCTGTGCCCTCTGCACGCCCACCCCGCCCACAATGAAGACCACAGCGCGCTCAGCTTGGGGGCGCTGCGCCTCCTGCTGGCCCTGGACGCCCTCGGCCCGAATGCCCGCGAAACACTCCCGGCACTTCCCATTCCCGGCCCCAAAAACTTGGATTTAACGCGCCTGGCCCTGCGCCGCTCCCTGCGCCTGCGCCTGGAGCGCGACCTGAAAAGCCTGGAGTTTCTGGACAGCCTGCGGCATGCTGCGCCCGCTCCCTGACATGGGAGTGCGTGCAACAAGCAAAGCCCCTCTTCCCTACAAAACAAGGGAAGAGGGGTTTTGCTTGCGAGTGGCTTTTACGCAGAGGCCGGGCTAGAACTTCATGCCCAGGCTGGCATTGGCGGTGTAGTCGGAATTGGCGGGGGCAGCGGGCGTGACAGGCTTTTGCATGGTTCCATCTAAAGACAGGTGGAAACGGTCGCCTAATGTGTGTGTCAGGCCGAAGCCGAAGATGTTGGCGCCCGTGGGGCTGTCGCCTGTGCCGGACAGGGTCTGTCGGTAGCTGCCATCCAGCTGGGTGGCCTGGGAGAGATGCAGGCCGACACCGACATGCAGGGTCGTGCCGACGAGCTGCGTGTTGGTCTGGCGCTGCCAGTCGTAGCCGCCGGAGACGCTGAGGACGCCAAACGTGGTTTCCAGCCCCAGGCCGCGCTGGGACAGCGGCTGCGGGGCGCTGCCGTCGCTGTCGGGGTTCTGCGCATAGGAGCCTGTCAGCGACACCCCGCGCAGCGGCAGCAGGGTCAGGCGGAGGAGGCTGGTGTCCAAAGTATCCGTGGGAACGGTGTCGCCCGCCGAGGCGGCGCGGTCTTTGTAGGCGGCGGCGAACTGCAAGAACGACACGGGCTGCACCTGCCCGCCGACCGTGGCTGTGGAGGTTTGCGCGGTGGGTGTCTGGTGCAGGGCAAGGCTGGTTTGAAGCTGGAGCGTGGCAGCGGGCGTCAGGGCCAGGCCCACCTGCTGCTGATTGACCGGGCCGGCGGCATCGCGCGTCTGCCCGACATCGGCATGCACGGCGAGCGTCTTGCTGGGCGTCAGGGCGGCGGCGAGGTTCAAGGCCTGCGTGTCCCCGCCCTGCCCGGCGGTGGTTTTGGACGCGAAGGTGGCGTCCACGGCGCTGGTCGTAGTAGGCGCGGCATGCAGGCGGACATCGGCGGTCTGCGTCTCCGGGGCGCTGCCGCCCGTGGCGTCTGTCCAGTGCGTTTGCAGGCTGAGGCTGGCCGTCGGCGCGACAGACAGCGCGGCGGATGTTTGCGTGGATGCCACCCCACCCCCGGCGATAGTCGGGGCGGACTGCGCCCAGTTGAGCGATGCCTGCATCTTGGACGAAGGCGCGAGGGTGGTGCCCAGGGTCAGCGTTTGACGGCCCGCCGCAAGTCCGTTATCGGATGCCGTGGTCATTTTGGCCCCGGCCTGCGTGTAGCCGAAAGACACCTGGACAGCGCGGGCGGCCTGCGTGCTGCCGCTCAAGCTGACTCCCATGTGCGACAAACTGCTGCCGCTTTGCGCGCCCTCTTCGCCGCCCAGCGAGGGCGCGAACATCAGGCGCGTGGAAAGCTGCGACGCGCCGCCCTGAAGGCTGGTGCCCAGGCCCAGCGTGATGCGGCCCGGCGTCCCGCTGGCTGTCGCCCCCAAGCCGCCGCTGCCCGCCTGGTAAAGCGCATCAAACGACACGCGGCTGTTGCTCCCTTCGGCCAGATTAAACGAGAGGGGAACTTTGGTCACCAGGCTGACACGCACAGCGCGTGCGGGGTCGTAGTCGTAGTGGACAGATGCGGCGGACTGCGCGGACAGGGAATGCGTGAACGTCACCGTGCCTGCATCGGCATCCAGAGTATAGTCTATGCCGCGCATTTGTGTCTGCTGATTGACCTGGACAATCTCCGTGCCGCCGATAATCTGCTTCCACGACAGCGGGTACGGGCCTGATGTGCCGTTGCCGACCAGCAAGTCCTGGCTTGGCTCGGCGCAGGCAGCCGATGCGAGGGCAAGGCAAGCCCCGGCTGCCGCGAGAGTTTTGAGGATAGAATTGTATGCAGGGTGGGTCACAGCTTGTTAGAGTGTGGTGTGGGGCAAATGTTTCACGTTATACCAACGGGTCTGCACTGCTTTCATGCAGGATGCCATGTGGCCTTGTGCCAAGCGCCGTGTGGCACCGGTTGCCGCATGTGTTAGGCCGCTGCCTGCAAAGCCTTTAGTCCATCCGCCCCAACTAAAGCCCGTAGATGTAATAAGGTGTCCTTCCACACTTCTTCCACACGCTCGACAGGTTGACGCCCCCTATTGAGCGCAGGCCCGCCCGGAGCCGACGTGCCCATCAAAGAACAGACCGTTGACGGAGCCATCGTGCGAATATAGCGGAGGACAGGGGCCGAGACCTTTTTGATCGACGTCCTCCCACAGAAGGCTCAGTCGCGTCGTAGGGAAATCGGGCTGGATGATTTGTGTCCCCTCGGTCGTGGCTGGATGGCCCACAATACCCAGAAAGCCACTGACCACGTAACTCGTGTAGAAATGGTCAATCTGCACACTGGCAGTATGAGTATGCGCGGACGGGTCTTCCGGGCAGAACCAAACGGCATCTGAGTGAATATAGGGCCGGAGCGACCTGACCAGCAGATCACCCCGCGCCGCTGACAACAGATAGTTTCCCGATGTCGTAGTGATAACGTGGGGGCTGGAGCCACCCTGATTCGAGTAGGGCGGCAGGACGCTATCATTGTCGCCCGCGTACATTAGGAACGCTTTGCCCAACTGGCCCAGGTTGCTGATGCAGGCCGCCTGACCCGCCCGCTCACGAGAGGCAGTTAGGACGGGGAACAGGATGGCGGCGATGATGGCTATCACCGCTGAGACGATAAGCATCTCTGTCAATGTGAACGCTGTATGCTTCTGCATATAGTTGCCTCGCCGAACGGTTTGGGCTGTCCTAGCGGCCTAACTCGCTACTGTGCCCCTCGCGCTAAAGGAGAACAACTTACTACTGGGTGGGATAAAGCTGGTACGTGGTTGGGTTCAGCTTTTGCACCGAATAGCCCACTTGCCCGGCGGCGTTTTGCAATGCCTGCTGGGCCGTGCTGCCCGGCGCAGGGTCGGACACCATGGCATTGGGCGTGCTGGCGGCATCGGCGATCACGGTGACCCCGTAGTCGGCGGCGACATCCTGCAGGGCATCGTAGAAGGAGCTGCCGGCGGCATCGGGCGCGGCCTGCGCGTTGCTGGGCGTGACCGGCGTAAAGACCACCTGCGTGCCGGATGGCAGGCGCGGGTCGGTGGGCGTGTAAGACACCAGCAGGTTCAGGGTCGTGCCTGCCGGGGCTTGTTTGAGCAGAGCGACCGGGATTTGCATCTCTTCGCTGTTGGTCAGGGTCACCGGCTGCTGCAGGGCGGGCGTCGCCTCGTGCGCTCGGATGTCGGGGTCGGTGATCTGGTTGGTGGCGGTCACGACAAACGCGGACAACGTCGCTTTGGGTACCCCGGCGGGCAGATGCACATGGAACATGTGGTACATGTTGCTGTCGCCGCCCGGCTGCGACGAGACGCCGGTAATCACGGTCGGCGCATTGCTGAGCGGCAGCAGGATGGCCGGGCTTGGGCCAAGGCCGCCCATCTGCTTGGTGCTGGTGCCGAGCGAATGGAAGAACACGCCTGCCAGGGCTGCCACGGCGAACGCGGCGACCAGGCCGCCGGTCATCTGACGACGGCGTCCGAGATTGGCGAACAAGCCGGTCATGGTCTGGGCCGCCCGATGCGCGGGCGTCGCTTCACGGGCGGCCTGCGCCTGCGCGGCCAGTTCCAGCACTTTGGCGCGAAACCCAAGCGGCACATCCACAAGGGGCGCTTCGTGGCTTTGGACAAGCTGATAAACGCGCTGAAACGCGGCATAATCCGCCTGCGCCTCGGGGTCGGCGGCCAGATGCTGCTCCAGGGCCTGGCGCATGGCCGGGGACAGCAAGGCTTCGGCGTAATCAGAGTAAAGCTCGCGCGCACGTTCCGTCTTCATGGGTGTTCGTCCTCGGTAGGGTCAGGGGAAAGCAGGGGCCTTCCTGCCTGATTGGACGGCGCTAGGCGTTGAAAAGTTCCCGCAGCGGGGTGAGCTTATCTTTCAAGGCCAGGCGTGCCCGGTTGAGGCGGCTTTTCACCGTGCCGATAGGCAGCTCCATCACTTCGGCGATCTCCTCGTAAGACTTTTGCTGCGAGTGATACAGCACCACCATTGCCCGCTGGTATTCAGGCAGGCTTTGGATGGCGTCTTCTAAAATCTGCGCGCGCTCTTTTTCTTCGGTGATGGCGGTGGGGGACGGAGACGCGTCTTCAATCTGGCGGGCGACGCTGGACTCTTCAAACTCCAGCTGCTCGTCCAGCGATGTGTGGGGGTGGGCGCGGGCGCGTTTCCGGTCATCCAAAAAGACATTCGTGGTGATGCGAAACAGCCATGTCGTAAACGACGCATCGCCGCGAAAGCTTCCGATGGCGTTGTACACGCGCAGAAACGCTTCCTGAGCCACATCGTTGGCATCGTCGTAGTTGCCCGTCAAACGATACGCGAAGTTGTAAACCTGCTTCTCGTACTTCTTGACAAGGTCGTTGAATGCCCCCAGATCGCCCCGTTTACAGCGGTCCAGCAGCGCCTTTTCATCGGGCGACGCGGCGGCCTTGGGGCGTGGCGGGCGGCCGTTTAACACTTCTTCCATCCCTTGTCTCCTGGGCAGCCGGGCGAAGCAGCCTTATCCAAGAGTGTTACCCGGTCTGCGCCGAACTTACGCCAGGTGATCGTGCGGGTTTTTCTCATACACTGGTTAGTATGACGCCGCGCGGCAGTCAAGTCAAGCCGCCCACGGCGCGGGGCGCGTCCGCAGGACCGGCGCGCGGAAGGCGGCGCGCCCGCGCATTGGGGTGGCATACTGGCCCGCGACCTGCCCGCCGCCAAAACCGCGGCATGGCACGCCGGAGAAGCGATGCGCCATGCGCAGGAAAACAGCAAGCAGAACGCCAAATAGCCGGCATGAACATCCATCTTCTCAGCCTGCAAATCGGCCTGCCGCAGACGCGCGCTTCAGACCTGGATGACGGGCAGGCCCGCGAGTGGACAAGCGCCATCGGCAAAGCGCCGGTTTTGGGGCGGGTCGCTCTCGGCGCGACCCACCTGGCGGGCGACGGGCAGGCCGACCTCAAGAACCACGGCGGCGCGGACAAAGCGGTCTGCTGCTACCCTGCCGTCCATTACCCCACCTGGCGCGCGCTGCTGAGCCTCGCGGAAGGCGCGTTCCCTTACGGCGCGTTCGGCGAGAACTTCACCGTGGATGGGCTTGCGGAAGGCGAGGCGTGCATCGGAGACATTTATGCGGTGGGCGAGGCGGTCGTACAGGTCAGCCAGCCGCGCATGCCGTGCTGGAAGATGGGGCGACGCTGGAACCGGGAGCGGCTGCCCTCTGAGATGGTCGCGCGCGGGCAGACCGGGTGGTACCTGCGCGTGCTGGAGCCGGGCGAAGTCGGGGCGGGCGACACCCTCGCCCTGCGCGAGCGTCCCCTGCCCCAGTGGACGGTTTCGCGTATTAACCACGCCATGTATGTGGATAAAGCCAATGCCGCCCTCGCGTATGAACTGGGCCGCCTGCCGCTGCTCGCCGAAGCATGGCGCAGTCCGTTCCGGCGCCGCGCGGGCCTGATTGCCTCCCATGCCCACCGCCGCGAGGAAGGTCTTTTGGGCTAGAAGCCTATATAAAACCTGACAGAAAGCCCCCCACGCCAGTGCATGAGCGGGGAGCAGGGCGTGGGGCGGTCTTATCGTTTTTTATACGGTTTCTTAGGTTTGGGCTACCCTCCGGGGCGCGACGGCTTTGCGTCTGCATTTCCCCGGCGTTTCCAGCGCGTACCAACGACGGAGCAAATCGTTCCGTCGTCGGTATGCCGTAGAAACGAGCGCGCAACCCCGAAACAACGCCCTCCCGCCGCCCCTGCATCACGCGCCAAAAGATGAGCTGCCCCAGCGAGTGCGACAGCCCGCAGAACAGCGGCGCGACCGTAAACAGCGTGAGGAATGCCACCAGGGAGCGCTTGCGCCCGAAGCGCGAAGCCCAGCCACGCAGTCAGAGGCAGGGCGACATTGATGATGGTCGAGTCCAGCGCTTCCATGATGACGCTGGAAACCAGGGCAATCAAAATAATCCAGCGGTAGGGATTGGCCGCACCCGAGGACGCGCCGGGCTTGGCGGCGGAAGGCGGCCCCGGCGGAGCGCGGCGGGCACGCGGAGCGGGCGGCTCTTTCTAGAGGGAACACGCAGGGCAAGTGCAGCGGGGTCGTCCCGGCTTTGCGGGGCGGCCTCGGTGGGGTATACTGAAAAGAGCGTTTTTGCTCAGGGCAGGAGAACACAAATTGACAGACTGGAAACGGACAATCGCCTGCGGAGAAGTCTCCGAGGCACAGGTTGGACAGGAAGTAACCCTCAATGGCTGGGTCAATCGGAACCGCGACAACGGAGGCATTGTGTTCCTGGACCTGCGCGACCGAACAGGCATTATTCAGATTGCCATTGACGGCGGCGATGCGCCCGAGGCTCTGGCTGTCGCGGAGCGCGTCCGCTCCGAATACTGCCTGTCCGTGCGCGGGACGGTGCGACGCCGCCCGGCAGGCAGCGAGAACCCCAGCCTGCCGACGGGTGATTTTGAAGTCGCCGCCGCGTCCATTGAAGTCTTGAACCCGTCCAAAACGCCGCCGTTCCCAATTGCTGAAGATCGACCCGTGGACGAGATGCTGCGCCTCAAGCATCGGTACTTAGACCTGCGCCGCCCGGCCATGTACGAAAAGATGCGCCTGCGCCATGAAGCCGTGCGGCTGATCCGCGAGTTTATGTACGGCCAGGGATTTCTGGAGATTGAGACCCCAGTGCTGACCAAAAGCTCGCCCGAAGGTGCGCGCGACTATTTGGTGCCTTATCGCCTGGAGCCGGGGCTGTTTTACGCCCTGCCGCAGGCCCCGCAGCAGTTCAAGCAGCTCTTGATGGTCGGCGGGATAGAGCGCTACTTTCAGATCGCCAAATGCTTCCGGGACGAGGCGCAGCGCGCGGATCGCCAGCCGGAGTTTACGCAGCTCGACCTGGAAATGTCGTTTGTCACGCAGGAAGACGTGCTGGAACTGGTGGAAAGCCTGACGATTGAAGTGGTAGGAAAACTCTCCGCCAAGCGCATTCCGGCCCCGTTTACGCGCCTGACCTATGACCAGGCTATCGCCCGCTTTGGCTCGGACAAGCCCGACCTGCGCTACGGGCTGGAACTCAAGGACTGCGCGCCCGTGCTGCACAGCACGCAGTTTTCCGTGTTCCAGAGCGTCCTCGGCAGCGGCGGGCAGGTCAAAGCCATTCGCTACCCCGGCGGGGCATCCCTGTCGCGCAAAGAGATTGACGACCTGACCCAGATTGCCAAAGACTTTGGGGCCAAAGGGCTGGCGTATTTATTGGTCACCGACGATGGCGTCAAGTCCCCCATCGCCAAGTTTCTCACGCCGGAAGAAATCAGCGCATTAGTGGCACTCGCTGAAGGCGAGCCGGGCGACTTGATCGGCTTTGTCGCCGACACGCCCGCCACGGTCGCTAAAGTCCTGGACCGCCTGCGCCGCGAGATTGCCTCCCGCCTGAAGCTCGCCGACCCGAATGAACTCTCGTTTGTCTGGATCACCGACTTCCCGGTGTTTGAGTGGGACGAAGACAGCCAAAGCTGGACATTCCAGCATAACCCGTTCGCCATGCCCCATGAAGAAGACCTGCCGTACTTAGAGAGCGACCCCACGCGCTGCCGGGCGTACTGCTACGACCTGGCATGCAACGGCGTGGAATGGGCATCGGGTTCCATTCGCATCCACAAGCGCGACATTCAGGAGCGCATTTTTCGGATGCTGGGCAACACGGACGAGCAGATTGAAGCCAAGTTCGGGCACATGCTGGATGCGTTTGACTTCGGCGCGCCCCCCCACGGCGGCATCGCGCCGGGCATTGACCGCCTCATTATGTTCCTGACCGATGACGACAACATCCGCGAAGTGATCGCCTTCCCCAAGGCCGGCAGCGGCTTCGACCCCATGATGAACGCGCCGTCTGTCGTGGATGACAAAGCCGTGCGCGAACTGGGCATCACCGTCAAGCGCCCGCCGCAGAAAGAAGGCCCCAAGTGAGCATTGTCATCGACCTCGCGCCCGACGAAGAAGCCCGCCTGCGCGCCAAAGCCGCCCGGCAGGGACAGGACGCGGCGGCCTACGCCGCCGCCGTCTTGCGTCAAGACATGAATGACGCCGCACCCGCGCCGCTGGAAGAGCGGACGCTTGCCGAAAGCCTTGCCGGGCGCGTGGGCCGCCTCCGCAGCCCGCAACCATCGGATATGGCAGATAATTCAGAAGCCGAGTTTGGTAAAATTATGGATGAAAAGCAGCGGCAGGGGCACGTATGACGCTGACCGATACGGGGCCACTGGTTGCTCTGGTCAACGGCAATGACACCAAACACGCAGTATGCCAACAAGCCCTGCCGACGCTGCGTGTTCCACTGCTCACAACATGGCCCTGCTTTACGGAAGCCATGTACCTTCTGGGCAAGGTGCTTGGTTATGCCGGTCAGCAGGAGTTGTGGAGTTATGTCACGGATGGCCTGCTTGTTCTCTACACGCTTTCCGATGCTGAATGGGAACGAATGCGGCGGCTCATGCACACCTACCGCGACGCCCCAATGGACTTGGCAGATGCCTCTATCGTGGCGGCAGCCGAAACGCTGTCTGTGCGGCGCGTCTTTACCCTGGACAGGCACTTCTACGCCTACCGCACAGCCGATAGGCAGGCGTTGGACGTTGTGCCGTAGCCATGCATAAAGCCAAAGAAAAGATATGAACCGACTGCTTTTCGCACTGGCCCTGTGCCTTCTGGCGTCCACGGCACTTGCCGCCCCGCGCTATGCCGTCACGGATTTGGGGCAACTGCCTCTGCCGCCTGACCCCAGCATTCAGGGCAATCCTAACTTCACAGGCGGAAGCGACATCATTGCCAATGCTTATGACCTGACCACGAAGGCCATCGCTCTCAACAATGAAGGGCAAGTAGTCGGGCAGTCCAATGGGCAGGCATTTCTCTGGCAGAACGGAGTCATGCGCGGGCTGGGCGTGCTGCCATCCACCGGCTGGGGCGATTACAACACGTCCAGGGCAGATGCCATCAACAGCACAGGGGAAGCCGTCGGCGGCTCCGGCGGCTTCGGCCCCCTCGTCATGAGTGGCCTTTATGATTGCTACGCATTCCGCTATGCAAATGGGAAGATGGAAAGTTTATCCTCAGCGATGGAGGCCCGTTCCTATGAGGCTTTCGGCATCAATGACCGGGGCGATATTGTCGGACTGCATGAGTACCACGCCTTTTATCGGCATAACGGTAGGCTTGTTGACCTGGGTACGCTGAGCCATGTTCCGGCAGGCAATCGCAGCCATGCGGACGGATTGAACGAACGCGGGCAGGTGGTGGGTGTGTCCAGCGTAGGCAACCCTGGCGCACTGTACTCACACGCCACACTCTGGCGGCAGCATGGAAACAACTGGCGCGCAACCGACTTGAAGACGCTGCCGGGCTACGTCAACTCGGAAGCCCATGCCATCAATAATCCTGAGCAGATTGTGGGCGAGGCAACACTGGATGGGCCGGGCAAACCGGGGCAGATATGGGGCCGTGCATTTCTTTGGAATCGCGGGCGCATGAGCGCGCTGCCGGGCGCAGAAGACAGCACAGCGCAGGCCATCAATGACCGGGGGCAGATTGTTGGTATGGCGGGCGGCAAGGCGGCGCTTTGGCAGGACGGGCGGGTTTATGACTTGAACACACTCACATCCTCCACGTCTGGATGGGTGCTGACGGCGGCGACCGGCATCAACAGCCGGGGGCAAATCGTAGGAACCGGAACGCTGCACGGACAGACGCGGGCGTTTCTGCTGACGCCGCAGAAGAATAAATGATGCCAGGCGAAACACTGACGGCGGAAACGCTGGGCGCGGATAAGATACTCATGCGGGCCGATGAGGCAACGCTGAAGCGCGGGCGCTCCTATTACTCGCAGGGCCGCGTGCGCCTGACACAGATAGAGCCGACCGAAGCCATCTGCCGGGTGCAGGGGACGGAGATTTACCGGGTCATCGTGACCCGCCGTGATGGCAAGACCCGCATGTACTGCAACTGCCCGGTGGAGGGGGATGAAACATATCCCTGCAAGCACTGCATCGCGACCCTGCTTACGCTCAACGCTTACCTGCGCCTGCACCCGCCCGCCACCTGGGACACTGTGCTTGCCAAAGCCATCGCGCCCGCAGGAGGCGCGGCCAAGACAGGGCCGAAGGCCGTCTTGTTCTTCAGCCTGCAAAAGCGCTACTCAGACTGGACGGTGGTGCCCTACTCCATTGCTCTCAGCCAGTTCCCCCCAGACACCGACACCAGCGACAGCGAGGCCGCCGCGCGCGCCATTAGCGCGGGACGCCTGGGGCGGGAAGCCAAACCAATCCGCACGTCCGGCAGCCCGGCGCGCTTTGTCAACGCCGCCTCCGAAAGCCGCCTGGCTTTGCAGATGGCCGTGTCCGCGCAGCGCTATGCCTATTCGTCCTATAATGGCGGTGACGACACGGCTTCGATGCTGGGCAGCTTGGGGAGCGGCAGCATTGTGTTCACCGGCACCGAACAGAACCCCTGCGTCCTGCGTCTGAATGTGCTGCCGGAGCCGGGACAGCCCGAGCTGCAGATCGAAGACGAACCGGACGGCAGCCTGCACCTCAGCGCGCAGGTGCGTGTCGGCGAGACTGTCCTCGCGCTGGATGCCGACACGACCCAGCGCATTGCGGACAGCCCCCCATGGCTGCTGATTGGCGCGCGCCTGCTGGCTGTCCATGACCCAGACGGCACATTCGCCATCTTCACCCAGACGCCCGAATTGTCCGTGCCGCCGGAGCAGAAAGATGCGTTCCTGACCCGCTACCTGCTGCCGCTGGCCGAGCGGTTCCCCATCGTCGGCATGGATATTGTGCAGGAAAGCCTGGATGCCGACCCTGTGACGCGTCTGTACCTGACGGAAGAGGGGGGCGAGATGCAGGCCGCTCTGCGCTTCGGCTACGGCGACTATGAAGTCCCGTTTGAGCGCGACCTGCCCCCCACTGCCCTGCGCCGCAAAGAGGGCACCATGACCCTGGTGCGCATTGCCCGTCAGCCGGGCGCGGAAGAGCACTGGGGGCAGGACATGTCCCAATACGGGCTGAAGCGCGGCGGGGAGCCGGGGGTGTTTGTGCTGCGCGCCAAAGTGGACGTGCTGGACTTTCTGGTGCGCCATGTGCCCAAGCTTGCCGAAGCGGGCGTGGAGATTTACGGCGAACAAGACCTGGCTTCGGCCCGCATCAACCGCAGCAAGCCGTCGCTGTCGTTCAAAGTCTCGTCGGGCATCGACTGGTTTGACGTGGAAGCGGTCGCGCAGTTCGGCGATATGGAAGTGACGCTTCAGGAAATACGCCGCGCGGTGCGCAAGCGTGAGCGGTTCGTCAAGCTCAGTGACGGCACCCTGGGCATTATTCCCGACGAGTGGATTGAGCGCTATCGGCACTTGTTCGGCATGGCGGAGGAAACCGAAACGGGCCTGCGCATCGGCGCGGGGCAGATGGCTCTTCTGGATCAACTGGAAGCGCAGGGCGATACGGTGCAGACCGACGCGGAATATGCGCGCCGCCGCGAACGCCTGCGCGGGTTCACGGAGATTGCGCCCCAGGCGCTGCCGCAGGAGCTTGGCGGCGAGCTGCGCCCCTACCAAAAGGCCGGCTACGACTGGCTGCACTTTCTGCACGAATACGGCTTCGGCGGCTGCCTGGCCGACGACATGGGCACCGGCAAGACATTCACGGCCCTGGCCTTTTTGCAGTCCCTGAAAGAGCGGGGCGAAACCCAGCGCGCCAGCCTGCTGGTGCTGCCTCGCTCTTTGGTCTTCAACTGGGAGCGCGAGGCGACGCGCTGGACGCCCGGCCTGCGCCTGCTCAACCAGGCCCACGCCGCCCGCGCCAAAGACCTGTCGTCGTTTGACGGCTATGACCTGGTGCTGACCACCTACGGACTTCTCTTGCGCGACATTGAAAGCCTGCGCGAGTACCCATTTCACTATGCCGTGCTGGATGAAGCGCAGGCCATCAAAAACCCGCAGTCGCAGACAGGCCGGGCCGCCCGACTCTTGCAGGCCGAACATCGCCTGACACTGACCGGCACGCCGGTAGAGAACTCCACGCTGGAATTATGGTCGCAGTTTGCGTTCCTCAATCCCGGCCTGCTGGGCAGCTTGGATTACTTTGGGGCCGAGTTCGCGTCCGCTATTGAAAAGCGCGGGGACGAAGCCGCCACCACCCTGCTGCGCGCGCTGGTGCATCCATTCATACTCCGGCGCACGAAGGATCAAGTCGCCCCCGACCTGCCTCCGCGCACCGAGCGTATCGTGTACACCGAAATGGAGCCTGCGCAGCGCAAGCTGTACGATCAAAAGCGGGACTTTTATCGTGCGCAGGTGATGGGCATGATTGAAAAAGAAGGCATTAACGACGCCCGCATGAAAATACTGGAAGGGTTGCTGCGCCTGCGCCAGATTAGCTGCCATCCGCGCCTGGCCGAGCCGCACACGCGGGCCGGGTCGGGCAAGTTTGAAGCTCTGCTGGACACTCTGGAAACCCTGCGCGCCGAGGGCCACAAAGCCCTCATCTTTTCGCAGTTTGTGCAGATGCTCAAGATTGTCCGCGAGGCGCTGGACGCGCGCGGTATCCGCTATGCCTACTTAGACGGCAGCGTCAAAGACAGGCAGGAGCGCGTGGATACATTCCAAAACGACCCTGACATTCCCTTCTTTTTGATTAGTTTGAAAGCGGGCGGCGTGGGCCTGAACTTAACTGCCGCCGATTATGTCATCCATATTGACCCCTGGTGGAACCCCGCCGTAGAAATGCAGGCCACCGACCGCGCGCATCGCATTGGGCAGCAAAAGCCCGTGTTCGTGTATAAGCTGATTGCGCAGGACACGGTGGAAGAAAAGATACTGACGCTGCAAGACCGCAAGCGGGCTTTAGTCAGCCAGCTGATTGCCACGGAAAGCAGCTTCTTCAAGTCCCTCACGCGCCAGGATGTGGAGATGCTGTTTGAGTAGGACGCAAAAAAGCGCAGGGCACTCTGTCCTGCGCTTTTTTGTGTCTGCGCTGCGAGAGAGGTCACCAGGCGTAGTCTTCGGGGGCGGTTTTGTGGCCGGGGAAGATGTCGTCAAGCTGCTTCATCGTGTCCTCGGACAAAGTGATGTCAAGGGCGCGCAGGGAGCCGTCCAATTGCTCCAGGGTGCGGGGGCCGATAATCGGCGCGGTCACCACCGGGTTGGATAACAGCCAGGCCAAAGCGACATCGGCGGGTTTCTCGCCCAGTTCTTTGCAGAGGGTCTCGTAACGCTCCAATTTGGGGCGGTTGGCCTCCACCTGCTTTTGCGCGCCTTCAGACGAGCGTCGCCCTTCGGTGGCCTTTTGCAATACGCCGCCGAGCAGGCCGCCCGCGAGCGGCGACCAGGGAATCAAACCCAAGCCGTAGTGCTTGCAGGCGGGAATGACTTCCATTTCAATGGCGCGCGCATTGAGATTGTACAAGCTTTGCTCGCTGACCAGGCCCAGAAAGCCACGCTGGCGGGCGATTTCGCTTGCCTGCGCGATATGCCAGCCAGCGAAGTTGGATGAGCCGAAGTAGATGACTTTTCCCTGCTGCACCAGGGTTTCGAAGGCCTGGTAAATCTCTTCCCAGGGCGTGTCGCGGTCCACGTGGTGCATCTGGTACAGGTCGATATAGTCGGTTTGCAGGCGCTTCAGGCTGGCATCGCAGGCTTCTCGGATGTTGCGGGCGGACAGCTTGCCGGTGTTGGGCCAGCCATTCAGCGCATCCGCGCCCATGTCGCCGTAGACTTTAGTGGCGATGACCACGCGTTCGCGGCGGCTGCCGCCCTGCGCGAAGTAGCGCCCGATAATGCTTTCGGTCGCGCCTTTGCCGCCGTAGACATTGGCCGTATCCCAGAAGTTGATGCCCTGCTCCAGCGCGTGATCCATAATGGCGTAGCTGTCAGGTTCGGTGGTCTGCGGCCCGAAGTTCATGGTGCCCAGGCATAGGCGGCTGACTTTGAGGCCGGATCGCCCCAAACTTGTGTACTGCATTGTGTTTCTCCTTGCGTGATAAGTCGCAGGCGCAGGTTCGCGCGGCATGTGCGCAATTCCTTCATAAAGATTGATGCGCGGGCGGGAATAAGAGGTTGCCCTCGTGGGATGAGCGGAAAGGCGGGGCGGGGTGCTGTCGCCGGCAATATGAAATAGGCGAAGTGGTTAAAAATCGTCCGTGAAGCGCACGTCCACATCCCGCTCCGGCTTGGGGGCGGCCAGCGCATCGCCGGGCGCTTCCAGCCCACGCGCCCGCAGGAATGACTCCGGGTGTTCCCAGATGTCCTGCACGTCCGGCACAAGGTCAATGACGCCTTCCGTGGCGACCGCGACCAGGCGGCAGTTGCGCCATTCGGAATGGGCTTCCATATGGTCGAGGCCTGCTTCGCCCGCTAAATAGGCCATCAAGCCTTGATACAGGGATAGGCTGAGCACGGCGACTTTGGGCTGAAGCCCTGCATCCTGCAGGGCTTCAAATTGTTCGTCCAGCGTGCGCAGGAGCTTTTTGACGGCGCGTGGGTCGGTCATAGCAAACGTCCCGGCGGGAAGCCCGATTATTTAGACGGGAAGCCAGGTTATTTAGACATGGCGCCGATCTTGAATATCTTGGTGCCGCAGACGGTGCAGGTGCCCTGCACGGCGGGCTTGCCATTTTTCATCGTGACTTCCACGGGGTCTTTGACTTCACGCTTTGCTTTGCATTTGACGCAGTATGCTTCCATGTCTCGGTCTCCTCTGTGAGTGATATAGTGAGTTCTGCTCGGGTTATACCCGGAAAGTGGACAATTGTCGCTGTTTGTGTGCCTGGTTTTGATCAGCGACCCGGATGGGCAGCCTCCACTTTCACCTGACGCCCGCGCAGGGTGGCCTGCCTGAGCGCGGTGACGACCTTTTGCGCATCCGCCGTGGGCACTTCCACAAACGCCGTGCGGTCCAGAATATCAATCACGCCCAGCGACCGGCCCGAAATCCCGGCCTCGTTGCTGATCGCGCCCACCAGGTCGCCGGGGCGGAGGCCGTCGTGCCGCCCCATGCCGACAAACAGGCGGGTCATGCCCGCTTCCGGCTGCTCGGCATCGGCGTTCAGCTCTTCGGCGGCTTCCTCGGGGCCGGCATGGTCGCGGCTCCACAGCATGTGCAGGGCGGCGGCGGCAATGTCCGCCGCGCTGTATTCTCCCGCCAGGAACTCCACAGTTGAAAGGTGCGCATCAAAGGTGCGCGCCTGCAATGTTTCCTGCAAGGCATCGCGGAACCGGTCGCGGCGACGGGCGGCGATGTCGGCGGCGGTGGGGATGCGCGCAGGCTTGATGGGCGAGCCGATCATCTGCTCAATGGCTTTTAATTGACGCCGCTCGCGGCCTTCCACCAGGGTGATCGCGTCGCCCGTGCGGCCCGCGCGCCCCGTGCGCCCGACACGGTGGATATACTGCTCCACGTCCCACGGAATGTCGTAATTGATGACATGGGTGACGGTGTCGATGTCCAGCCCGCGCGCGGCCACATCGGTGGCGACCAGCAAATCCGCCAGTCCCTCGCGGAACCGGCGCATGACCCGGTCTCTGTCCGGCTGGCCCAAATCCCCGTGCAGAGCTTCCGCGCTGTAGCCGCGCAGGCGCAGGGCATCTGCTAGGTCGTTGGTCTCCTGCCGCGTCCGGCAAAAAACGATGGTCGGGCCGGGTGTTTCCATGTCCAGCACCCGCCCCAATGCCTCCAGCTTGTGGCCGGGCGCGACTTCGTAGTAGGTCTGGTTGGTGGTCTCTACGGTGCGACGCCCGGTCTGAATGGCGATATGCACCGGGTCTTTGAGAAACCGGCCCGTCAATGCGGCGATACGCGGCGGCATGGTGGCGGAGAAGAACGCCAATTGACGCGGCTGGGGCAGCTCGGCTAATATTGTCTCCATGTCTTCCAGAAACCCGAGGGCCAGCATTTCATCGGCCTCGTCCAGAACGCACACCTGCACATGCTCCAGGGACAGCGTGCCGCGGCGCAGATGGTCCAAAACGCGGCCCGGCGTGCCGACCACCACCTGCGCGCCTTCGCGCAGGGCACGGAACTGACGATCCAGCGGCTGCCCGCCATAGACCGGCACGACCCGCAGGCCCGTATGTTTTGCGAGGTCATGGATGCCGCCCGCGACTTGAATGGCAAGCTCGCGGGTCGGCTCCAGCACCAGCGCCTGCGTGTAGGTCTGCGCCAGGTCGCACTTCTGCAAAATCGGCAGGGCGAATGCGGCGGTCTTGCCCGTGCCTGTCTGCGCCTGCCCGATCAAGTCGCGCCCCGCCAGCAGGGGCGGAATGGCCCGCGCTTGAATGGGCGTCGGCTGCTCAAAGCCCAGGTCACGCACGGCCCGGAAGAGTGGCTCGGACAGGCCGAGTTCATCAAAGGCAGGCAGCTCCATCGGTTCATCGGCGGGCGGCAGCACAGGCTTGGCGCTGTGCTTCTGGAATGCCGATGGTTTCTGGCCTTTTGTCGGGCGGGCGCGCGGCTTCGGCGCGAATGCGGGCTGCCCTTCGCCCGAAGGCTGGGCGTTAAACGGCATGTTCGGCTTGGCCGGACGGCTTTTGGGGGCGGCGGCATCATTGGGAGACGCCTCGGGCCGGGTTCGTTTGGGAAATAATGGTTTTTTGGGCATCTGTTTGGCTTGGCCTTTCTTTCAGTGTACCCGGCTCCGGCTCCCATCCGTTGCCGCCCGTCGGTGGGCCAAAAGCCACCTTTGCCGTGCTGGGGCTTACCCCGGCATGCTCTCACCCAGCGCCTTCGCATCAAAACCCGCCAGGTGCAAAACTGTCAATGCGCCCCCGCTTCGCTCCGCCGCGCGCGCAGCGACAAACAGCCGATGGCACTCCCTCACATCTGCTTCAAAGCACAGCAGGCAGCACCGCTCGGCCTGCGCCCGGACCACCAGAGCATCCACCGCCGCGTCCTGGGTCGCCAAGTATTCCAAGAACCCCGCTTCAAATGCCTGTTGATCGTGGTCAATCTTGCGCCGGTAGCGGATGTCGCGCGGCGTGCCCAGGGCGCGAATATGGTCGTACCGCATGCCATAGCTTGCCGCCGCCCGGTCCAGGGCGCTCTTGGACAAGCCGGGCTTGCGGCTTTGCGGACGCTCCCGAATATCCAGCAGGGCCTGCACGTCATGAAACAGCAGCGTCTGGAACAGCGCGTCCTGGCTCATTCCCTCATAGCCGATTGTATAAAGTTCAGGCATGGCATTTGGCGTGGCTTGGCAAAACAAAGTCGCGTCCGTGTCCTGGTTTACCCTGACTTTACGCGAACGGAAACGCCCGGCTTTTTGAGGGAGCAGCCGGCTTGGCAGAGCGTCCCTATCCCGGTGGCCCAGGGCCGCCCCTGTTGCCCCGGCCTCCCTTCGGCGTTTCCGCTGTGTTCCCACGGCGTACCAACGACGGAACGATTTCTTCCGTCGTTGGTACGCGCTGGGAACGCCGATACTACGCCGAAGAGACGCCTCCGCGTCACGCACGCTTGCAGAGAGTTTCTTGTCTGCCCTGAAGATTTGCGCGGCGCGTGCCGATACTCCAAAGTGACAACCAAACACAGGAGGTTCCTATGACCCTGGACATTGCCCTGCCCTCGCCGGGTTCCACAAACCCGGCAGGCGGCGGGCCGCCCGGTGCGGGTCCGCCGATGCCCGAACATGGGCCGCAGGCATTTGCCGCAATGCTGGCGCAGCACAAGCGGCCCGCCACGCGCCAAACACCCGGCGCAGGCCCGAACACAGCCGACAACACGCGGGACAACAAGACCCGCAGCGACCGAAACGACAAACGCGGCGACAAGGACGCCGCTCCCGACACTGCTCTTTCCAAGAGTTCCCCGGTTTCCGTGCAGGCCCTGCCCACCGAGGCGACTGCCCTGGCGGCTTTGATTGCTCCTCCCGGCCCGCCGGTTCCGATTGTCCCTGCACCGAGCGCATCCACGGCAAGTTCAGTAAAAACATCAGAAGCGATGGACACCAGCCTTCCCGGCGCGACCGCCTCCCCCGGCGGAACCGCGCTGCCCACCGGCGGTGAGTTGCTTCCCCAAACAGTCCAAACCCCGGCTTCCCCGGACGGACACGCCTCGGCGTCGTTCTCCCTGCCCGATGCCGCCTTGCCGTCCGCCTCTGCGCCTGCGGCGGGCCTGCCGACGCCTGCACCGGCGGGGCCTGCGGCGGCAGGCAGTGGGAGCGCGGCCAGTCAAGCGGCTTTGTCCAAAGGCGCGGCGTCGGCGCAAAGCCTGGGCGGAGCATCGGCTTTGCCCGGCGCGCCGGGGGCCGTGCCGGACCCTGGGGCGGCACAGCCCACAAAAATCGCCCTGCAAGGATACGCGCAATTCGGACAAACAGGCCTGCAAAATATGGGCCGTCCTGCCAATAATACAGGCAAAGGCGGGGACGCACTTGAATCCCAAGCAGCGGGAGCGGCGGGAAACAGCGCGGCCCTGCCGGGCAGTCTCCCGGCGGCGGCGCTGCCCGCTTCCCTCGCAGAGATGGAGGAGCAGGCCGGGCAGGAATGGGCGGCATCAGATAAATCCGAAGACAATGCGGCGCGCGACACGCCCGGCGCATCAGGCGACGGGGTTTCCCAGGAACTGATGATGCCGACGACACCAGGGACAAGCGAAACGACACCGGCGGCGGTGTCCACGGGGCCGATGCTTCCCCAGGAGCGCGCGGCCCTGATGCAGCAGGCAGCAGACAGCATGCAGGCCCTGCGCGCACAAGTCGTGGGGCACGGACAGGGGCAGATGACACTGCAATTACACCCGCAGGACTGGGGCAAGCTGCAAGTGTCGGTCACGATGACGCCCGATGCCACGGGGAGCGGCGGCACAGTGGTCACCGCCCATCTGGTCGCGGACAACGCATCGGTCAAGCAGGCATTGGAGACAAGCGGGGCAGACCTGCGGCGCACATTGCGCGAAGCCGGGCTTCACCTGGAAACCATGACCGTGACGGTGCGTCCTCCTTCCGCGAGCACGGAAGCCCAGAACATGGGCGGCAGCTTCAGCGGAGACCGTGGGCAGAGCGCTTCGCAGGACGCGCAGGCATGGACAACGCCCGGCAGCCGGGGAGAAAACGCCCTGGGCAGCATGGCGGGAAACGGCCAGCCGTCATTCGGCGGGGGCGGCGCGCACACCGGCGCGCAGAACCCGCAGCACCGGCAGGCGGCGCTTATGGCGTCCGCCCCCGCCGACGATTATGAAGCCCACGTCCCGCAGGCTGTTTCGGCATCCGGGGCGGCAGGCAGGCTGGATACGCGCGCTTAAGCGCATGAGAAAGAAGGAGAATAGTTTATGGCCGACAGCACAATCAACACTTACACCAATGCCTACGGCACGGCATCCAATGTCGCAGGCGACGGCACCGTCAAGCAAAGCACGGGGACTGTGGACAAGACGCAGTTTTTGAGCCTGCTGATTACCGAACTCAAGAACCAGGACCCGACCGCGCCCACCGACCAGAAAGAAACGCTCTCGCAGCTCGCGCAGTTTTCCTCGCTGGAACAGATGCAGAACCTCAACCAGACGCTGACGGCGTCATCGCAGTTCGGGCAGTTGTCGCAGAGCGCGGCCCTCATCGGCAAAACCGTGAATGCCGGGGCGGGCGACAGCGCGGTCTCAGGCATTGTCAGCGCGGTCGCCGTGCAAAACGGCAAGACCTACCTGCATATCGGCAGCCAGGACATTGACGCATCCACCGTGACAGGGATCAAATAAACAAGTGACAGGGATCAAATAAATGTCTGCGATTGACATTGAAAGCCGCATTTTAGGCGCAAACACCGCGCTCGCTCCTCCGGCCAAAGCCGGGCGTTCTCAGCCGGGCGCGCCGCGTTTTGACCAGGTGCTGGCCGATGTGCGGGCCAAAACAGCCCCGCAAACGGGGAGTGATGCTGCGGCCAAAGCGGGGATCAAGTTCTCCGGCCATGCGCAGACCCGGCTCGCCTCGCGGCAGATCACGCTGACCGAAGGCGACATGGCAAAGCTCGGCGATGCCATCACCCGCGCCCAGGCCAAAGGAGCGCGCGAATCGCTGGTGCTGATGGACAAAGCGGCTTTGGTCGTGTCTGTCCCAAACCGCACGGTGATTACCGCCGTGGCCCGCGACGACATGAAAGAAAATATCTTTACCAACATCGACAGCGCCGTCTTACTCTAGAATTGACATCAGACGCGCTTCCACCAACCGGCGGGACCTTTTCCCGAGGACGCCGACGACCCCGCCCCGTGCGAATGACTGAGCGCAGGGCACGAAAGAAAAGGACACTCCTATGCTTCAGGCTATGTTTAACGGCGTCGCCGCCATTCAGGCGCACCAGGAAAAGATGGACGTGATCGGCAATAATATTGCCAACGTCAACACCACCGCCTATAAATCCGGGCGCGTGACATTTGAAGATCAGCTTTCGCAGACCCTGGCCGGGGCTTCCAAAGGCGACGGCAAAAACATCGGCGGCACAAACCCGCAGCAGGTCGGGCTGGGCGTGCAGGTGGCGTCCGTCAACACGCTGATGCAGCAGGGCGGCCTGCAAAGCACATCGCGCCCCACGGACCTTGCGATCCAGGGCAACGGCTTTTTCATGCTGGGCCAGGGCAGCGACGTGCAATACACGCGGGACGGGTCGTTTTCCGTGGACAACAACGGCAGCCTGGTCAACTCTTCCACCGGACAGTATGTGCTGGGGTGGCAGGCGGACCCGGCCACGGGCAAAGCGGATACGACCAAGCAAATCGATGCCAACTCGCACCTTTCCATTCCGGTCGGCAGCCTGACTTCGGTGTATCCCACATCAAGCGCCGTGTTTGGGGGCAACCTCAGCGCGGAAGCCGCGAGCACGGATGCTCCCTACTCCCGCTCGGTCAAAATCTATGACAGCCTGGGCGAAGTGCATACGGCCACGCTGACATTTGGCCGCCAGGCTCCGGCCACGACCGGCCCGACAGCGGGCCAGCCGACCAACAAGTGGGACTGGAGCTACCAAGTGGACGGGCTGCCCGCGACGCCCACGCCGGGCGGAACCGTGGCCTTTGACAGCAGCGGCAAGTTCGACAAAGCCGGCTCCACGGCCGGTGCCATAACATTCAACTCCACCGACGGCTCCGCCGCGCCGCAAACGATTACGCCGGACTTTGAGTCCATGACACAGGTGTCGGGCCAGTCCAGCGCCGCGCCGATCTCGCAAAACGGCTTCGGGCCGGGCACTCTGTCCAATTTCACCATTGACGAAACCGGCACAATCACCGGCGACTTCAACAACGGCCAAACCCGCACTCTGGGCCAAATTGCCATGAGCAACTTTGCGAACCCGGAAGGCCTGGCCCGCGCCGGCAGCAACAACTTCTCCAGCACCATCAATTCCGGCCTGCCGCAGACGGGCACGGCGGAAGCAACGGGACTAGGCAAGATCAGCACCGGCTACCTTGAGCAATCCAACGTGGACCTCTCCAAAGAGTTCACGGACATGATTATCACGCAGCGCGGCTTTCAGGCCAACACCAAGATTATCACGACGGTAGACCAATTGCTCAACGATGTGATCAACTTAAAGCAAGGCTAACCTGACCTTCCCGCAGCCCTCTTTGCCATAGAAAGAGGGCGCGGGAGCCCAAGAAAGAACACCGCCATGATTATCGTGACACGCTTTGACGGCACCGAGCTGACCGTCAATGCCGACCTCATTGAGTTCGTAGAAGCCTCGCCCGACACGCATCTGACGCTTATTACCGGCAAAAAGATGCTGGTGCGCGAGCCGCGCGCGGAAGTTATCGCCCGCGTGCTGGCCTGGCGTCAGGCGGCAGGCCCGCTGCTCAGCCGCCCTCGGGTCGGTGAGCTGGCCCCGGAACTTGAAGACGCTTATTAGCGCATATCTGTTCGGAGAAGAAACACATGGATTTGGCAACGATAATCGGCTTTGTGCTGGCCTGGGGCGCGTTTTTCGGCTCTGTCATGATGGAAGGCGGCGACCTCAAAGCCATGGTCAACCCGTCGGCCCTTGTCCTGGTATTTGGGGGGACACTGGGGGCATCCATGATGTCCGTGCCCCTGTCGAGCATTCTGGGCATCGCCGGCGTCACCAAGAACGCGTTTATTAGTAAAAAAGAGGATAACGCGGGAGTGATCAAGATGCTGGTGGGCTTTGCCGAGCGCGCCCGGCGCGAAGGCCTGCTCGCTTTGGAAGACCAGACACGGGACATTGACGACCCGTTTCTGAAGAAGGGCATTCAGCTTGCCATTGACGGCACCGACCCGGAGCTGGTGCGGGAAATATTGCAGACGGACATCGCGTTTATCGGCACGCGCCATGCGGCGGGGGCGACGCTGTTCGGCACGATGGCGGGCTTTTCGCCTACTTTGGGCGTGATCGGAACCGTGGCGGGGTTGGTGCATATGCTCGGCAATCTCTCCGACCCAGGCTCCATGGGGCCGAGCATCGCGGCGGCGTTTATCGCGACGCTTTACGGGGTGTCCAGCGCGAACCTGCTGTTTCTGCCCCTGAGCAACAAGCTCAAGCATGTCAGCAGCGAAGAAGTGCTGGGCAAGGAGATTGTCATGGAAGGCATTCTCGCCATTCAGGCGGGCGACAACCCGCGCATCGTGGAAGAAAAGCTCAAGGCGTTCCTGGCCCCCAAAATCCGACTGGCCTTTGACCAGGCCGTGGAAATGGCCGCCTAGAACGCATTTGATATAGACGCCGGGTTATGGATGACCCGGCTTGCAGGCAGGGAGGAGACGCAATGGCAGGACGAGGACACGGCAAACGCGGGCGCGGCGGCGGACACGGCGAGGGCGAGCACGAGAACAGCGAGCGCTGGCTTTTGACGTATGCGGACATGATGACTTTGCTGGTGGCATTTTTTATTATGCTGTATGCCATGTCGGTGGTAAACGTCACCAAGTTCCAGCAGCTTGCCATCTCCGTCCGGTCGGGCTTCGGCGGCAGCATGACCGCGGGGGCACCGACTATTTTATCGGGCGGGGCGACGCAGGGAATGCCTTCGTTTATGTCCTCCAGCAAGAATATGAACGACTCCAAAAACGAGGTGTCTTTGCCGGTGTCCAAGAAAGCCATCGCGTCCATTCGGGACTCTCACAGATTGGACAAGGCATTTTCGACCGTGCAGGCTTATATCAAGCAGCACAATTTAGAGAAGCTGATGCAGATCAAGCAGGACGAGCGCGGGGTGATTATTACGGTTCTGACCGATAAGATGCTGTTTGCCAGCGGGCAGGCCGACATGCGTCCCCAGGAGGCAGGCCTGCTCACCGAAGTCGGCCATGTCGTCAACACGGTTCCGAACACCGTCCGGGTAGAGGGCCATACGGATAATCTGCCTATTCACACCCTGCGCTATCCGTCCAACTGGGAGCTTTCGGCGGTGCGGGCCACCACGGTGCTGCGCTATTTTGCGGCGCACGGCGTCCCCGGCGACCGCCTGGAAGCGGCGGGCTATGCCGACCGTCACCCGGTCGCCCCCAATGACACCGAGCAGCACAGGGGCCTCAATCGCCGGGTGGACGTGGTGATTTTGCGCCAGGATGCCGCATAGAGCGTGTCTTGCTCGGAAGCCTGCACCGGCGGTACACAAAAAAAGCCCACTGCATGATGCAGTGGGCTTTTTAGGGCATTGAACAGTGTGGCGTCACTCGGTCCACACGGCTTGAGGGCTGCCGAGAAACGAGCGCAGGTAGCTGACGACCCGCTCATCGGGTTCTACAGTTAAAGAAGGCTGGACGCGGCTGCGGCGCAGTCCGTCGCTGATATGCAGCTCCAGGCGGCTGCCGCCTGCCATCTTGTAGCGGGTGAGCGACTGCTGCAAGGCACGCACCTTGTCGTGCATGGTCGCGTCCAGGCGAATGTGCAGGCACGAGAACGCCGGCTTGTCGTCTTTATCGGCTTTGTTGGTGTTGAGCAATGTGCCCGCCGTCACCACCGACTGTATCTTATCCGCTGCGATTTCCACGCTGGCCGCCGCGCTGCTTTCGTCGTCCCCGCCCCGGCTGATCCGGTCGCGGTGCGAAGTGCGCCCGGTAATCACCACCACGCTGTCTTTTTCCGGCACTTTGTCAAGCTCCGCCGCCGCGCGGGGGAACAAGGTCACGCTGATGGTGCCCGTCTTGTCTTCCAGCGTCAAGAAATACATTTGTTTGTTCTCGGCTTTGGTGTAGTAAGGCCGCACATTGGTCAGCACGCCCGCCACGACAATCGGCTCCCGGTCGGCGGCATTGCGGCAGTCTTCAATGGAGTGCGTCACTATGCCCGCGAGCTTCGCCGTGTACTGGTCTAAGGGATGGTCGCTGAGATACAGGCCCAGCAATTCTTTCTCCAAAGCGGTCTTCTCTACCGCCGGCATCTCGGGCACATCGGGCAGAGGCGGGGCGATGTGGGCCAGCCCTTCTTCGGCATCGTCATTGCCGAACATGGAGACCTGGCCGCTCTTTTTATCCCGCGCCGTGCTGGCCGCGCTGTTCATGGCCCCCTCCAGGCCCGCCAGCAGGCGCGCCCGGTTGGTCTCAATTGAGGCGAGTGCGCCCGCTTTAATCAGCGTCTCCAATGCGCCTTTGCTGGTCAGGCCGTGCGCGTGGACGCGGGCGCAGAAGTCGTGCAGCGACCCGAAGCCCCCCCCATTGCTGCGGGCGGCCAGCACGGCTTCAATAGGCGCTTTCCCCACGTTCTTGATGGCGAGGAGGCCGAAGCGGATGGTGGGGCCGTCGCCGGTAAAGTCGGCATCGCTGCTATTGACATCCGGCGGCAGGATTTCAATGCGCTGTTTGTACTCTTCCAGAAAGGTGCGGCGGGCGTCTTCAATAAAGTTGACCAGCTTGTCGGTGTCATCGGCCTGCGTCGCCATCAGCGCGGCGAAGTATTCCACCGGGTAGTTCGCTTTCAGATAGGCGGTCTGATACGCCACCATCGCGTAGCAGAACGCATGGGCTTTATTGAACGCATACCCGGCGAATGGCTCTATTAGGTTGAACAATTGAACGGCGGTGGCCTCATCCACCACGCCCTTTTTGGCGGCTCCGGCCATGAAGTTCTCGCGCTGCTGCACCATTTCTTTCAGGCTCTTTTTGCCCATCGCCTTGCGCAGAATGTCGGCCTGCCCCAGCGAGAAGCCCGCGATGGCCTGCACAATCCGCAGCACTTGGTCTTGGTAGACAATAATGCCATACGTTTCTTTTAAGATAGGCTCAAGAGCGGGGTGCGGGTACTGTATCTTCATCATGCCCAGTTTGGACTTGATATACTGCGGTATCTGCGCCATGGGGCCGGGGCGGTACAAGGCAACCATCGCCGCTACCTCCCCCACGTTATTGGGGCGCAGCTCGGCGATATAGCGGCGCATCTGTCCGCCTTCCAGTTGGAACACGCCGGAGCATTCGCCGCGCCCCAGCAGGTCATAGGTCTTTTTGTCGTCCAGGGGCAGCTTCAGCACGTTGATGTCAACGCCCCTGCTCTTTTTGACATTGCGGACTGCCCGTGCCAGGATAGTGAGGTTCGCCAGGCCCAAGAAATCCATCTTCAGCAGGCCGATCTTTTCCAGCATCCCGGCGGGATACTGTGTGACAAGACCCACGCCGTCATCGGCCTTTTGCAGCGGCGTGTGCTTAATCAGCGGGTCGGCGGCGATCACAATCGCGGCGGCGTGGACGCTGTCGTGCCGTGTCAGGCCTTCGAGACGCAGGGCCGTGTCTATCAATTCGCGCGCCTGCGGGCTGCTCTTGTACGCCGCCCCGAAGTCGGGGGACACTTCCAGGGCGGTGCGCAGCTTCATGCCGACCGGCAGCGTCGGGATCATCTTGCACAGCTTGTCCACGTCGGCCATGGGCATCTTGTTCATGGCCCGTCCGCAGTCGCGGATGGCGGCGCGGGCGGCCATTGTGCCGAATGTCGCCACCTGCGCCACATGGTCGCGCCCGTATTTATTCACCACGTAGTCAATCACGTCCTGGCGGCGCGAGTCCTCAAAGTCCATGTCTATATCCGGCATGGACAAACGCTCGGGGTTGAGGAAGCGCTCAAATGTCAGCCCGTATTCTAATGGGTCCACATCGGTAATCCCAATGCAGTACGACGCCATAGACCCCGCCGCCGAGCCGCGCACGCCGAAGAAGATGCCCTCATTGCGCGCGAAGTTTGCGAAGTCGCGCACAATGAGAAAGTACTGGGCAAAGCCGGTCTGTTCAATCACATCCATCTCGAAACGCAGTCGTTCCTCATGTTCAGGTGTCACGTCCGGGTAACGGCGCTTCATGCCCGCGAGGCACAATGTCTGCATGTAAGACTGTGCGTTCATGCCCTGCGGCGTGTCGCCCGGAGACGGCATCTCCAATCTGTCAAAGGTCAGATTGAGGTCGCAGCGGTCGGCAATCTCGGTCGTTCGGGCCAATGCTTCGGGCCACTCGCGGAACCGCTCATGCATTTCCTGCTGGGTTTTGAGGTAGAAGTCTTTTGACCCATAGACCATTTTCTTGGGGTCATCCATGTTGGTGCCGGTCTGCACGCACAAAAGCACCTGGTGCGGGTCAGCATCCTGGGCGTCTAAATAATGCACGTCGTTGGTGGCGACCAGGGGAATATTTAGCTCCCGCGACAGCCGCACCAGGTGCTCGTTGACTTCCCACTGCTTGGCGAGCTGATGGTCTTGCAGCTCCAAATAGTAGCGGTCGCCGAATATCTCCTTGAACTCCGAGGCCGCGTGCCGGGCCGACGCATAATCCTGCGCCATGAGATGCTGGGGGACTTCCGCGCCCAAGCACGCCGAAAGGCAGATCAGCCCCTCGTTGTACTCCTGTAGCAGCTCGCGGTCAATGCGCGGCTTGTAGTACATGCCCTCAAGCGATGCCAGGGTCGTAAGCTTGAGCAGATTACGGTAGCCGACTTCGTTCTGGGCCAATAACACCAGGTGGCGGGCGTCATCTGTCTTTTTGCTTTCCTTCTGATGCCGGGTGCGCGTGGCGACATACATCTCGTTGCCGACCAGCGGCTTGATGCCTGCTTTTTTGCACTTGAGATAAAACTCCATTGACCCGTACATGACCCCATGATCGGTCAGGGCGATGGCGGGCATGTCCAGGGAAACGGCCTTTTTGACTAGGTCGTCGATACGGCATGCGCCATCGAGTAGACTGTATTCGGAATGGAGATGCAGGTGGACAAAATCGGGGGTAGCCATGATGCGCGCGCGTTCCTCTTGCTAGTTGCTGCCAGACGCCGTTAGTTTCTGTCGGCGTCTGCTCTTAATACAAGATATAGACGGCTGGGGCTGGCAGCGGGTTATATCTTGTGCCGGGGCGGGCTTATTATAGCAGAAACGGGGTGGGTTGGCAAGGGCGAATCTGCGCCGCAAGCAGCCTGCGCGTGACATAAACCCCGCCCTGAAGCCCTCCGGGTTCCTTCCAGGTCTGCCAGTGCAGGGCACGGATGAGCGGACAAAACTCCCTTCGGGGCGAGGTCCTATGCCCCACTTTGTTCTTTAGGGCAGAAAATATAAATTGTGCCCAGCGATTGAAGCCCACTGGCTCCCGTGGTGTCTAAACGGGCAAAGGGTGCAAAAACCGGGATGTTTCTACCGTCCATGACAGCCAGGCAATGGAGCCACACTGGAGAGCGCGCCCCCGCGCGCCCCGCCCCCGCGCCGGACGAGGCCGCCGATAACGACGGTTCCCTTGTCTGCCGCTGCGCGCAGGGCGATACCGATGCCTATGGGCTGCTGGTCGCCCGCCATGAAACGCGCGTGCGGGCCATCGCCGCCCGCATCCTGGGCGCAGGGGCGACACGCGACGACATCGACGACCTGGCACAGGACATCTTTGTGCAGGCATGGCGCGCGCTGCCCCGGTTCCGCGCCGATGCCAAGTTCTCCACCTGGCTGCACCGGCTGGCGACCAACATGGCGATCAAGCAGTGGCACAGGCGCAAGCGCGGCGCGTGGCAGTCCGGCTGGGAAGACCTGCCTGAATCTGTCCGTGCGGGCCTGCGGGACGATGCGCCCAGTCCGGTCTTGCAGGCGCAGACCCGCGCGCAGGACATGGCCTTGCGCGCCGCGATTGATGCCCTGCCCGAGAAGCAGCGCACGGTTGTCCTGCTGCACTATTTTGAAGACTATGCCTGTGACGAAGTCGCGCAGATGGTCGGCTGCTCGGTCGGCACCGTCTGGTCGCGCCTGCATTATGCCTGCCGCAAGCTGCGCGGGACACTGGCATGGCTGGGGGAAGAGGGGTGAGGGCAGCATGATTTCAGGCCGCAAACACAATTATCAAGCCTGGCTGATCCCCTACGCAGAAGGAACGCTGGATGCCGCCCGCACCGCTCTGCTGGAAGCGCAGATGGCGCGCGACCCGGCTTTGTCTGCGGAAGCAGGCCAGGTGCGCGCCGTCAACGCGCAATTGCGCCGGGCTGCCGCCTTGAACACATCTGAGGGCGACCCGCGCCTTGCCCTCGCCCCTGCCCCGTTGTGGCCGGGCGTACAGAAGCGATTGGCCCATAGGCCGCGCCGCTTGCCGCGCCCGGCGCAGTGGGCGGGCGGCGCGTGCGCGGCGAGTTTGGCCCTCTGCGCCCTGCTGTTATATGTATCGCTGCCGGGTATTGGCACGCGGCAAACGCCGCTCCCCGCTCCCCTGCGCACGGCGACTGCAGGCGGCGCGGCGGCTGCCAATGCGTCCGCTTCCGCCCGCATGCGGCGCAAAAAAACGGGGCGTCGCCCTCATGCGCGCCCTATGCCTCTTGCGCTCCGTCCGCCCAAGCTCCCGATGCCCGCGCACTTGGCTGACCGTCCGCCGCCGCTGCCATCATTCTCCCCCGCGCCTGCTTTGCCTGCGCTTGTGCCGAGTTCCGCCGCGCCGTCCGCCCGCGCCGCCGTGGCATGGAAAGATGGTTCCGCGCAGTTCCGGCTGGCATCACCCGTGCAGGACGCGCTGCCGGAGAACAGCTCGCGCCCGGCTTCCGACACTCTCGCCGACCCCGCAGGCGCAAACACTCCCGCCCCGGACAAGCCCGCGCCGCCGGATACTGCCCCACCCCGGCAGGCCGACCCGGATGCTTCGGCATCGGCTTCCATCCCGTCCCCGGCGGCTGCTCAGGAACACGCCCGCAAAACCTATCGGCATCACCTGTCCCGGCGGCATTATTCCCGCCATCCCGCCGCACCGAATACCGCCCCCGTCACAGGATTGCCTCCTGCAAAACCGGTCGCTGTGCCCCCCGAAAGCCACGCCGCCCGCGCCATCTGACGGTGGTTTTTACAGGCCGTCTGTGTACCAATGCAGAGGCCCCCCCGGCCCCTCGCTCAAGGGAAGGGAGTAGGAGAAGCCTCTGTTTCCCCTTCTTCGCTCCTGCACTGCAATGGCAGCCCCGGAGGATAAAGGATAACTTCTCTGACTCCCTTCCCTTGAGCGAGGGGCCGGGGGGGAGGTTCCTCAAGGCTTGAGGGAGGTTCCCAACTCCCCTTTCAGCGCTTGCCGCGGGAACGGGGGACAACGCTGACGCGGCACTGTCCGCTCAGATACCGGGCAGCTCTTCTTTGGAGTAGATGGACGTAGACTGCTGGAACTCTTCGTTCAGGGAGACTTCGGCCAGCGTGTCGGCCTTCTCGTGGTCGGTCTCTTTGGAGGTCGCCACGTCCCCAAGCGAAAGCATGCCCACGAGTTTGGCGTATTCCACCACGGGAAGGCGTCGTACCTGACGTTTGGACATGAGTGTCAGGGCCTGTTCCAAGGGCAGGTCTTTGGGGACCGTGTCGGGGTCGGGTGTCATGCACTGGCTGACCGGCGTGTCGGTGTCGTGTCCGTCCGCGACTACTTTGATCACAATATCCCGGTCGGTGACAATTCCGACCAGGCTGCCACCCTCGTTGACGACTGGCAGGACGCCGTAGTCGCCGTCACGCATGAGCTGTGCGGCCTTGCGGACACTGGTGTCCGGGTCAACAGCATCGGGGAACGTCGTCATTACATCTGCAACAATCATGAAGTCTGCCTCCGGGTCTGTTGTACCCACGCGCCGGGAGAACTAAAGATGCTTTGATAATGGGGTGGGGTTTCCGTCTGCCTCTGCTTGTTTTATTCTTTCCCTTTTCTTTGTTACTTGCCACCCATCGGCTTCAAACACATCGTCCGATGAGGCTAGAGCGGGAACGTGCCAGGAAGTGACAAGCTGTTTCCATTCTTCCAGTAAACGCCCTAAGTTCTCATGGATAACGTCAAATGGCTGATGTTCCAGCAGAGGCACTTGGCGCACTTGCCTTTCATCTGACTTTGTGGTGAGAATGCGTGTCGGCCATACAACCCCCGTCGCCCCGACTGAATACAGCAAACCCTCATGGTAATTCATGTTGTACCAGCATCCATCAAGCCGAATACCAAACATCAGCAGGGGATTGCCGTTCGTGTGAAGTTCTCTGTTGGGCTGACGTTTGACGTCTTGGAGATACTTGAGGTGATTTGTTGCCGCGAACTCCTGGAGTTGCGCATCAACTGCTCTAAAGACCGCCGAGAATTGATCAAATTTCGCCTGATCGGGCCTGACCATTAGAACCATCCTTTAGGACAACGGGAGCGGAGTTATAGCGTGAGGCTTTGCGACAACAACTTCCCATGGGTATACGTCATACATCAGGTAACACCAGCCTACGCGGTTTGACGCACCGCTCGGCGTTGGTACTCTTGCCACAGCACAACCCGAAAGAAACTCCACTTATGTCCATAGAAACCAATGGCGGTTGTGTTGTACCCACGCCCGGCGCGAACTAAAGATGATGCGTCAAAGCGGCATGGCTTCTGCTGCCTTGTGCCCCCGACTATTCACAACGCCTCCAAATCTATTCTCAAGGGCGTTGGCCCTCGGTGAAGGAATGAGGGGTCGCCGGAGACAACCGTTTCTTCTCCGGTGGTGGGGTTCCAGTGAAGGCGGACAGTCAGAGGTTCCACATCTACTCCATAAAGTTCCGCCTCCGTAAGCATAATGCCTGTACTTCGGAGTTCATTTTCTTCAAAGTACCAGCCTTCGCCGCTTTGGATTGCAACACCAAATCCCCAGATGCCCCGGTGATCATTAGCACTGATGCTCGTCACCACTCCACGTTTACCGATGAGATCAACAACTGTTGGCTCTGCCTCTACATCAGCGGGGTGTATTTCAACCACTTCATAAAAGCGGAAGGGGGTTTCGTACTTCCCTGTCGTCTCCAACTCTTCTTCACGCGCTTCTCGTATCTGCCCGTCGGGCAGCCGAAGTTCATAAAGCGTGCCGGTTTCATTCCAGCCCCGGACAGCAGCCAAAGGCAAGTCCTCCTGGCCTTTGACTTTTACAATCTCATACTCTCCAAACTGGTTTGGCATAGTTCACCTTCTGTTGCTGCTTGGCAGCACACGATGCGGCCTCAATCTTCATGCCTACATTGGTGTAACCTTCGGTAGAATGGTATACATCCTTAAACAATGCCCGCCTCGTTTGACGCGCCGCTCGGCGTTGGTATTCTCACCACAGCATACGCCGAAAGGAACTACTCCTATGTCCGTAGATACCGATGCCGGTCAGCAGATGCCCGGCGGCAGCGTGGCCGATATTCAGCCCGACTCGATAGCCGACAACCTGCAGGATGCCGACACCCTCGCCGACAGGGAAAATGCCGACCCTACCCGGCCCGACGTTTCGGATGATATGAACGCCGACTTTGACGACTCCGATCTCCTCACCAACGACACGCCGATTGAAGACGAAGACCAGCTTTACAACACCAGCGACGTGCTGGATGGCGGCAGCAACAGCAGCGATCTCGGCGCAGAGCAAGCCGGGCTTGGCGGCCCCGATTTCAAAGACTCCGATGCGGGCCTAGACATCAGCGCGGAGCAGGGCAGCAACCCCACTGGCGACCGCGCCACCGGCCTCGGTGCATTTCGCGACTGATGCGGACAGAAACGCCCCTGGCTGTCAGCGCCGGGGGCGTATTTGCTGCAAGCACGTGGGAAATGGCTTCACTTTTTAATGGCAACGTGTGCTGCACTCCAAGAGACGTCAAATCACTTCTTATCCGAGAACATCCACAAAAAGACCCGGTTAAGTATTACAGTCATAATAGCGATGCTGCTTAACATGGCAAACAGATGAAAATACTCCATATGAAATAGTGTGTGACCACAAAAGGCAATAGCCAGTAGGTAAAGCACATAGAGAAGCCATCTTCGGTAAAGTTTCATGGATGTCTTTTCCTGCAATCTCGCCTTGATGAGAGAAATCACTCAAACAGCGCTTCCACAAACTCGCGCGGGTCAAATATCTCAATGTCGCCCGCTTTTTCCCCCGTGCCGATCAGCTTGATCGGCACGCCGAGTTCGTCTTTGATGGTAATCACGATGCCGCCGCGCGCCGTGCCGTCCAGCTTTGCCAGCACCAGGCCCGTGATCGCCACCGCCGACTTGAACTCTTTGGCCTGATTGATCGCGTTCTGCCCCGTGGTTGCGTCCAGCACCAGCAAAGTTTCATCGGCGGGACGGCCCCCGCGCGCCTGCATCACCACGCGGTTGATCTTCTTCAGTTCCTCCATCAAATGCGCCTTGTTGTGCAGACGCCCTGCCGTGTCCACCAGCAAAAAGTCGGCCTTCTGCGCAATCGCCTGCTGCATGGCATCGTACACCACCGAAGCCGGGTCGCCGCCCTCGCGCCCGCGCACCACCTCCACCCCGATGCGTTCGCCCCACAATTGCAACTGGTCGGCGGCCGCCGCGCGGAACGTGTCCCCCGCCGCCAAAATGACCTTCTCGCCATCAGCCTTCAGCTTGGATGCCAGCTTGGCAATGCTGGTCGTCTTCCCCACCCCGTTGACCCCCACCACCAGAAACACCGTCGGCGGCGTGGGCGAAACAGTCATCGGCGACGGCCCCACGCCCGCCAGCAATGTGTCCGTCAGGAACCGTTTGAGGCGGGCCACAGCATCCGCCGCGCTTTTGACATTGTCGTCTTTGACCGCCGCGCGCAATTCTTCCATCACGCGCAGGGTCGTGTGCACATTCAGGTCGGATGCGATCAGCGCTTCTTCCAGTTCCTCAAACAAGTCTTCGTCAATGTGCCGGGTGGTGGCAGGACGCGCGGGCAGGGCAGCCGCCGCTTTGACGGCCACTGCGCCCGCCGGAGCCGCGTCTGCGGGGGCAAGTTCGGGCGCGTCTTCCGCTTTGTCCTTGCCCCCGAACAGCGCGTCTACCTTCTGGAATATGTTCTTGAATAAGCCGCTTTTCAGCATAATGGGTGTGTGTCTTCCGTTGTTAATCTCACTGTCAGTGTATCCGAAATCCGCGCCAAAGCGTTCTGTTTCGGAGAATTGGGAATGGCTTTTTGCCTGCGTCTTGACCGCGTACTTGAGGGAGTGCAAGAGCGTTCCCACGGCATACCAACGACGGAACAGTTTCTTCCGTCGTTGGTACGCGCTTGCAACGAGTAGTCAACGCTGAAGAGAAGCCATGCCAACAGAGCTGATGCTCTTGTACCGACGCCTTAAATGTTGGGCTTTAGCCTGTCCAATCCAGTTTGAAGCCAGCTTAGCCACAGTGAGGAGCCATTCGGTGGCATTTGTGCCCACTGTACGGACAGGTCATAAGAATGCCTGCTTTCTAGCAACTTATCCAGTTCACCCCGGCCTGGGCGCTGCCAGGTCAGTATATAGCCCTCTAAATCAGGGCGATGAAGCCAGTTGCATGTCGTTGAGTTGTCGCGGGTAATGGGAAATGTGCGGATGATGTGCCCCTGCCGGCTGATCGTAACAAGGCCCTGAAACGCAACCGGCGAGGGAGCGGGATAGGGAACTCCCAGTACCAGTTCATAGTGCGAACCCGCCGGGACAGTGATTGATGCATGGGATATTGATGAAGTGCATTGCAGTAATCGCTGTTGTTGGGGAACTTCTATCGCGGCCACGAAATAAAAGCAGAACCAGAGCGGTACAAACGCGCCGCCAAACATAAAAAATAAACGCAGCTTCTTGTTTCTGTTTCTCATGGCTGTCGCTGTGTGGCGGCCTCAAGGCTGCTAGTCAAACCGATGGGTGGTGGGGGCAAACAAGGTCGCCAGCATCACCAGCAGGCCGCCTAAAAGGAAATAGTTAGCGCGCGGGCCGCGCCAGTGCAAAGCCACGTGCAAGGTGAGATAGGCCCCATAGACCGCCCAGGAGATGAAAGACGCGATGACTTTGGGGTCGGAGGCCCAGCCGCCGCCCATGCCGCCGCCCGCCGCGCGCAGGATGCCCGCGATCAATCCGACCGTCAGCAGGGGAAAGGCAAAGGCGACCAGGGCAAACGAAATCTGCTCCAAACGGGCCAGCGGCGGCAGCTTGCCGAACAAGCCGCCCAGCACGCGCTTGTGCTTGAGCATGCGGTGCTGGGTCTGATACAGCGCGGCGCAGCCGAAGGCCAATGTCAGCAGGCCAAAGGCAAACAGCAGGGCCAGGACATGCAGGCTGATGATGTTGGAGTCCAGCAGGCGCGCTTCCGAGACATGGCGCACGCGCAGGGCAGCATTGCGCTGGAGCACAGCCCCGCCGAACAAACACAGAAACGAGGCGGGCAGGGCGAATGCGCCCAGAGCGGTCGGCTTGGGCCTCAGCGCGAGTTCCAATATTAAATAGGCCAGAGCCACGGCCCAGGCGACAGCGGACAGCGTTTCGGCGGGAGTGGTGAAGGGGGTCTGGCGGGTCACGGCGCAGTGTACGCCGATAGCGAGGGTCTGCACGGCCACGGCGACCCAGGCGGCGATGCGCGCGGCAAAGGCGAGGCCGGGCGTGCGCAGCAGCAGGTGCGCCCCGTAGCCGACCGACGCCAGCAGGTAGGAAACGGCGGCGGCGACCAGCAGCAAAGTTTCCGGCGGCGCAGGGCGTATCATCCGCTGCCTGCCTTCCATGTCTCTTCCAGGCGCAGGAAGGGGGCGGGGGCAGGAGACGTGGAGGCGTCTTCGGTGTCGGCCAGGCCATACGCGCGGCGAATGGCGTCCAGCTCCGTGGAACCGGTCTCCGAGCCGGCGGCGCTCTTCAAGGCCACTATCGCGGGGTGGGCGATTTTGTTGGTGACCGACTGCATCGCGTTCTCAATGAGGCGCCACTCTTTGTCGGAGAGGCCGGGCAGGCGCGTGCGCAGGCGGGCAAGCTCGGCAAGGCGGACGGCGTCCAGCTTTTCGCGCACGGCGACCACGAGAGGCGCGACTTCCAGGTTCCCGCGCCAGCGGCTGTACTCGTCCGCCCCGCTTTGGACAATCTCGCGCGCCCGCGCCACTTCCGATTCGCGGGCATGGCGGGCGTCGGCCACAAACGTTTGCAGGTGGTCTAGGTTATATAAATAAACGTTGTCTAACTCATCCACGCTCGGCTCCACGTCGCGGGGCACGGCAATGTCAATCAAAAACAAAGGGCGGTTGCGGCGCGCGCGCATGGCGTCTTTGACCAATGCGCGGGTGACGACCGGGTGGGGAGCGGACGTGGAGCAGACAACGATGTCGGCGGACAGCAGGGCGTCGGGCAGCTCGTCAAACCGCCGCGCCTCGCCGCCGAACTGTGCGGCAAGATGGGCCGCTTTCTCATAAGTGCGGTTGGCGACCAGGACCGTCGGCGTGCCGCGTGCTTGGAGATGCCGCGCCGTCACCTCGGACATCTTGCCCGCGCCCAGCACCAAGACCGTGTGCCCGGCCAGGCTTTCCCCGAAGATTTGGGTGGCGAGTTCCACGGCAGCCGCGCCTACCGAGAACGAGCCTCGCGCAAGGCCCGTTTCCGTGCGGACGCGCTTGCCCACGGTCAGCGCTTCCTGAAACAGGCGCTGGAGCAGGGTTCCCACGCTCCGCGCGCCCTGCGCGGCTTCCAATGCCTGCCGCACCTGCCGCTGAATGTCGGGTTCGCCCAGGATCATGGAGTCGATGCCTGCGGCAACGCTCATCAAATGGCCCGCCGCCGCGCCGTCTCTGTAGGAATAGAGATGCCCGTCAAACTCCTGCCGGTGCAGGCCATGACGACTTGCCAGCCATTCGGCAAGCATGTCTTCCGCATTGTGCGCATCGGGCGAGAGCGCGGCATACACCTCCGTGCGGTTGCAGGTAGAAAGTATCGCGCCCTCGGCAACCGGCCCGAGTGCGCAGAGGCTGCGCAGGGCAGAGCCAAGCTCGCGGTCGCTGATCGCCAGCCGCTCGCGCAGGGCCACCGGGGACGAAATATGGTTTATTCCGAGTGTGATAAGAGGCATTCCCGCGCCCGCTCCATCGCTTCTAACGTGCTGCCCTGGGCCAGCATTACCCGCACTTGTGTGTCTGCCAAGACCCGCCGCACCGCTTGCCGCCGTGTTTGCTCATTCCCCGCCGCCTGAATGTCGGCCCGCAGCCCGCCAATCGTCTCCACAAGCCCATTCCATTCCAGGCCGTACTGTGCGGCGAGGTCTTCGCGCACCACGGCAGCCAGCGTTGGCGAGCCGCCGCCTGTAGAGATTGTCAACGTCAAGTCGCCGCGCCGCAGCACGGACGGCGACACGAAGTCACCGGTGTCCGGCGCGCTGACATCGCAGGCCAAGATATTCTGCATTTGCGCATCGTGCATGGCCTGCGTGTTGACTGCCCGGCTGTCGGTCGCGGCAAACATCAGGAACGCCCCTGCTAGGCAGCCTGCGTCGTAGGCGTCCCGCCGCCATGTGATGCGTCCTTCTTCGGCTAGGTTATGTACCAAGTCCACGGCTTCGGGGGCGATTATCGTTACCAATGCACCGCATTCAATTAAACTCTGCGCTTTGCGTGCTGCCACCGTGCCCGCGCCAATAATGATGCACACCTTACCGCACACGTTGAGTTGGACGGGGAACAAGTTCATGGTTTTGCAAAGAAACGATAATGGTTACCCTGTGGTGGGTTGTCAACGCACATAATTTATCATGGCTAAGAGTGTGTATCAAAAGCGCTAAGGCTCATGTAAGATCGCCCCCCGGCCCCCAATTCTGGGGGAGCAGGAGAGAAATAGAAGGAGCACGGCCATTGCCAGTCTTCTTCTTGTCCCCCCAGAACTTAGGGCTAGGGGGCGATCCGGCCCTTCCTCTACACACTCTAAACGCTACGCTCTCACGTATTCAGCGCGGCCTACGCTTCATAGCCCATGCCAGCAGCCGATACACTGTCAGTATCCAAAACAAGGCGCTTACTGTGATGTAACTCCACGACACAACAAAGTTTACGATTGTATTCGGCTCATGCGCTTCATGGCAGAAGAAGTTAAGCAAGTTGATGCCCGCAAATATCCCTGCGCCCAGCGTGAAAAGTGATGAGGCCCAGCAACGCAGCTTGTTGTTGCGGTCTCCATAGAACACTATGCCCAGATACAGCAAGCAGATAATGAAGACAATGCCGGATAAGCACATCGCCACGAAACTGATGGGACTGTAATGGATAAGGCTACGCACAATGCTCACCCCCTGCCTAGACAAAGGCCATTAATACCTCGCTGGACAGGAACACGCCGTGCGGCGTCAGCCGAATATACTCTTCCGTGACTTCCAACAGGCCCCGCCGCCCAAAGGTTTCCAAGTCATCGGCATAGACGCGGCGTGGGTCTTCGCCGAAACGATCACGGAAACGCTGGCAGGGAACGCCTTCGTCGGTGAGGCGCAGGCCAAGCATCATGGTTTCGGCCATTGTTTCTTGGCGCGTGAGCGTTTCGCAGGAGAGAGTCGTATCGCCATTGCTGGTAATAGTCTCGGCATACAAACCTGGCGACTTCACGGTCATGCGGCGCGTGCCGCTGAGATACGATGCGGCCCCGCAGCCAAACCCATGATACGCCTCGTTGCGCCAGTAGTGCAGGTTGTGACGGCACTCCCGCATGGGCCGGGCAAAGTTTGACGTTTCGTACTGCGCGAAGCCATGCGCCTTTGTCGTCTCTTGCGCAAAGGCGTACATATCGGCGGCCAGGTCGTCGGAGGGGAGCAGCAGGCGCCCTTTCTGCTGCAATGTGTAGAAGCCGGTTCCCTCTTCCACAATGAGCGCGTAGAGGGAAAGATGCTCCGTGCCCAAGTCTAAGGCCTGGGCGAGCGTGTCCTGCCACTGGGCGTGGGTCTGGCGGGGGAGGGCGAACATCAAATCGATGCTGATATTATCAAACCCTGCCGCGCGGGCGGACTGCACGGCGCGTTTCGCTTCTTCGGGGCCGTGGATGCGGTCAAGCGTCTTGAGCAGGCCGGCATCAAACGACTGCACACCAAAGGATATTCTGTTGAAGCCTGCCTTGCGCAGAATGTCTAAATGGGCGGTGTCCATCGTGCCGGGATTGGCTTCCGTAGTGATTTCGGCGTCTGGGGTGACGGGCAGCGTGTCTAAGACGGCTTGCAGCAGGCGCGCCTGATCGGTGGCGGGGATGGCGGTGGGGGTGCCGCCGCCAAAGAAGACCGTGTCTACGGGTTCCGGCTGCGCGCCGTGGGCGCGGCGAATGTCTGCTTCCAGCGCACTGACATAGCGGCTGACGCTGTTGTCGGTGTAGCCGGAGTAGGAGTTGAAGTCGCAATAGGCGCACTTCTTGACGCAAAACGGAATATGCACATAACAGCCGATGCCCATGCTTTTGATTATACCCGGCGGGGCGTCAATGCCCGGCAAAGGGGTGGGCACAGGCGCTGCGTTTGTGCTGACAATCTTCGGGCCAGCGGCAGGTATTGAGTTTACAGCGCTTGGACTATTACTGGGCCGCCCTCAACGAAGTGCGCTTCCAGCCTGCACTGGTCCAACAGGGCGGTGCCGAGCAGGAGGCGTTTCCCGGTGGCAAGGACACGGACTTCTTGAGTGATGCCATTCCAGAGGATCGCTGCCAAATAGACGGGTATCTCCACGGTGCTGTCGTCTGCAAGGTTGGCGCTCATTCCGTAGAGAAACGGCAGACTCAGGGCCGTGACCGCTGCTGGAGGCAATGTCAGAAAGTCTGTAAACCCGGTGTCTACAACAAACTCAATGCTCAAGTCCGGCTGGTCCAAGAGGCGAAACGTGACGGCGAGGGAAGCTTGACGGCTGATAACATGGCCTGTCATTCTGCCTTTGTCCGCTCTAGAGAGCCGCAAAAAGAGACGGCTGTTTGGTAGCCGATGCGGAGTGCGTGGAGGGAGGCGTTGGGGTGACGACTTTGCAGGCGGCGTGACGCTTCAATGCCGAGGTCATCACTGCCCAGGTCAATCTCGTAGTCCCCGCTGTTCAAGTCCATGACAATCAGCCTGCCGATGTGCTCCGGTGTTTCTACTTGTGCGCGGATGGCGGCATAATGCTGCTCGGCGCTCCGCTGCGGCTTGGAGGGAGAAGATGAGAATTGAGACATCTTATTTTCTTTCCTTTGGGACGTAGACCGTGTCTAAAAACAAACGCTCGTTGGTCATGGCTATGGCTCCTGCTTGGCCGAGCCATACAGGTAATGGTCGTGTTCACTGGCCCAATCCGGCGGCGCGTCTACGGAACCGGCGGCTCCTGCCAGCAAGCCCCACACATCCTCCGCATTTGGGCTGGGGAGAGACTCGACGATCAGCCGATACCGTGTCCCCTGCACAAGTTCCAACGGCGTATCAGGACGGAGAGTCGTGCCGTCAAATGTTGCTTCAATGGTTTGGGTCATCAGAATGCTCCTGCGAAGCTTTGATCTGTCATGCCGCTCTGTTATCATACCCGACAGCGACTCGCGGCGCAGGCGCTGGGCGTCATCAAAATAAGCCGCTGCGCTTGGCTTTGAAGGGCAGTTTATTGCGACCGGTATTATGTAGGACTTATAGCGGTATTATGTAGGACTTATAGCGCACTTATGGCGCAGTGGCGCAAAGCAGCCCTTGACGTTTGCGCGATCCTGCGCTATGCTTAGGGCATGACGCCGAGAAAACTGCCTCCCGCCCCCACCCCGCCCGCACTGTCCGGGCCTGCCGCTCCTCCCTCGCGCCGCAAGCAAAGGCAAAGCCTGCGTGAGCGCATGCCCTGGCTGCCCTGGGTGCTGCCGTTTGCGCTGTTTCTGGTGCTGACTGGCCTGGAAGGGGAGTTTGCGGCGTATTACCCCTGGTTTTACACAGTCAAGATGGCGCTGGTCACGATTGTCCTGCTGCGCCTGCGCCGGTTTCTGCCGGAGGCCGCCCCGAACAAAGCCGGGCTGGGATTGGCGGTCGGGTCGGGTTTGGTTTTGGCTGTGCTGTGGGTGCTGATTGACTTTATCACCCCCCATTTCCCCAAGCTGCTGGGGACGCGCCTGGGTTACAATCCCTTCCGCGAACTGCCGAATGCGGGCGGGCGTTTTTTGTTTCTGCTGGTGCGCTTTTACGGGCTGGTGGTGGTCGCCCCGGTTTGCGAGGAACTCTTTTACCGGGGCTTTTTGCTGCGCTTTGTCACTGACTTGGATGACTTCCGGCGGGTTCCCCTCGGGCGCTTCAGCACGGCGGCGTTTGCCGTGAGTGTTGTTTTGATGGCGTCGTCGCATCCCGAATGGCTGTCTGCATTGGTGTTTTCAGCGGCGTTGTGCGCCCTGCTGGCGCGGACGCGCAATTTGTTTGCGTGCATCGTCTGCCACGGCGTGACTAATTTTGCGCTGGGCGTCTATGTGCTGGCCGCGCATGCCTGGAAGTTCTGGTGACCGTGTCAGGCCCGCCGCGCCGCCAGGCCAAGCCAGGCCGCGCTAGGGCTGCGCCGTGTCCAGCACCCGCACTTCGGCAACCCCGTGAACCCAGCGCGCGGGCTTGGCATCATCGGGGCTGACAATCTCGGCAGGCCCGCCTGCGCCCAATGCTTTGCCGTCCTCGTCCAGGGCAAGCCACACTGCCCGATGCCCCAAATCCGGCAGCAGCTCGGCCAGGCTGAAGTCTGCGGCATAGCTGTCGCGCCCCAGCACTTCCACGACAAATTGGATTTGATGGTTCTTGATATGCGGGTTGAAGCGCGGCTGGGCCTGGTTGACCAAAGCCAGCAGCGGCACGGCCCGCGCCGTGTGCATTTGGCCGTGCAGCGCATAATGGATTGTCTGAACTTGGGAGGCCAGTGCCGTCTCCATCTGGCGGGCAGTCCAGGCGCGGGGCGCGGATACCGCCCCGGTGATGCGCAGAGTCGGGACGGGCGCATCGCCGCGTGCCGCCCCGCCCCTACTCCAGGCAGCGAGGGCGACAAATAGGCTGATGAGGGCACGTTTCGCGCCGGGCTGAGTGTTTTGAGGCATGGGTGTTATTTGCTTACGGCTGGTCGGCGTAGAAGTCCGTGTTTTTAAGGTTGGACGGGTTGTTCCACTTGGCGCTGCCGTCGTAGCGCAGCAGGTTGAACCCGCCCTGGTGCCGCGCGGGATAATGCGTGTGGGTCGCATCGCCGCTGAGGGGAAACCAATCTCGGTGCAGGTAATCGTTGGGCGTGGTTGACATGTTCCGGGTATCGGCGCAGCCGGGCGTTTTGGCATGGTCCCACACCCAGTTGACCGCAGGATTGACCACAAAACTGTCCGGCTTGCCCACCGGCCCGTTCTGAATGTAGCTCATGGCATAGCCGACCTGCCCCTGGGGGTAATCCGGGCAGCGGAAGATGCCCAGGTTCTTGGCATAGGGCTGCAAAAAGCCGCGCTTGGCGTCGGTGTCATACACGACCGCGCCGAGAGTTGTCGGCTCCGGCCCGCCCGGCACGCTGCCGTCATAGGGCGCCCACCATGTCTCATTCGCTCCCGTGAAAGCCGTCGGCGCGTTCAATGCGCAGGTGCCGTCGCCTGAGTCGGGACAAAAGCGCTGGCGGCAGTTGACTGCATCATAGTCGCTGCGATACATGGTCAGGGCCAGCCCGATCTGCTTGAGGTTGGAGAGGCACTGCGCCGACCGCGCTTTTTCGCGGGCCTGTGCGAAGACCGGGAACAAAATCGCGGCGAGCAAAGCGATAATGGCGATCACCACGAGCAGTTCAATCAGCGTGAATGCTTGGCGAGACGTGCGAAACCGAGATTGAGGCATAACCATGGTTTTTCTTCAGCGCGGCACCAGTGCGGTTGGAGGCAAAGGCCGTTTTTACTGCCATGCCTGTCGTCCGGCGCAGAGGCGCACCAGTGCTGCTTAGGTAATCTGGGTAAGTATACCCAGAAATGCGCGCAGTTCACAAGAGGCCGCGCGGCTTTTCGGGCAGGGTTCGACTTGTTTCCCTCGTCGGCGCACCGGCCTCTTAACAGCGTTCCATAGGCGTTGTATACGCGTTGCTAAAGCTGATTAAGCGCGTACCGACGACGGAAGGATTTGTTCCGTCGTTGGTATGCGCTGGATCATCCAGAGCAATGCCGAAGGAATGCTGGGGCGGCGCGGGGAAAAACAAGCAGGCGGGAACCAAGTACGCCAGGCAGGCGTCACACGGACAAGCCTACAGGAGGCAAAAGGAGTTCAAGATGAAACGTTTGATGCTGCTGGGAGCAGTCGCTGGAATGGGGCTGGCCGTGCTGGGACACGGCGCGCCCGCGCGGGCCAATGTGGTCCTGCCGATACCGGCGATGCAAAGCGCGCTGCCGGAATCGATCTCGGTGTCGGGGCACGCGGAGATTAAAGCGCAGCCGGATGTGGCGTATCTCAACATGGGCGTGACCACAACGGGCAAGACGCCGGACGAGGCGTCGCGGCTGAATGCGACACAGACCACGGCGTTAATTACTAGCCTGCGCAAGGCGAATGTGGCGGCCTCGGATATTCACACGCAGGGCTTTTTCGTGCAGCCGCAGTACGATTACCGAACACAGCCGGCGGTGCTGGCCGGGTATCAGGCGACCAACAGCCTTCAGGTGACGGTGCATGTGCTGGCGAATGCCGGACCGCTGCTGGACACGGCGACCAAAGCCGGGGCGACTCAGGTGGGGGATATTTCGTTTGACCTGGTCAACAGGCAAAGCGTGCAGCGTCAGGCGTTGGCGGCCGCTGTGCGGGATGCGCGCGCCCGCGCCGACACATTGGCGCAGGCCGCCGAGGTGGGCGTGGGCCGTCTGCTGAGCCTCAGCGACAGCACCGCGCCGGTCGTGGTGGAGCGTCCGTATCCGATGATGCGGTCGGCGATGGCGAAGTCCGACGACCAGGCAGCGACGCCGATTTCGCCCCAGCAGATTGTCATCACGGCGGATGTCAGCGCGCTGTATGCCATTGGGCCGCGCTAGGGCTTGGGATTACCTCCCGCACGCACACCCCTAGCGGCGCATGCCGTAGCCGCCAATGGGGTGCAATAAAGCGTTGTCAATGAGGCGCACCTTGCCGAAGGTGGCGGCGACGGCGGCCAGCCCGCCATGTTCAATGGTGTCGATCTCCTGCAAAGTTTCCGGGTCTACGACTACGGCATAGTCCACTTTCGCCAGCGGCTGCACGGCAATGGTCTGGCGCAGCCACGCGGCGATCTCATAGGCGTCCTGCACACCGGTGTCCGCGATGGCCTGAGCATCGGCGAGGGCCGTGGACAGCACCGAAGCGGCCTTTCTCTGGTCGGGGGCAAGGCGGATATTGCGCGACGACAGCGCGAGGCCATCGGGTTCGCGCACGGTGGGCACGCCGACAATTTCGGTGGGACTGTTCAGGTCAGCCGCCATGCGCGTGATCACTTGAAGCTGCTGCCAGTCCTTTTCGCCGAAGTAGGCACGGTCGGCCTGGGCGATCCCGAGCAGCTTGGACACCACGGTTGCCACGCCCGTGAAGTGGCCGGGGCGCGAGGCCCCTTCCAGCCGGTCGGACAGGGCACGCACGACCACGACGGTGTCAAAGCCGGCGGGGTACATTTCATCGGGCGTGGGGGCGAGCAGGAAGTCTGCGCCTTCCGAGGCGGCGAGGGCGGCATCTCGGGCGGGGTCGCGGGGGTAAGCGTTAAAGTCATCCGGGTCAGTGAACTGCGTGGGGTTGACGAACAGGGTTACTAAAACGCTGTCGTTTTCGGCGCGCGCCCGGCGGATTAACGAGAGGTGGCCTTCGTGGAATGCGCCCATCGTGGGCACCAGCCCCAGGGTCTTGCCCTGCGTGCGCAAAGCACGAAGCGCATCGCGCAGGGGCTGGATTTGGTCAAATATCTGCATGGGAAGCGTTTTCTAGGGGGAAGCGGGAACTTACGGCTTGGGCGCGTCGTCACGCGTAAAGAGATAATGTTTTTCCTCCACCTTGCCTTCGCTGTCCAGCGTGTAAACCAGCGGCACCCCGGTGGGAATGTTGAGTTCAATCACTTCGGCGGGAGAAAGAGCGTCCAGGCTCATCACAATGGAGCGCAGGGAGTTGCCATGCGCGACCACCAGGACGTTTTTGCCTGCTCTGATGTCCGGCAAAATGTGGGCGTCAAAGTAGGGCAGCGTCCGGGCGGCGGTGTCTTTGAGAGATTCTCCCTGCGCGCCCGGCGGGGGAATGTCAAACGAGCGCCGCCAAATCTTCACCTGTTCATCGCCGTACTGCGCCGCCGTCTCCGCTTTGTTCAGCCCTTGCAGGTCGCCGTAGTGGCGCTCATTGAGGGCCTGATCGCTTTGCGTGGGCAGGCCGGGCTTGCCGGCGGCTTCCAGGGCGATTTTCGCGGTATTGATGGCGCGCTGCAAAACCGATGTATACACTATGTCTATGGGCAGGCCCTGCAGGTGCTCTCCGGCAATCTTTGCTTCCCGCTCGCCGCGTGGCGAGAGCGGGACATCCACCCAGCCTGTAAAGCGATTTTCCAGGTTCCATTGCGACTCGCCGTGGCGCAGCAGGATTAAAATCGGCATAATTTCTTTGTTTCTCCTCAAGATGCTGCTGCCAGTATACCCGTGCGGGCCAAAGATGCAAAAGCCGAACGAAGAGCAATCGGAATGGCATGGATTATGCCTGCTGTAAACTTTACTGGGAGAAACGCTTAAGGGCATGGTATACTTGAGTTCGCGTGTTTGCGGAGACTTGTTTTGTGTGCGGGCGCAGCCTGCCCTGTCTCCTTTGTATCCGGCCCCTGTTTCGGAGGGGCTGTCCGGCGTCCCAGCAGTGCCTGGCTGCGGCGAGCCGAGACGCAGTTCCCTGAGTTCGGAGTCCATTGAGCTATGCCGCTAAAGACTTCTCGGCCTATCATGCTCTCCCCCGGCGACTTGTTTGTGCGGCGCGTGGTGGATATTGCCATTGCGTCCGTGCTGCTGATTTTGCTGTGCTTTCCCTCGCTTATCCTGTGCCTCTGCATCCTGCTCAGCTCGCCGGGCTGTCCCATCTATCGCCAAAAGCGCGTGGGGCGCGATGGGCGCCTGTTCCATATCTGCAAGTTCCGCACGATGTATGTCAACTCGGACCGCAAGGGTCCGTCGGTGACCGCCACCGACGACTGCCGCGTCACCCCCATCGGCCGCTGGCTGCGCGACCACAAGCTGGATGAACTTCCCCAGCTGATCAACGTGTGGACAGGCGACATGAGCCTGGTCGGGCCGCGTCCGCAGGTGCCGCGCTTTGTGGAGCATTTTGACTCGTCGCTGCGCACCGTGGTGCTGGCCGTGCGTCCGGGGATTACCGGCCCGACCTCGCTGCACTTTCGCCATGAAGAGCGCCTGCTCGCCGACAAAGCCGACCGTGAGGGCTTTTATATCTCCCAGATTTTGCCGACAAAGCTTGCGATGGATGCCCATTATGTGCGCACGCGGTCGCTGCGCAACGACATGCGCGTCTTGGGGGACACGGCCCGCTTGTTTTCCCTGGCGCTGATGCACAAACTGCTGGGCATTCGCCAGGAGCAGCCCCAGGAAGATGCCGTCGGCGTCCGCGTCACCATGTAGCGTTTTCGCTTCGTTCCCATTGGTTTTGCTATGCACATCCCACGACACACGTCTTTTTTTTCTTGGCTTCGGGTTTTGCTTTGCGCGGCGCTGCTGTGCCTCAGTCTTCCCCTCGCTCCCCGTGCGCGTGCTGCGGCCGCGCCCGCCGCGACGCCTGCGCCCGTGCCCATTCTGCCGAGCGCGTACCGGCTGACGCCGGGCGATGTGCTGGACATCACGGTGCAGGGGCATGATGATTTCAAGGAGACCGCGACCATCGGCCCCGATGGCACGATCAACTATATCGGCGTGGGAACAGTTGTCGCCGCCGGGCTGACGCGCGAGCAGCTCACCGGGGTTCTGGCAAAGCGCCTGGTGCGCCAGATTTTGCGCCCGCAGGTCAACGTCAGCGTGCAGCAGACCCACCCGCGCCAGATCAGCATGACCGGGCAGGGCATTCATGCGGCGGGCGTGTACGACTGGCGGCCCGGCATGACCCTGCTGGATGCGATTGCCGCCGCCGGGGGCGTCGCCCAGGCCCCCGAGCTGACCGATGCCCTGCTCATCAACAGCCGCACGGCGCAGGCCGACCCCATTGACCTGGTGAAGCTGATTGAACTTGGCGACCAATCCCAGAATGTGCCGCTTCAGCCCGGCGACATTATTCTCATGTCGCCGCGCGACCCCGCCAAAGCATTTGTACAGGTGGTCGGGCAGGTGGCCCATGCCGGGCCGCAGACGGTTCCGCCGGGCGGGGCGACTTTGCAGTCCGTGCTGACACAGGCGGGCGGCGCGCTGCCCGTGGCGGCCCTGTCGCGCGTTCAGCTTGTCCACGGCGCGCAGACGCAGACGCTCAACCTGCACAACACATTGTATAACATTAATGACCCCGCCGCGCAGGTGCGCGTGGTGGCGGGCGACGTAATCAATGTCCCGCTCAACAACAACCATATTGACTTCTACGGCGAGATCAACACGCCGGGCGAAATGCTGATTCCCGACGGCGAAACATTGACCCTGACCCGCGCCCTCGCGATCCGTGGCGGCCCGACCCGCGATGCCGACCAGAAGATTATCGGGATCGTGCGCACGGACGCCTCCGGCCACCAGGTCGCGTATGCCGTCAACGAGGACGATCAATTGCGCGCCCGCAACAAAGGCCGGGATATTGCGCTGCTGCCCGACGACAAAATCGTCCTGCCGCGCCGCCGTCAAGCGACCACGGGCTACAGTGTGCTGTCCACGGCAGTCGGCGCATTGTTCGGCATCAAGGCTTTGGGCGGCTTTATCCACTAGCCCTTTCCCCAGCTATGACACAGCGTCCCGTTCCCCTGCCCGTGCATCAGACGCCTCCGGCCCCCGTAGGCACGGGCGACATTCCCCCGCCGCCTGCGCCCCCCGCCGCGTCCGACCGGCATGACTGGGCCTGGCTGCGGCGGCAGGCGGGCTTTGCCCTTTGGTCGGCGGGCTACCTCTTGCGGCATCGCCTGCCCCCGCCGTTCTACTACTACTTTGGCGGCATCGGCGACGTGTTCCTGATGACATCGGTGCTGCGCGAACAGGTTCTGCGCGGCCACGACCCGGCCCTTGTGATGACCGATTGGGGCGACCTGTTTGCCCACAACCCCGATGTGCGCGGCCTGCTGCCCGTGGAAGTTCGCCTGCCGCCCCTGCTGGCGCGTTTGGGCCGTCCCGCGTTCCACCCCTACTACGCCCTGGCCTACGACCCTGTCCACGACCGCCATGCCGCGCCCCCCTACCCGATTATCGCGCGCATGTGCGAAGTGTGCGGCATTTCCGGCCCGGTTTCTATCCGCCCCTACTTATTTCTCACCGACGAAGAAAAGCAAAACGGCCTCCGTGTCCCCCACCAGGTGGCGATTATGAGCAGCGGCATGAGCGCCCAGCCGCCGTTTGCAAACAAGCAATGGTTCCCGGAGCGCTACCAGGCCGTCGTCACCGCCCTGCAAGGCACGTATGACTTTGTGCAGCTCGGCGCATCCAGCGACCCGCTTTTGGAAGGCGCACTGGACCTGCGGGGGCGCACCACCCGCCGCGAGTCCGCCGCCATCCTCAGCCGCTCGCTGGCGTTTGTCGGGCAGGTCGGCTTTTTGATGCACATCGCCCGTGCCGTGGAGTGTCCGTCGGTCATTATCTACGGCGGGCGCGAGCACCCAAGCCAGTCCGGGTATGTGTGCAACGAAAACCTCTATTCCCCCGTGCCCTGCGCCCCCTGCTGGCAGCAGAACCGCTGCGACTTCGGGCGCATATGCCTGGACAGCATCACCGCCGCTCAGGTGGTTGACGCCCTGCACCGCCAGGTCGCCCTCGCCGGGACGGAGCTTCCCACCGCGACTTACACCCTCCCGCCCGCGTGACACATCGCTGATGCCTGCGTTCGCCTTTGGGTGGTGTTCGTGAACAGCGGGACGGTGCCGCCAAACTCCCTTATCTTGCCGCAAATGCTTCCAGGAAAGAGTGGGTTGGTTAAGCTTAGATTAAGTTTTAGCAAGGAGGCTGTTTTTTGTGGAGAATCCCAAAAACTGCTGTATAATGAGCACAGACTACATTTTCTCTTCCTTCATGACCGTTCTCCGAGGCAGCAGTATCGCCTTTGATTTCGCGCATGCGAAAGGCTCTTCCGGTGAACCGAACTTTTCCTTTTGCGGCTTTTGGCCTGCGCTCTTTCCGTCCGTCATTCTTCCTGCTTGCCGTGTTGTTGTGCGTGTTTCCTGCACTCAACGCGCGGGCACAAGACAATGCGGCGTTTATCTCTCAAAACGTGCCTACATCCATGGTCGCCGGACAGCAATACAGCGTGTCCGTGACGATGCAGAACAACGGTAGCACTACCTGGACAGATAGTGCCAGTTATCGCCTTGGTTCGGCCAACCCACAGAATAATACAAACTGGCAGGCGCCCCTGAACGGCAACCGCGTTGCACCCTCGCTTAATGTCCCGCCGGGCGGGAAAGTCACATTTGCGTTTCTTGTCACTGCGCCTTCTCCCTCAAGCGCGACCAACTATAACTTTCAGTGGCAGATGTTGCGTGAGAATGTCACCTGGTTTGGCGCGTATTCCACCAACGTTGCGGTCAATGTGACAGTGCCGTCCGGTCAGACTGCCCGGGTACAAATCATGCAGGGCGGCAGCAACACTTTTAGCGCCACAGGACATAATCCCGGTGGTGACACCCTCAAAAGCTGGACGATCAATGGGAATGGCGTAAATGCTACCGACCAAACTCCACTGGATTATTCTGTCCAATGCAGCACCGGCGGCACTTTAACGGTTGCTGTACCCGCTGGTGCTCCGGCATCGGTCAATACCGACAGTACACCGATCTCCGGCAAAACCAATTTTACAGTCGGCTACACAACCAAATTAGGGGTTGATGTCAACACGGGCTTTTCTGCTCCCTTCGATATTGTCGCTAGTCCTGTGGCTGGCCCTGCTCCCGCTAATACCGGCGCTCCTTATCCATGGCAGGCGGCGGTCGGGGGCGTCAATACGGCCAGCGGCAACAAGATGAGCACCATCCCGCTGACCGGCTGGACCATGCGGGGAGGAATGCCCGTCGGCGTTGCACTGACCTTCAACAGCGGCAATTTCTTTGGCGGTGGCAGTCCGGGCGGCAAGTGGACTGCCACCTATGATACTTATATCACAGGCAATAGCGGCACGGACGCCACTATCACGTGGGGCGACGGGGCACGATACACATTTCACCGCAATACAGACGGCAGCTACAATCCCCCTGCCGGTATCTACGATACGCTGAAGGCAAACACTACTAGCTGAAGGCAAACACTACTAGTGGATCGTTTGACCTCAAAACGAAGGGCCAGACGACGTACCATTTTGTCAACCTCAGCGGCACTCATTATCCGAGCACCATTGTGGACGAGAACGGCAATATTCTCACTCTCAACCGCAATGGGAACAGAGTCAGCAGCGTGGTGGACCCTTCCGGGCGCACACTCACGCTGACCTATGATGGTAATAACCTCCTCAATCTTGTCCGCAACGAGCAGTCCGGCCAATCCTGGGTGCCCCATTACGATGGCAGCGGCAACCTCACTCAAATTGACTGGCCCAGCATCAACGGCACAACCCCGTACATGACCTTGAGTTATGACGGCAACCGCAACCTGAATGGCATTCATGATCTCAACGGGCAATATTCCTGGGCCGCGGGATATGATGGCGGCAGCCGCCTGACCAGCCAGATTGATGCCTACAACAACAACACGTTGTACGACTACACCAGTGGCACCAAGGTTACGGACGCGAACAATCAGTCTACGACCTACGTTTATGCGGGGGCTACGCTTTACTCCGTTATGGACCCGCGGAACTACACGGACTATTATTCCTACGATAGCTATAACACCTTGAAAAAGCATACGGACCGGCGCGTCAAGGCCTGGTCCTATGGCATCGACCCCAAACACGGCAACATGACGATGAGTACTGACCCCATTGGGAACTCAAGCTCCTCTGTCTATGATGCCCGCAACAGCAAGACGCTTCAGACGACCGATGCCAACAGCCACAGCACGACCTTTGTGTATGACTCCAGCGGCATCAACCTGCAATCCACCACAGACGCTCTGGGCCACACCAGCACTGTGAATGCTTATTGGTATGGCTTGCCAACCAGCGTTTCCGATGCGCTGGGCCACACCAGCACCATGAGCTACGACGGCGACGGCAACGTTGTCCAGACCACAGATGCTAATGGCAACTCCGCGACAGCTACCTACAACCGAGCGGGCTGGAAATTGACAAGCACCGACGGGTTGGGCCAGACGGTGGGATCTCGCTACGATGCATGGGGACGCGTGACCTCCGTGAACACCCTGCCCACAATGGGAGTGCCCTTCTACAAGCTGGTTACAACGGACGGTCAGCATTCGTGTGAGACCGCAAACCAAAACGAATACACCAGCGCGCAGCAGAACGGCTGGGTGGCACAGGCACCGGTCGGGGGAATATTCCAAAACAGCGCCGACATGCCTGGACTGGTGCCGCTCTACCGGTTGCGGGAAAACGGCTCCGGCGACCGCTGTTACACGACCGATACCAACCTGCGCAGCACGGCGATCAACTCCTGGGGCTATATCGATGAGGGAATTGCCGGGTATGTGATGCCCGGCCCTGCCGCCGGGTTCAAGCCACTTTACCACCTCAATTATCCCGGCTCCCGTGACTATTATACTGATGATGTTAATGAGTACAACAGTCTGCCTGCGCCCTGGGCCAAGAATGGCATCGTCTGCTACATCTACAACAACACGGTCAGCACAACCTACGACAACAACAGCAACGTGCTGACAGCCACCGACCAGAACGGCCACACGACCACCAACACCTACGACATTGACAACCGCCTGCGGACGACCACCAAGGCCAACGGCGACCAGGTGGTTTACGGCTATGACGCTAACGGCTACCAGGGCCTGCTCAGCTCCAAGACCGACGGCAACGGCAATGCGATCTTGTACCGCTACTCTGTCCGCAGTGAGATGAACGAGATCGACTACCCGGACGGCACGAAGGAGAACTTTGCTTACGACGAGAACGGCGACCTCAAGCAACACACCAAGCGCGACAACACGCCCATTGTCTATGACTATGACAACGACAGCCGCCTGTGGCACACGTACTATCCCGCCGGGGGCATCACCCAGAACGTCACCCTGGCCTACTATGCCAACGGGCTGCAACTGACCATGGCCGACGGCACCGGTACGACAACCTGGACTTACGATGCCGCCGACCGGCTGTACCAGATGAGCGCGCCGGGCGGGGCGGTGAGTTACGGCTACGATGACGCGAACCGCCGCACCAGCATGACGCAGGGCGGGCATACGACCTCCTATTACTACGATAATGCGGGGCGCATGCAGACCCTGGACAACGGCCTGGGCAACGTGTTTGACTTCACCTACGATAACGGCAACCGGCTCCGGGTGCGCAACAACCGGCAGGGGGTCGGGACGGCCTACACCTACAACAGCGCGGGCCTAGTGACCAACATTTTGAGCAACCAGAACGGAGGATCAGGCACGACGCTCAACACGGATGGCTACACCTACGACCCGGCAGGCAACCGGCTCACGAGCAACAGCTACGACGGCTACACAGCGTACACGTATGACGCCGCCGATCAGATCACCGGTGAGAACCACAACGCGGGCTACCCATCGTTCACGGCTACCTACGACTACGACCACAACGGCAACCGCCTGCACAAGACGCAGAACGGGCAGACGGACATGTACACCTACCAGGCCAACGCCTACAACAGCGCCCTGCACACGGATGAACTGCAAAAGGTGAGCGGCGGGCTGACAGGAACCAAGACCTACGGCTACGACACCAACGGGGTAGCCAACAAAATCACCACCAACGGCACTCCACTGTACCTGACAGCGGATGCCGAAGACCGCTACACGCGCTTTGACTTCAACACAGGGCCGGGCACGGGCAGCGTGTACAGCACCGAGACCTACAACGGGGCGGGCCTGCGCACCTTCCGCCACAGCGCCGACGGCCTCAACCACAGCCTTGCCTATGGTGGCACATCTCCGGGCGATGCCCTGCTGTCCGACAGCAACGCCAGCACTCTGTACACGCCGGGCCTGGTGCAGCAGGACACGAACGGGCAGCACTTCTTTCAGTTGGACGCGCTGGGCAGCGTGCGTGGGTTCACGGGCAACACCCAGGCTCCGCAGGGGGAAGTGTACTATGATGCGTTCGGCCTGCCTTCGGTGCGCCAGGGTTCGCAGCCGTTTCCGCTGGGCTTTGCGGGGGCGGCGGGGTACCAGACGGACAGCGACACGGGGCTGATGCTGCTGGGCAACCGCTACTACGACCCCAGCATCGGGCGGTTCCTCTCGCCTGACCCAAGCGGTGACGGGGACAACTGGTACGCTTACTGCGACAATGAGCCACTGACTAGAACTGACCCGACGGGGCTTACTCCACTCACGGCTCCTATGGGGGGAAGTTTCGGTAACCCTGGCGGTGATCAATTCAACGCGATCTTGGCGGACAATGGGTTTGATAATCCTAACTTCTTTGACGAGAACATACAGATGGCAGCAAAGTCGAGCGCTGCAAAAGAGGCCAAAGCCGCCGCTACCAACATCTTAACTGCTGGCGATAGCTTCCTATTTTACGGCAAGGGTAAAGCCTTTGCCACGACAATGGCAGCTTATAAAGCAGGGCGAGCAAGCTGGTCGGACGTGTTGAAGGCAGGCGGCGTATTAACACTGGCAGTAGGTATTAACTTTATTCCCGGAGAGGAGGTAGCTAGTCTTGCTGTAAGAGGGATACTTCGTGTAACCGAAGGCAGAGTAATCTCAAAGGCTATCGCTGATCCACTTTTTCACAATTTCTCTCCTCTGCTTGATGAATTTGTGTATAAAGGAGTTAAAACAGTTGTTTCGCCCCAATATACTTTGTACCGAGCAGAAGGCTTTTTTGGCAAACATGCAGGTACATTCCAGATCGGCGTCCGCCCAATTGCACCAGGCTTGGAAGCAATAACGCATCGCGTTTTTATTCCGCACTAAATATAGAGTTACCGTGTTCTTAACGACTAACTGAGCGAAGCCATAACACCTATTAAACTATCATGAACATCAACCTAGCTTTTCCGCACGATTACGAATTGAATATCGTATCGGAGATTCCCTATATATATGAGACAGAGAGTCGTTTTTATTATCCTGGTGCTTCGCAAACTGGTGGGCAAGATGGCATAACAGTCAATGTTAACCCGCCTGAGCATTTAGCATGGCTTGGAACCTTTGCTTTCGGTGATGGTCATAAGAATTGGAAGTCTGGTATCTTTAGCTGTCCACAGAAAAGGCAATTCTGTGTGGTTTCAAGGGGCCAGGGATACGTAGTGCATTCAGACAACCCCTTAAAGTGGTTAACAATCCATGCACTTCCAATAGTTGAAGTACAGTGTCTTGTAGAACATAATCTTCTTTTATTTATAGATTTCACTAAAATTACAGCGTTTGGAACAGATGGCTTGTTGTGGGTTAGTGAAAGTTTATCCTGGGATGGGATAAAAATAACATATATTTCGTCCGAGTGGATTCATGGACTGGGTTGGAATGCACCAGAGGATAGAGAGACGGAGTTTAGGGTGAACATTACTAGTGGTCAGCATATAGGTGGTTCAAGTTCACTAGCATTAATATAATGGCAAGTACCCATTGACGCTGGGAATTACTTAATTGCCTCAGCCGCACGCAAAGCATTGCCTAGGGAACGGAGGATCGGGCGGCACGCTCAACACGGATGGCTACACCTACGACCCGGCAGGCAACCGGCTCACGAGCAACAGCTACGACGGCTACACAGCGTACACGTATGACGCCGCCGATCAGATCACCGGTGAGAACCACAACGCGGGCTACCCATCGTTCACGGCTACCTACGACTACGACCACAACGGCAACCGCCTGCACAAGACGCAGAACGGGCAGACGGACATGTACACCTACCAGGCCAACGCCTACAACAGCGCCCTGCACACGGATGAACTGCAAAAGGTGAGCGGCGGGCTGACAGGAACCAAGACCTACGGCTACGACACCAACGGGGTAGCCAACAAAATCACCACCAACGGCACTCCACTGTACCTGACAGCGGATGCCGAAGACCGCTACACGCGCTTTGACTTCAACACAGGGCCGGGCACGGGCAGCGTGTACAGCACCGAGACCTACAACGGGGCGGGCCTGCGCACCTTCCGCCACAGCGCCGACGGCCTCAACCACAGCCTTGCCTATGGTGGCACATCTCCGGGCGATGCCCTGCTGTCCGACAGCAACGCCAGCACGCTGTACACGCCGGGCCTGGTGCAGCAGGACACGAACGGGCAGCACTTTTTCCAGACGGATGCGCTGGGGAGCGTGCGAGGGTTTACGGGCAACAACCAGGCTCCGCAGGGCGAGGTGTACTATGATGCGTTCGGCCTGCCTTCGGTGCGCCAGGGTTCGCAGCCTACTCCTCTGGGCTTTGCGGGTGCGGCAGGGTACCAGACGGACGCAGACACGGGTCTGATGCTGCTGGGGAACCGCTACTATGACCCTAGTGTGGGGCGGTTCCTCTCGCCTGACCCAAGCGGCAGTGGTGACAACTGGTATGCCTACTGTGACAACGCCCCGCTCAATCACACTGACCCGACGGGGCTAATGGGTGTTCCGACCCCCACAGGAGCAAACTTCGGCAATCCTATAGGGCAGGCGAACTCTGCTGTTGGTGCTATTAATGAGTTAGGGGGTTGGGGGGTTGCAGTACAAAAAGACAGAGATCGGCGCAATGCCGAGAAAGCGGCGCGGCTGATGGCTGAGAAATCAGCCGCGCGAGCAACAAACGTCAGCTATGCTACTTTCAGATGGTGGGCAGCCGGACATGTAAGGAACAATCTCGATTCTCCTTGGCCGGTAGTTTTTGATGCGCGTGACGGACAAAAATACCTACTGGGCATGCCAGCATATACTCATTCAACGCCGTTGACAGACATAGATTTTTTGTATCTAGGTGGCTTATTATGGGTACATTTAATGCCGGTTTTTACTGCAACTGTAGATAAAACCTCATTTGGTGTGAGAATTAACTATGCTGACCCTGACGTTTGGGACCTTTTGCACAAGGTTGAGCCTCACTATTCATATGGCTATGAGCCTATTCAACAACCTGGCATGCTCTTGCCCATTATGTCGCCAGCTACAGCGTTCGATCTAGGATATATAGCCCACAACTAATCTTTGAAGTGAGGGATTAAACATGGCAAGGTTCTACAGAAAGAGTTCATGTCTCTCCAAGACTGTTGTAGTCTTGGGCATACCCGCTCTGGCTTTAGCTGTTTTTGTATTATGGGTTTTCCTCAGTCTCAATCATAAAGCTGCTCAGACAGAAATGGAACTAAATCCTGCACGCCGGATTGCTCATGATATGCAAGTCGTTCGTGAACATCCTAATGCTGCGAGTGCTCATCAGCAGCTTGCTAACTCTTATGTCTTTGGTCATCGAAAGAAAGAAGCTGTTCAAGAATACCAAGAAGCAGTGCGACTTTCCCACGGTGAGGTTAGTTCTGGATTATACTATTCTTTAGCTATGTCGCTGTTTGCGATAGGCCAACGTACCCAAGCGCGAGAAGCCTTGAAGTTGGAGGTTAAATCCGATGCCCCCGCATGCCAGGTAGTCCCTTATGCGGAACGTTATGTAGCTGAGGTTACTTGTCAGCCTTGGATTGCAGCAAAGGAAATGCTCAAAAAGTATCCCTAGAACTACAGCACTGCCGCCGTAGACTGGTACGTACACCTACCAGCCGAGCTCCGACCGGCTGGATCATGTCAGCGGCGGCATCGTGGGCAGCCGTGCCTACGACTACGACCACAACGGCAACCGCCTGCACAAGACGCAGAACGGTCAGACGGACACGTACACGTACCAGGCCAACGCCTACAACAGCAGCCTGCACACGGATGAATTGAAACTCGTGCAAGGGGGTATCACAGGCACCAAGACCTACGGGTACGATGCAAACGGCGTGGCGCGCACGATCACCACGAGCAGTCAGACGCTGTACTTAACGGCGGATGCTGAAGACCGGTACACGCGCTTTGACTTCAACACAGGCGCGGGAGCGGGCAGCGTCTACAGCACGGCTTCATACAACGGCATGGCCCTGCGCACGTTCCGCCATGACGCGCAGGGCCATGACTTTCCCCAAGCTTACGACGGCGCGGCTCCCGGCTCGGCTTTGCTGTCTTCGGCAGGGACTTTGTTCACGCCGGGCTTAGCTCAGCAGGACGGTAACGGGCAGCATTCTACCAAACAAGTGTTTTGGAGGGCGTACGTGGCGTGAGCGGCAACAACCAGACTCCGCAGGGCGAAGTTCACTCTAAAGGCATGAGACACATGTTTTTTGTGCTACGATAGTGGGCAATTCTGCCACTGAGGGAAACACACACGATGCCTTCCAATGCCACTTCTGCTGCCGTTGCTCATAACCGCCGCTGGTATCCTGTTCTGCTCGTCGTGATGTTCCTCGCCGTCGTTCGCCTGGCATGGCTGCAATGGGGCATCAGCCACACGGTTTATCAAGGGGATTTCACGGCCTACTGGGCCGCAGGGCGCGCGGTGCTTGCTGGGGCCGATCCATACTCGTATCAGGTGCATTCGGCGGATGGGGCCGCGTTCTACTACACAGGTTTTCTGTACCCGCCCCTGGTTGCCTCCGTGTTCGCCCTGCTGGCACGCCTGGACTTTTACCACGCCAAACTCACCTGGTCCGTATTGCAGCTTCTCTTTTTGCTTGCGGCAGTGGTTCTGTCCGCCCGATTGATCTGGCCACGCAGCTTCTTGGCTGGGACAGCAGTCCTGCTGGCGGCCGCCGCCGTATTCCCTCCCGTACAGTCAGAGTTCGAGCGTGGACAGATTGACTGCCTGACATTTCTGCTGATTGTTGGTGCGGCCTGGGCCTGGGTGACAAGGCGCAGCTCTGCTTTGACCGCCGTTTTGTTGGTCTTGGCCGGGCTGTTCAAATTGCCGACCCTGCTGCTGCTGCTGGTGCCGCTGGTGTTCCGTGACCGTGTGTTTATGAAAGCCGCTGCCGCAGCGCTCATTGTTGTCGCGCTGCTATCGCTGACCCTGAACGGGCCGCGACTGACACGCGAGTACTGGCTGCATGATCTGCCGGCGCTGGCGGGACTGACACAGGGCAAAGCGATCTCCAGCAATCTGCCGCCGAGCGTGCCTACGCTGCCCGGTTCCTTGTCGCCATCGCAGGGCGGCCCGCTCCGTTGGTCAAGCGTCACCTGGGAAGGCCATACCTATGTGGACATGTCCACCTTTCCGGGACGGGGGTCTTTCGTCAGCTCGTACATGTCTCCCGTCCCGGAGCGGCTTCGCAAAGCGGCGTCGGGCGCCGGGTTCCTGCTGGCCTTTATGCTGTTGGTTTTGTCGGGAAGGGCATTCTCCCAAGCCGCGCCGGAGTATCAGGGCGAACAGCGTCAGGTGCTGCTTGCCTTTGGCATGACGACCCTCTTGGTCTGCTACCCGCTGTCATGGCTGATGAATTATGTTTGGCTTCTTTACGCGGCCCCGGTCTTGCTGCTGGCCGCCTGGCGCTGGCAGGCGCCACGCTTTATCTGGTACCTGGCTCTCGCGGGTGCGCTGCTGAACTTTATCGGCATCGTGCCGCATGCCACCGGCGTGCTTTACAAAACATTGGATCAGCGGTTCTGCTTGGGGTCTTTGCTTCTCTATGTATCCGGCTTGGCCTTGCTGCTTTGGAGCCAAAGCCGCTTCTCCAAAGCAGCATAGAAAGCGTATAAAACGTGCCGGATCGCCCCCGGCCCCCAATCATGCACTGTACTGGCAGACCTGGAAGGCGGAGGCTTTGCGGCTGGCAAACCCGATATTGTCTTCCGGCGCAAGAAGGCCGTCGTCTTCATCGGCAGCGACTTTTGGCACGGCCACTCCGAACGCTTCCACATCCCGGCCTTCCACGTGGACTACCGAGCGGCCAAAATTGCCCGCACCCGCGATTTAGCCATCGCCACCGCCTTGTGTCGGCGCTTGGGCGCACGGGCGATTTCCTCGTTTGACGGGGTCACAGTCCAGGGAATAGCGTCTGAAAACACCGGAGAATGCAGACCATGCAAACCGACATCAAAACAGAGACGGAGGCTGCCTCCACTCACCACAGCGAAACCCTTGAACGCGAGAAAGCTTGGGAGCGTGCCGACGCGCGCCGACGCGACCGGGCCGCAGGCCTTGAGCCACAAGCCGTGGAAGACGATGTCCGCCGCACAAACCCGGCATTCGCGGCGCTTGCCGATAACGAGAGGCTGTTTGGAAAACACACTCTCGGCTCAACTTTCCCTTCCCTTGAGGGGAAGCCGAGCAGTAGGCGAGGCAAGAGAGAGACTCTGTTCACGTCGGCATTTGCCCTGCTCCCCGATTGTAGGGTATACTTTGCCCAAATTGCCCGCATTGTGGAGTGAAGGAGCAGCCCATTGGCCTTGCTGGAAAATAGCATCAATACGCGCCTCGTTGACGAGGGAAACGCAAACGAGTTCTTGGTCCTGCGCGACGCGCCCCTGTCGGAGAGCGACCCCGACATTTACGCCGCCATTGTGCAGGAGCAGGGACGGCAGCACGATAAGCTGGAGCTGATTGCCAGTGAAAACGTCGCCTCCCGCGCTGTTTTAGAAGCGCAAGGCTCGGTGCTCACCAACAAATACGCCGAAGGCTATCCCGGCAAACGTTATTATGGCGGCTGCGAATACGTGGATATTGTCGAGCAGCTTGCCATTGACCGCGCCAAAGCGCTCTTTGGGGCAGACCATGCCAATGTCCAGCCGCACTCGGGGGCTTCGGCCAATATCGCCGTGTTTACCGCGTTTTTGCAGCCGGGCGACACCATTCTCGGCATGCGGCTTGACCAGGGCGGACACCTCACCCACGGCTCGCCGGTCAACTTCAGCGGCAAGTTTTACGATGCGCAGTTTTATGGCGTAGACCCGGAGTCGGGGCGCATCAACTACGATGAATGCGCGCGGATCGCCCGTGAAACTCGTCCTAAGATGATTACATCGGGCGCGTCGGCCTACCCGCGCATTATTGACTTTCCCCGCCTGCGCCAGATTGCCGACGAAGTGGGCGCACTGCTCTTGGCCGACATCGCCCATATCGCGGGCTTGGTGGCGGCGGGCGAGCACCCATCGCCCGTGGGGCATGCGCATATTGTCACCACCACCACCCACAAGACCCTGCGCGGCCCGCGCGGGGGCCTTATCATGTGCGATGAGCCATACGCCAAAGCCATTGACTCGGCGGTGTTTCCCGGCACGCAGGGCGGGCCATTGATGCACGTGATCGCCGCCAAAGCGGTCGCCTTGAAGGAGGCGCTTGCGCCTGGGTTTAAAGACTACCAGAAGCAGATACGCGCCAACGCCTCCGCGCTGGCCGCAGGGCTGACCCGGCGCGGCTTCACGCTGTTTTCGGGCGGCACCGACAACCACCTGATGCTGGTCGACCTGCGCCCGCAGAAGCTGACGGGCCGGACCGCCCAGCAGGAGCTGGACAAGGTCAACTTGACCACCAACAAGAATGCCATCCCCTACGACACGGAAAAACCCTGGGTCACCGGCGGCCTGCGTTTGGGCGCGCCTGCCGTGACCACGCGGGGCCTGCGCGAGCCGGACATGGATATTATCGCCGACTGCATTGTCCGCACGCTCACCCACCTGCGCGACGAGGCGGTGTATGACAGCGTGCGCCGCGATGTCAAGGCGCTGTGCGACCGTTTTCCCGGCTAAATAGGGCCGCGAGAAGGACAAAGCCGAATGCGCATACCTTTCCGTTTATCCCGATGGCCCGTCCTCTGCCTGCTGACGCTGGCTGCGGGATTGCTTTGTTTCCCTAATGCTTTTGCACAGCAGCAGGGCGCTTCTACGCCCATCCATATTCTAAAAATTGCCCCAATCAGTTTTTGGGTGCCGATTGGCCCCGGCAACATCGGCAAAGGACCTTGGTTCTTCGCTCAAGGCGGGACGCTGACTCTTAAAGACGAATTTTCACCGCATAAAAACACCACCATTTCCTGGGCAAAAGCGATAGGCACGGCTCCGCTTACATTTATGGTGAAAGCTACGGAACGCACCGAAGAGATAGACGATGCCGACGGTGCTCGCTTGTGGTCTTATGCTTATGACGCGCCCGCTCTTACACTTGACATGGCGGAACCCGTTCAGCCTGACCTGCACCGCACCGCGGCACTCACAAGTGCCGATGGACAAATCCTTTGGACGGGAACGCTGACCCTTATCCACGATAACATAACACCCCCAAAACAGGCTGGCGTGACGACGGAAGTCAGGAGTTACTTCCTTTATCAGTATGGCGGGGGCTTCGCATCTTTACTTAATGTCAATGGACAAATACTCTGGTCGGGACAGATGGTCGGCAACATGGGGCTGTTGATGAAAGACCCACAGGGGCGTGGGTTTCAGCAGACGTTTGGCATTCCTGGTCCGGCTCTGCCGCCCGGCAAGGTGCTGACTTTGACGCTTACGGCACAGCCAGGAACAGTCACGCTCCAAGATGCCGCTCATCAGGTGCTGGAAACAAAGCCCGTGACCATAGGCTATTATAGTGCTGCTGCCAACAATACAGCCTCAAACGGCTTTTTTGAGACTGAAGTTAACAGCCCGCAGACGCTGGTTCCCGGTGTCACGGTTGCGCTGCCGCCGGGCTTTGCCGGAACATTTTCCCTTGCATACCGGACAGCAGACGGTGAAATGGTGAAAACGCAGCACACCACAGTCACATGGGGTGCGCCGTTTCAGACCAAAGACGGTACTGTCAAAGCGCACATGACGAAAAAGACTGTCAACGTTGATGCTTCAGGCCATGAAACTGAAGGCAGCGGCATGTCCGGCGATGAGCTTCTTTCCTATAGTCCCTAAACCTCATGCCTTCTGGTAAACCGACACCATGAAAATCATGCCCTGGGTGGCTTTCGCTTTAGCGCTGGCAATCGCTTACGCCCTGACGCCCTGGGTGCGCACCCTGGCGTTCAAGTACGGGGCGGTGGCGGTGCCGCGTGACCGCGATGTTCACAAAAAGCCGCTGCCGCGCTGGGGCGGGCTGGCGATGGTGGGGGCGTTTCTGCTGACTTTGGCCCTGGTGTATGCGTATATTGTCACGCATCGGCATGTGTTTCCGTGGACAGGGCGCGAGCTGCGGCAGTTTGAGGGCGTGCTGGTCGCCGCCGCCCTTGTCGCTTTGATAGGGACACTGGATGATAAGTTTGAAATGTCCGCTGTGTGGCAGTCGTTGGGGCTGGTCACGGCGGGCATTGTTTTGGTTAGTTTCGGCGTGCGCATTGAGGGCATCACTAATCCCTTCGCGCATGCGTCGGTTCCTCCCCCCAAACATGGCTACGACCCCAACACGTGGCTGCCCCTGCCCGCCTGGTTTTCCTCTCTCGCGACTGTGATTTGGGTGTTCGGCGTCGCAAAGACCGTAGACTTCTTGGACGGCTTGGACGGCCTGGCGGCGGGCGTGTGCGCCATCTGCGGCACGACTTTGGCGCTGATGTCCGCCCTGGTCGGGCAGTATGAGGTGACGATTATCGCCGCCGCTTTGGTGGGCGGGTGCTTGGGATTCCTGCGCTACAATTACAATCCGGCAACGATTATTATGGGCACGGTGGGGGCGCAGTTTTTGGGCTTTGTGCTGGCGGCGATTGCGATTATCGGCACGGTGAAAATCCCGATGGCGATTTCCGTCGCTCTGCCGGTGCTGGTGCTGGGCGTGCCGATCTTTGACGGCATCCGCGTGGTGACGCAGCGCACCATCAACCGCACGCCCGCGTACCTGCCGGATAAGTCAAGTCATATTCACCATGTGCTGATTAACCGGGGACTGTCGCAGAAGCGCGCGGTCTGGGTGATTTACGCTCTGACGGCGGGCTTGTGCGCGGTGGCCTTGCTGTTGTTTCACGTCGCGGAGCACTGACCTTTGGGAAGCTGTATGCAAACCATTCGCTTGTTTCTTCTTGTCGTTTCCGCTTGCTTGGTGACTGTTCATAGTGTGCAGGCCGCGCCGTTTGTCAGCCCCAACGGGTACTCCATCACACCCGCGCCGGGGTGGACTGCGAAACGTGGCAGTATTCAGAAAATGGATGTCATTTTAATGCCGCAACCGGCGACGAGTGCCTCCCCGTACCTCTATGTTGTTGTTGCACCTGCCAAACCTAGGGAAACACTGGAACAGGCTCGAGCGCAGGCTGTGTCTTTCTATGCTCATATGTCTCCAAAGATTAAGCTGGTGAATACAGGATACGAGACAGTGGGCAATGTTCGTGCGTTGCGTTTTATGGAAACGTATTCTCTGGGCGGGCGGCGAATGTCGCTCCGCCAGGAGACCGTGATAAAGAACGGCAAAGTATACGCGTTTACCTGCTTCACGCCCTTCGGGCAAAAGGCGCGCTATGCCCCTGCTTTCACCCAAATGCTGCATTCTGTGCGCTGGAGCCACTGACCGATGACCCGTCCCCATGTCCTGTGCGTATTCGGCACCCGGCCTGATGCCATCAAAATGGCCCCTGTTGTGTTGGAGCTTAAGCGCCGCGAAACGTTTGACGTGACTGTCGCTGTCACCGGGCAGCACCGGGAAATGCTGGATCAGGTGCTCGGCGTGTTCGGCATCGCGCCCGACTTTGACCTCAACATCATGACGCACGGGCAGACACTCGCCCAGGTGACCGCCCGCGTGCTGGACGGTCTGGACCCCATTTTGGCCGCCCGCCCGCCCGATTGGGTCTTGGCGCAGGGCGACACGACCACCACCTTTGCCGCCGCCCTGTCCGCCTTTTACCACCGCGCGAAGTTCGGTCATGTGGAGGCGGGCCTGCGCACCGGCAATCCCACCGACCCGTACCCCGAAGAGATGAACCGCCTGCTGACCACCCGTTTAAGTACCCTGCACTTCGCACCGACCCCGGAGGCTGTGGTCAACTTGGAGCGCGACAATGTGCCGCCCGCGTCCATCCTGCTCACCGGCAACACGGTGATTGATGCCCTCCTGCGCACCGCCGCGCAGCCTGAAGTGGCTGCCCCACCCGACGTGCAGGCCGTGCTCGCCGACCCGCGCCGCGTCCTCTTGGTCACTGCCCATCGGCGCGAAAACTGGGGCGCGCCGATGGCCCGTATCGGCGAGGCCGTCTTGCAGATTGTCAATGCCCACCCCGACACAGTGGCCGTGGTCGCTTTGCACCGCAACCCGCTGGTGCGTGAAACGCTGGTTCCGCTTTTGGGCCACCATGAGCGCGTGCGCCTGATTGAGCCTCCCGACTATGCGCCGTTTGTGAAACTGGAACAAAAAGCCGTCTTGATCCTGACCGACTCGGGCGGCGTGCAGGAAGAAGCGCCGTCCCTGGGCAAGCCTGTCTTGGTCTTGCGCGAAACGACCGAGCGGCCTGAAGGCATCTCGGCGGGCACGGCGCGGCTGGTCGGCACCGACACCGCCCGCATTGTCGCCGAGGCCACCCGCCTGCTGTCCGACCCCGATGCGTATGCCGGGATGGCCCGCGCCGTCTCGCCCTACGGCGACGGCCTGGCTTCGGCCCGCATCGCCGATGCTTTGCTGAAATAACCCGCTTTGTTTTATGGGCCTGTTTTTCTGATACCAGCCCCTAAAGGAGAACTGATTTTTTGGATTTAGTCCCCCACATCTCGTTTTTGCACGCCCTGATTTTGGGCTTCGTGCAGGGCGCGACCGAGTTTCTGCCCGTCTCCAGCACGGCGCACATGCGTATTCTGCCCGCGCTCTTGCACTGGCCCGACCCCGGCGCGGCGTTCAGCGCGATTGTACAGCTCGGCCCGATTGTCGCCATTATCGCCTTCTTTCGGCACGACCTGGTGCGCTACGTGGCGGGCATCGGACGCTCCTTTCAGCAGCGCGAGATGTACCCGCCCGGCGACACCGATGCCCGCCTGGGCTGGTATACGATTATCGGCACCATCCCGCTGGGCATTGCGGGCCTGCTTTTGGAAAAGAAAGTGGACACCGAGTACCGCAATCTTTACCTTGTGGCAGCGGCGTTGATCGTGCTGGCCCTGGTGCTCTTATTTGCCGAGCGTATCAGCCGCCGCAACCGCACATTGGAGAAATTGTCGTTCGGCAGCGCCATGCTGATCGGGCTGTCGCAGGCATTGGCCCTGGTGCCCGGCGCGTCCCGGTCGGGCTGCACCATTACGACCGGCCTTCTGGTCGGTTTGACCCGCGAAGATGCCGCCCGGTTTTCGTTTCTCCTGTCCATCCCCGCCATTACGCTTGCCGGGCTGTTCAAGATGCGCAAGGTGCTGCACGGCGCCTCTCTCGGCCCTGTCGCCGCCCCGTACCTTTTGGGAACCGTCGTCGCGGGACTGGTGGCCTATGTGGTGATTAAGTGGCTGCTGGGCTACCTGGGCGATGAGAACCACACGACCATGCCGTTTATCATCTACCGGATTTTGCTCGGCATTGCCCTGCTCTTTTTGGTGCATATCGGGTTTGTCGTGCCGCAGTCCCAGTAAGCGGAGCGTGTTTGCTGCGCTTTGCTTGGGCATTGCGGCGGCGTTCCCAGCACATACCAACGACGGAACAATTTCTTCCGTCGTTGGTATGCGCTGGGAAAGAGTGAGAAACGACTATACACTGCCGGGACAACGCCGCCAACAATGTGCGGCGCCGACAGCCAAACCGGCCACAAGCCAGCGCAAGGAGAACACATAGCATGCCAATGACAACGCAGAAGTTCGGGCCGCAGGGGGCGACGGTCAGCCGCATCGCCCTGGGCTGCATGGGCATGGCGGGGACGTGGAACCCCGCCGAAGTAGGGGCGGACAACGTGCGCCGCGCGGTTGCTGCTTTTGAAGCGGCGCTGGACGCGGGCATCACGTTTTATGACCATGCGGATATTTATGGCGGGACGGCGTGCGAGTCCATTTTCAAGCAGTGCCTGGCGGCTGTGCCGGGCGTGCGGGAACGGATATTCATCGCCACCAAGGTCGGTATCCGCAGCGGTTTTTATGACCATAGGCCCGATTATATTCGCAGCAGCCTGCTGGGGAGCATGGAGCGGCTGGGCGTGGACTTCGTAGACCTGTACCAATTGCACCGGCCCGACCCGCTCAGCCACCCGGCGCGGACAGCCGAAGTCTTGGACGACTTGGTGGCGCAGGGACTGATCCGCGCGGTCGGCGTGTCTAATTATTATCCGCATCAGACGTCTGCCTTGCAGAAGTATCTACAAGCCCCCATTGCGAGCAATCAAATCTCGCTGTCTCTGCTGCGCCTGGACCCGGTCTACGAGGGCGCGGCGGGGCAGACCGACCCGGCAAAAGCGGGCGGGGCGGGCGACGGGGTGTTAGACCAATGCCTGGAGATGGGCATCACGCCCCTGGCCTATAGTCCTCTCGGCAAGGGCCTGCTGTCGGGCCGCAAAGCAATCCCCGCAGACGATGCCCATGCCGCCGCGCGCCGCACTTTGGAAGCCTTGCAAAAGATGGGGCCTGCGTATGGCGATGCGTCGCCGACGCAGCTTGCTTTGGCCTGGCTGCTCGCGCACCCATCGGGGATTATTCCCCTGGTCGGCTCCAACGACCCCGCGCATATTCGGGAAGCGGCGGGGGCGGCGGAGATTGCGCTTTCGCGCGAAGATTGGTATGCGCTTTGGGTGGCATCGCGCGGCGAGCGTGTGCCGTAAAGAGGCCTCCCCGCCCCAAGTTTGGGGAGCAAGAGAGGAGAGTGCCTGCGGGCACACGGGAGCCAGAGTATCTTAGTCCTAACCCTCGCCCGCTTCCGCACCGGCGGGCCTGGAAGGGCGGGAGAGGGTGGCGCGCAGCGACGGATGAGGGCTTCTTCTTATGCCGGATTAGGACTTATTCCCTCTTACTCCCCATGATTGGGGCAGGGCACTTCTTTACGGCACACGCTCGCCGCTCTTTAAGCACTACTGGGCGGTGACGAAGGCAAACGGACTGTTGACATCGGCGGGGCATTGTGATATAACTTTGCTATCTGTTCAAAGTCGCAACCCAGGACAAGTACCACACCAGGAGAACTGCAATGCTGACACACGTTTCAAGTATCAAAACACGCTTTCGGCACGCGCGCCGGGTGGCGATGCCCGCCGCGCTTTCCATTCTTGCTCTCACGGGGGCGCTTGCTGCCACCCCGCGCGCGGCGCAGGCCCAGCAAGTGTATATCGGCTCCGGCAATGGCTGGCAGCAGATGATCGACCACCCGGACCAGTGGACATTCGTGCGCCGGAACGCCAGCGGCTTTTATGTGAACTTCATCCAGATGCTGCGCGGCGATGTCCCGCGCTGCACGCAAACAGCCGCCCTGTTCACGCACAAAAACGCGATCTACGAGTCCGACTCGCGCTACACGGGGCTGGGCGGCTTTCCCAACGGCGGGCAGTTCAGCCTGGCTCTGCAGGCAACGCAGCTCAATGCTTTGCTGAGCGGCGGTTTTGCTGTTCCCTATACGAGCCTCAACTATGGCCTGGATGCCGCAAAAGAAGCCGACCTCAAGCAGATCGGCATGCCTGCCGGAACATCGCGCCCCTGCCTGACGCAGGCAGGCCCCTGGAACTTCCATGGCGATATTGTCAACTCGCCCGATGTCACCGCCAATATCGGGCGCTCGGACGGGGCATCTACCGACGGTCCCCTCAGCTTGTGGCAGGTCAACCAGGGCATGATGCAGCAGGGAAGCTATTCCCTGGTCAACTACGTGCATGCGCGGCATAAGATCGCTCTGGTGATGGTCGCGCCCTACAATCTCAAGCCGACCTCGCAGTGGCTTTCGGTGGCTCAGCAGTGTGTCCGTCAGCACGAAGACCACGGGGCAAAGCCGGACATCTGGAGCGTGTTTGAGTACGCCACCACGACACCCACCCTGCCGGAGACCGTGGGCGGCAGGCCCGCCGACACCATTACCGGCATGGCCTACTGGCTGATCAACCATGTCAGAGACCCGAAGCGTTATGCCGGTCTCGCCGTGCCTAGCGGGCAGTTGCCGGGGGCGCGGGCGAGCACATTCGCCGTGCGCAATCGCAGCACGTGGCTGGACCTCTGCCCCGCCGTCTCCGCGCAGGTGCAGGACCCGGCGCACCAGTGGAACGTGCGCTTCCATGTGAACGGGCGAGATGTCACCCGGCAGTTGACACAGCCCGGCGGCCTGGCCTTTGTCGGCGGCCTGCGCCTGTGGCCCGGCCAGTCGCGCCAGGTGCAGGTGACGCTTGCCCCCAAGAACCCCGTCTTCGCCCGCCGCGCCGCGCCGCCCGTGATCCGTCTGAGCCTGCGTCCCAACGGCTCGCGCGAAGCGCAGGTCAACCAGGTGGTCACGCTGCGCCCCGGCGCGAGCAGCCCGGCGGCCCTGGTCGCCTCCGCGCGTCCGTAGGATGTCTTAGCCTCATTCGCAGCTCTCCCCGTTCCTGCACCCCAGGACGGGGAGTTTTTTTGAATGGGCGCGGTCCGCTGAGGGTCTGCCAAATCTTATGACACAACAATGAGCATTAAACGGGTATAGTTGTGGATATACTGCTATTGCGGCAGCAGCACGACTTTTTCTCTCCCGGCTTTGCTTGGCGAGGGATGAACCTGAAAAGGAAGAGGCAAAGCGTTACACCAAAAGGGACATTGTCATGATACTGCGCCTCTCACTGGACCTTCCCGAAGACGCAACCTATATTCGGACGACACGCCTGCTCAGCCGGTGCCTCATGCAAGACATTAAAGTGACCAGGCAGACGATTGACGACGTAGAACTTATCGTCACCGAGCTGTGCTCAAATGTAATCCGTCACGCCCAGTCGAAGGAAAAACACTTCCTAATTACTCTAGAATACTCAAAGCCCCAGGTTGTCATCACGGTGACGGACACAGGGCAGGGCTTCTCCCAGGAGGACGTGCTTCCGGTCGGCACAGCGCGCCCTGATGGCGACGGAGGGGAACGCTGCGGCGGCTACGGAATGTTCCTGCTTGAAGGCCTGTCGGACAAAGTTGACTTTACGGCGACCGACCCGCACGGCACGACGGTGCGGGTGGAGAAAAACCTGCACTACGAAACGCAGGGGGATGCGGACGCGGCCACCAAGCGGGATCAGACGAGCGGCGGCACCGTGACGGCGAGCAAAGAGTGATGGGGCTTTGCCGCCCATCACAAGAAGCTCTGCCGTGTGGGGATTCTTATGATGGGATAACGGTGTGCTGCCTGCCCCTGTGCTTGACGGAAACGGATGTCCAGGCCGCATCCCGGAGAAGGCGAATACAATGCGGGCGATTGCCATCATGGGTTTAGTACGGCGTCTGCTGGCATATGAAGCCTCAGCCGGCCAGGCGCAGGTCTCTTCAACACAGAAGCAGGACGCTGTGATTGAGGCTGCCGAGCGCGCCTCCGACAAGCTGCGCACGCACTTGTCAAAGCGCATCGGTCAGGAGGGGTTCCGAACGCTTCTGGCCCGTGCCCTCGCCTTGACCACGTCCCAGTTTCCACAGCTGATCGCCGTGCGGGTCGGAGCGGACGGTTCTTTGGTCGGACTGCGCGGGGCCGGAGGCCAGGCTTCACACAACAGAGGGGATAGCGAAACGCGGGACAGCCAGGCACGGAATAATGCCGTCGAAGGGGCAGTGGCTCTCGTGGCGCACCTCATCGGCCTGCTGATTGTCTTTATCGGCGAAGACCTCACGCGGCGCATACTCAGCACGGTGTGGCCCGAACTCGCTTGGGACGATGCGGCTGGGTGGGAGAATGACACACCATGAACGAGCAACAGAAGGTAGTTCTGAATAAGCTGTCCACAGGAGTGCCGGACCTGGACGCGGTGCTGGGCGGCGGCCTGCCGGAGTATTCCTTCAACATCATCGCGGGGGCGCCCGGAAACGGCAAGACCACCCTGGCACACCAGATCATGTTTGCCAATGCGTCTCCCGAGAGTCCGGCTCTTTACTTCACGGTGCTCGGCGAGCCGACCCTGAAGATGCTCCGCTATCAGCAGCAGTTTGGCTTCTTCGATGCGGGCAAAGTGGAAGACTCGGTTCGCTTTATCAACCTGAGCGATACGGTGATGGAAAGCGACCTCGGCGGTGTTCTCGACCGCATCAAGGCCGAAGTGGAAGCGGCAGGCCCCGGCCTCATCTTTGTGGATTCGTTCCGCACGCTGATCCGCAAAGCGCAGTCGGCCCCCGCCACGGAAATGGAGCTGCAAGGCTTCGTGCAGCGCCTCGCCCTGTACCTGACAAGCTGGCAGGCGACCACGTTTCTGATTGGAGAATATACGGAAGGAGAGATGCGGGACAACCCGGTCTTCACCGTCGCCGACGGCCTCTTCTGGCTCTTCCAGAGCGTCGAGCGCAACTCGGTGGTTCGCAAGTTCCAGGTCATGAAGCTGCGCGGGCAGGAGTCCATGCCGGGCCTGCACACGTTTCGTATTACCGACCAGGGCCTGCAGATATTTCCGCGCACCTACGGCTTGATTGGGCAGGAGCGGAACCCGCCCTCAGGCAAGCGTCAGTCCACGGGCGTGGCCGGGCTGGACAAGATGATGGCGGGCGGCATCCCTCTGGGCGACTCTGTGCTGGTGGCTGGCCCTTCCGGCGCGGGCAAGTCGGCGCTGGCGGCGCAGTTCCTGGCGGAAGGCGTCAAGCAGGGAGAAGCCGGCGTAATCGCGATTTTTGAGGAGCGTCCCGCGGACTATGTGAACCGGGCGGACCACATGGGCTTGGGCATGGATGAGAGTATCTCCGCAGGCAAGCTGAAGGTCTTGTATCTGCGCCCCCTGGACTTGTCGGTGGACGAGGCCCTGCGCGCGCTGCTGGATGCTGTCAGGGAGATTGGGGCGCAGCGGGTCGTCATTGACTCCATGACCGGCTTTGAGCTGGCTTTGGCCCCCGCGTTCCGTCAGGACTTCCGCGAGTCGCTGTATCGCATGATCGTTGCGCTGACCGGGGCGGGGGTCACCGTCCTCACGACGGTGGAGACGGTGTCTTCCTTCACCGACCTGCGTTTCACTCCGCACGCGGTCTCTTTCCTGAGTGACGACATCATTTTGCAGCGTTATGTCGAGATCGAAGGCCAGCTTCGGCGGATCATGCTGGTCGTGAAGATGCGCGGCGGCAACCACAGCAAGGACATCCGGGAGTACGAGATCACATCCGATGGCCTGGTTGTCGGTGAGTGCCTGTCGGACTACCACGGCCTTATTAGCGGCATTCCCGAGCGATTGAAGTGACAGATGATTTGATAGGGATAGCGCTTGCGGATTGCGCGCAGGCATCTTTCCCTTTGATGGGCCTCACGCCGCCTCGCGGATGAAGAAAGCCGATGCCGCCATGCGCCGTTCTCAAAAAGACCACCATTGACAGGCAGGTTGTCCTGCCAAAGACCGAGCCGCACACGGGCGAGCCGAAAGAAAACGCTTTGACGGATGTACGGAGGAGAGCATCGTGACGACTATCAACTGTGAAGCGCCTGATGCGGAAATGCTGGCAATCAACGAACGGCTGATGATTGCGGGTATCCGGCAGCAGGAATATGCGGAGGTCGCCCGGCGGACGGAGCAGCGGCTGCGCGACCTTGTGCATGGCCTTGATGCTGTCATCTGCGAAGTGGACATGCGCACAGGGCAGCCTGCGTTTCTGAGCCTTCGGGCGGAGACATTCCTCGGCCACGCATTAGCCCACTGGCATGCACAGCCCGACTTCCTGGCCGAGATTATTCATCCCCGCGAGAGGCAGCAGGTCACGGCGCTCTTTCCGGCGTTTGTGCAGAACGGGCTGGACTACGAGTATGAGTTTCGCGCCCTGTCGCCGGATACGGACTGGATATGGATGCGCAATATTGTGCGCTTGGTTTACAGCCCTGCGGGGGAGCTGGAAATGCTGCGCTGCGTGATCGTGGACGTGACTGCCCAAAAGCAGGCGGCGCTGGCGCTGGAACAAACGGCTATGACGCTGGAACAAACCGCGCTGGCGCTGGAAGCGGCTTATGCGCGGGAGCGCAGCATTGCGGAAACCTTGCAGCGATCTCTGCTGTTCATGCCCCCCGAGGACTCGTTTCCGGGCCTGGCAGTCAAGACGCTTTACGAAGCCCCATCCAACGAAGCGCTGGTCGGCGGCGACTTTTGGGATACCTTTGCGTGTGATCATACAAAGGTGGCCTTTGTCCTCGGCGATGTCATGGGACATGGCCTGCCCGCGGCAGTGTTTACCGCCGAACTCAAGTACGCGCTGCGCGGCTTTGTGCGCGAACATATCCATCCTGCCCGCATCATGGCTCAGATGAATGCGTATTTGTGTGAAAGCCACCGCCTTTACCGGGAAGGGCTGAACAAGGAAGGGGACGATGCCCCGGTCTGCCTGATTATCGCTCTTGTCGATATCACAACGGGAGCGGGCGCAGTCGCCGCCGCCGGGATGGAATCGCCACTGCTTGTTCGCGCCCACGGTCAAATGGAAGAAATCAACGCCACCGGCCTGCTGCTGGGCATTCAGCCGAAGGCATGCTACGAAGAAACGCCGTTCCAACTGGAACAGGGAGATTTGGTAATTCTGACCACCGACGGCGTGACTGAAGCGCGGCAGGGCAGTCTGTTTTTAGGCTATGCGGGCCTGATGCGGCTGGCACAGCAGGGACGATCATTGGAAACACTGGAACAGAAAGGGCAGACGATCCTTGATGGGGCACGGGCATTTGCCGGTGGGGAGCTTAAGGACGATGCCTGCGTTCTGCTCGTGCGGCGGCAGTGAATGAAGAGGCGCTTGCCCGGCTGCCGTCCCAAACTGTCCTTGCCGTCCTAATCTGCCCTTGACAAGCCGCGAGGGGCCGGGTAAACTAATCCGGCTTCAGCAAGCAAAGCTATTGCCAGATAGTTCAGTTGGCAGAACGCGTCACTCTGGATGATGAGGTCCTAGGTTCGAATCCTAGTCTGGCAGCCAATCGGTTATGCAAAAGCCCCTTCCTATACCTAGTGGGAAGGGGCTTTTTGCCGTCTGATGCCCAGCGGGCAATGGAGTATCAGAGGGCTTGCTGGACGGGTGTGTCATTTGTTGTCATACTTGGGAAAACAAGAGCAAAGGCGCAGGAAACAACACATGGCTGAATGGGGACGAATTTTAATTGGGCTGGGGCTGGCCCTTGTCGCGGTCGGTATCCTCTTCCTCTTGGGCGGGCGGCTGGGACTGGGGCATCTGCCGGGGGACTTGGCCCTGCGGCGCGGGCAGTGGACATTCGCGTTCCCGCTGGCGACCAGCATCATCGCGAGCATTGTGCTGACCATTGTCTTAAACTTAGTGCTGAGAAAGAAATAGCCGTGCTGCATTATGTGATCTTGTTCGCGGCGGCGCTGGCGGCGGGGGCAATCAACTCGGTGGCGGGCGGGGGCACGCTGCTGTCGTTTCCCGCCTTGCTTGCGGTGGGTGTCAGCCCCGTGGCGGCGAATGCGACCAGCACGGTCGCCCTGGTTCCCGGTTCGCTGAGCGCGTATTGGGGCTACCGGAGCGAGATGCAGGATGCGCAGGCCGATCTGCGCCGCTGGGCCGTGCCGAGCCTGCTGGGCGGGGCGCTGGGCGCGTGGCTGGCCGTGCATATCGGCGACAAAGCCTTCAGCCGCCTGGTGCCTTATCTGATCCTCAGCGCGACGGGCCTGTTTCTGCTGCAAGGGCCGCTGCGGGCCTGGCTGGGCAGGCGGGCGGCGGCGGAAGGAAAGCCGCGCGGGCAGTCTCACGCAGGCGCGACTGTTTTTCAATTCATTGTTGCCATCTACGGCGGCTTTTTTGGCGCGGGGATCGGCATTCTGATGCTGGCGGCGATGGGCATTCTCGGCTTGACCAATATCCACCGCATGAATGGCCTCAAAAACTTTGCCGCTATTTGTATCAATGGCGTGGCCGCCTTGACCTTTGTCTTCAGCGGCAAGGTGCATTGGGATTTGGCTTTGCTGATGATGGTGGCCGCCATTGTCGGCGGCTACGCGGGAGCGGGCCTTGCCCGGCGGGTCGGGCAGCAGAATGTCCGCCGCACCGTGGTCATAATCGGGCTGGCGATGGGTGTTTATACCCTGCTGCGTCCGGTCTAGCCCCCATCAAGGGAACATGCGGCAAAGATAGATCCCCGCAGCGGTAAACTTTCTTCCCCCACCTGCCAATAATAACGAGTACGGCGTGCGGTTCTGCGCCGCCTCTACGCGTGACTGTCTAGTTTGTTGTTCTCTTCCTGCCTGCTTTCAGCCGAAGGGCGGCGGCTGGTTTTGCCGGGGTTTCAAGATCGGGCTTTGTTTGTTATGCACCTCAGCAAGAAGGATATTGATCGCGTCGGCCTCGGGCCTCTGTCCGCCGCCAAAACGCGCGGATGCGAGGCCGCTGTGGCAAAAGCTCCTGCTTTTGCCGACGCTGGGATGTCGGCACAGCCGCCGCGCGAACCCTGGCTTCATGCCCTCCTGCAGAACTCTTCCGACCTCGCGGTGGTTCTGGATGCGCGGGGGCAGGCGCTTTACCAAAACCTCGTCGCCGAGCGCGTGCTGGGGCTTTCTTTGGGGCAGGCATCTTCCGCAGCGCTGTTTGCGCGGGTGCATGCCGAGGATAAGGCCCGCGTGCGGGCTTATTTTGAGGGCACGCAAATCCCTCCCGTCAGTCAATCTCCCCTGGAGTTTCGCGTGCGGCACACAGGCGGCGGCGTTCGCACTCTGGAAGCGGTCTGCGTCAGCCGCCTGGGCGATCCTGCCATCGGCGGCCTGGTGGTCACTGCGCGCGACGTGACGGCGCAGCGGCAATCGGAGGCCGCGCGGCACGAAGCAAGCGTCCGCCTGGAAACATTGATGCAGGCATCGCCGGCTGCCATCTTCAGCTTTGATTGCGAGGGCCGGATTGAAAGCTGGAATGATGCCGCCGAGACAGTGTTCGGCTGGAGCCGGGCCGAAGCAGTGGGCAGGTTTCTCCCGATGGCGCTTCCCGAACGCGGGGAGCAGTTTACGGCATTTCAGGCCGCTTTGCTGCGGGGCGAGGCCGCTGCCGAGCAGGAAACCCGCTACCGGACCAAAGACGGCGCGTGCCACGACGGCCATTTTTCCTGCGGGCCTCTGCGCAATGCGCGCGGGCAGGTCTGCGGCGGCATTGCCATTCTGTCCGACATCAGCCGGCGCAAGCAGGACGAGGCGGCTTTGGCCCATGCGGAGGAAAAGTTCAGAGGCATCTTTGAGAATACCGTGGAAGGCATCTTTCAGACCACGCCGGACGGACGGTTTGTCAGCGCGAACCCGTCTCTGGCACGTATTCTCGGCTATGACAGCCCGGCGGCGCTGATGGAAAGCATCACCAATATCGGCACGCATTTGTATGCAAGCGAGACCCGCCGCGCCGAGTTTGTTCAGTTGATGGAAACGCAGGACTTTGTGACAGACTTTGCGTCCCAGGTGTATCGCAGCAATGGGACACTGGTCTGGATTTCCGAAAATACCCGCGTGGTGCGGGACGGTGCCAACGCCATCGCGTACTTTGAGGGAACGGTCGAAGACATCACCGAGCGCATGACCCTGGAAGCCGAGCGCGAAGGCCAGTTGGCCGAGGCCCTGGAACGCGCCGACCACGACCCGCTGACCGGGCTGCTCAACCACCGCGCCTTCCATCGCGCCCTGGAGCAGGAGGCCGACCGGACATTGCGCGAAGGCGGAACGCTTGCCATCGCGGTGCTGGATTTGGACAACTTCAAGTTCTTCAACGACGCTTATGGGCACGCGGTGGGCGATGACGTTCTGCGGCAGGTCGCGTCTACGCTGTCCGTCAACTGCCGCTCCTACGACACGCTCGCCCGCTTTGGCGGCGATGAGTTTGCCATGCTGCTGCCCGGCATGAGCATCGCGCAGGCCGATGAGTTTGCCGGACGCCTGCGCCAGCAGGCCCAGAACATCGGGTTTCAGCCGCCGGACTGCGACACGCTCGTGCCGCTTGGGTTGTCGGTGGGCATCGCCATTTTCCCCGACGAAGGCCCCGGCAGGCTGGAAAGCCTTGCCCGCGCCGACAGCCGACTCATGCGGGCCAAATCCGGCGGCCAGGACGAAGAAACCGAGCGCCTGCGCGCGGGCCTCAACCAGTCCATGCAGGGCTTTTCCATCTTAGACGCCCTGGTGACCGCTGTGGATAACAAAGACCGCTACACCCGCCGCCACTCGGAAGACGTGATGCGCTACTCGGTCGCGATTGCCCGCGCATTGGGCCTGGACGAAAAAACGCAGCGCCTAATCGAAGTCGCCGGGCTTTTGCACGATGTCGGCAAGATCGGTGTCCCGGACGCCATTCTGCGCAAGCCCGGCAGCCTGAGTGACGACGAGTTTCACGCCGTCCAGCACCACCCGATGATGGGCAGCATCATTGTCAGCTCCGTGCCGGGCTTTGAGGAGATGCTGGACGCCATCCGCCATCACCACGAGCGCTGGGACGGCGCAGGGTACCCGTTCGCGCTGCAGGGCCTGGAAATCCCCTTGATGGCCCGCATCATGGCGGTCGCTGATGCCTACTCCGCCATGACCACCAACCGCCCGTATCGCAAAGGCATGAACCCCATTCGCGCCCTCGCCATCCTGGAACGAGGCGCGGGAACCCAGTGGGACCCCGAATGCGTGCTCGCCTTCACCGAAGCGCAGCGCCTTGCGCAGGAGGCCCGCGAGGCCGAAGACTGCGCCCGCCGCACCCGCCGCCGTGCCGAGGATGCGTTATCGGATGCCGACGCCGCCCGCCTGGAAGCGGAACAGGACGCCATTCTTCTGCGCCGCGATGCCGTGCTCTCGCGCCAGGCCGCCGGCCTGGCGCTCAGCCTTTCCCTGGAAACCCGCCAGGCTGCCGTTCCCCCGTCCGTTTAGGAACCTACCCGCCGCCCCTCCGTGAATGACCGCCGGGGCAAGCCCCGGGGCTTCACCGCTCGTCCGGGGGCGGGAACTGAAGCCAGAGGTTCAGATCCGCTGGCTGCTGCCCCTGCTCTTC
>JAABUL010000587.1_pt1 | contig 77143 bp, 71 predicted proteins | sample 5559151 | NCBI WGS metagenome assembly JAABUL01 (sample SAMN10711876, study PRJNA513368) | rock metagenome | isolation source: Antarctica rocks | place: Antarctica: Victoria Land, Pudding Butte sud
AGAGAGAGAGAGAGAGAGAGAGAGAGAGAGAGAGAGAGAGAGAGAGAGAGAGAGAGAGAGAGAGAGAGAGGCTGTATGTATGGGAAAGGAAAAGAAAAACAAGCGAAGCGAGCGAGCGAGCGATAATCCATCAGAAGAAGGGAGGGGGATGTTGGACTTGGAAATGTTCCGAGGTTCGGTGGGCCTAGAAACGGAGATGATCATGGGTGTTTTTTTTACTTTCAAAGTTGGTGGTTTCCAGATGTACGACATTTTACTCACGGCTCACGGGTGCCACCAAAGGGGTCGTGGTTAGATTTCCGAATATTCGTGCATACATCTATTACATCAAACTCCATCCTTCTATCTAGCAAACCCCCTCCACTCCACTCTGCCCTATCATAACATACCAATCCCATCACCCGTCACCCGTCCCCCCAGCCTGTCCTATTCACATCATTCGTTCGTATCCCAATCGCGCCCCCCTCCCCTTCCCCTACTTAAACCGCCCACCGCGCAAAGAGACTCATAGACCACGTAATTACAAAGTGCAGGATCTGCAGTCCCGACAATATAGGCATGGAAGATCAGTAAGCCCATACATGTCCGGGATAAATTGTTGGAAAGAACAAGGGAAAAGTGGTGGAAATAGAAAAAATGACTCTCGGAGAATAAAAAGAAAATATTGTAACAAGCCGAGACGTCATGGCGCTCGTCGAAACGCCGGACATGAATCCCGAAAGTGTGTGTGCGTGTATGGCGTAGGGAACTGGAGCAAGCAACAGAAGAACTTTTCGTTGAGGCTGCCCTGTTCGCGAGCCCAAGCGAGTGTTTCCCACGGCCGAGCAGCTTGTAGAACAATCGCGCATATGTCTAGCAAAGAACTGTATTGGGGTATTTGGACCATCTCGATAACAAACATAAAGTCGTTTTGTAACGCATGCGGGACACGGCGAAAAGCAGCTCCATCTATATCGGTTGCTGTAACAAATGATTTGTAGAAATCATCTGACTCGGTGCCGGCATACCGCCTTGTATTCGCATGGATACCGGAGCCATGGTCGCCATGGAGCTTGGTATATAGTTGTTGTGCTGTTCCGGCGGCGGCGATTCTTCTTCAAGGGCACCGAATTCATTCTCTTCAAGCTCGAGGTCTTCGTCGCTGTATCGGTTACCGATTTCGCCACCGTCAGGGTGAGCTTCGTGGGTGCGACGATGTCTGTCGTGCGGGTTAGCGAACGAGCCTGCCGCCTCGCGATTGGCAGAACTTACTGAGCTAGATTGTCTGATCTGGAAAAAGATTTGCCACAGTGGGGACAGCAATACGGTCGCTCCTGAGTATGCGTTCGTACGTGTCTAAGCGCCGAAATATGTCAGCGGCTGCAGCCATCTTGCAAGAATAAAAATAGCTACAGTTTGCGGGACGTACCGTTTTAGGTGCTCCAACCTCTTAAAGAGGCGTCCACACGTAGGAATGGGGCAGGAATGTGATTTATGTGGGTATGGACCCAACTCCATCATCGTAGCGCTTCTGGCTCGTCGTATAGGGCCTGGGCGATCATTACGGGTGGCTGGACTACCATTGAGCGTCTGCGGATGTGTGTTGTCTTGTTGGTATTGTGAGTAGTCATCCTGAGGTTGCATCATGCCCATGTTCGGAGCCGGGCTCCCTTCCAATGTCGGTAACGGTGTGCCGTTGCGAGACAGCTCGAGCATTTCCTTGTGCTGCGCGACCATGTTTGCGTAGCCGTTTGGAAGAGCTGGTGGGGATCCGTCTCGTTGCTCGTCGCCTTCGGCCATTGGTCCGACAGACGCGGAGATCGAGCGCCGAAGGTCGCTTTGACGATGGACTTGATGTGCCCCGCCATTTGGTGTGGCTCCGACAGCAGCAGCCGCGGCAGCGCCAGGCGGGATAGAGGACCGTCTTCTTCTTTGCTTGTACGTGGGCGAGCCTTCGATGACGGAGTAAACGTTAGCCGGAGGATACCCTCTGGCCGTCGAAGAGAATTGCCCTCCTGATAGATTTGAAGGCGGCAACTGCATCATGGAGTTGAAGTTCTGCGACGAGTTGACATCCGGAATGGCGGTGTAAAGACCCGTATCTTCATTTGCAATGTATGCTGGCTCCGCGCCCAGCGATTGCGCAGGCTGAGGTGGAGTGACCGGCTCGAACGAGATGCCTCGATTGCTGTAGTCTTCATATTGGGACGAGACAAAGGATGGCGCTGGCGAGTATTCCATGTACGTAGGCATTGAGGTATGTCTCTGATGCACCCTCGTAAGTGGAATGCCGTTCCGATCGTACTGTAGCTGCCCGTAATCCTGCTCCCGCTTGACGTAATTTGCGGCCACGGCAGATGGCATTTGAACTTGGGCAAATGCTCCCATCGAATGGCCGACCTCCTCCGTCACTGTCGGCATCGTTTGGGGGACTAGTTGCGGAGGTGGCATGGAGTCCACAGCGCGCATAACCGGAGAGGTTGACTGCGAGTAGGCGGAGCTCGCGTTGGCCGAAAAAGACGACGTATTTGCTTGTTGTGCCTTTGTAAGCTGCTCAAAGAGCGATTGAGAGGAATCAAACTCGAACGAGAGAGCCGGTTCGTTCACAGCCATCGTTGTAGCCTCTTGATTCATTTTCTCTCGCTTCAAGTCTCTCTCCAACGCATCGAGGAATAACCGGTCGTGGGGCACACTGTACCAGTAGAATACCTTTTGCTTCTTCTGCGTGCGGATGCAGTTGTTTTTGTACATAAAGTCAAGGAAAGGACTCTTGGGCTCTTCGAGGGACGCATCTGTGCCAGATTTGAGATTGCGCAAATCCGAGAAGATGCCCTCTTCGAATTTCTTCGAGTTCTTGACTGGTCGCCCAAACGCTTGGAACCGGAAGGACAGGCATCTTACGATGTCAGTACCAGAAATGTGAAATAGGTTGTTCCTGGTGCGGGTCAGTCTCCATCACGTTTGACAACTGCGACGCCTGCCGACTCACCATAGAACGCAAGAAACGTATTCGCCAGTCGGCAGCAGAAATCTGCGTATATACTGGTCTGGAGTCCAGTCGACAGGCGCAGATATTAGAAAGTATTTTACTGTTCCGCGCGTTAGCCTCCGGACCACAACCTGCTTCCCTCGAGTGCAGCTCAAAGGTGCAGAAGCCAAGAACGCTGGCACCGGAAATGTCACCGTAAGGTGTACTCACGATTGTCAACTTGTTGAAGAGCAACCTGGGCATCCTGCGGTAAACTTTGCTGAGCAGCATCTGAGAGCATGAAAGTTTCCGGCTTTTGCGGCGGCGCCATGGCGGCGCTGTTCTGCGAGTACATGCTCATCACTACGTCCTGCAATCAAACGATAGGCAACGAAAGCCGGCGACTTGGATATGAAGGGCAGTTCGCGAGCGATGCAACTCGCAACGTTAGAGTCGGCCACGAAGAGAACACGGGGACCCGGATGGTCAGTGTCCGTCGATAATTGGATCTAATCGGGGGGGTAGCTAAAGCGCAAAGGTAAAAGCGACAGTGGTGTTTTGAACCAATGGGTCAAAGGTAATGCGGAGGTTCCAGCCTCGAGGCGTCCTGACGCTGGGGGCGGGATACTGGCGAAGAGTCGGGCCTGCCCGGTAAAGAATCTCCAAACCGTCGAATTAGGTAAGTGCGAAGGGTGAGAAACGTCGAACGGAAGCGATCTTCAAAGACCGTTTCAACGTTACTCTGACGTGAGAGCTGCGACAGAGGGAGAGGATGAGGTACTGCGGAGGGGTTTGTAAGGGAGTAGTAATTCTGAAGGGCGGTAACTTTGGGGGGGGGGGGTGGTACTGGTGGGTGGGAAGAGGAGCACACTAATGTTTTGGAATTTGAGAAGCAAGTTTGGGGCGGGACGACTTGTCCAGTTTCCAGTAATTATTGGGGGTTTGGCGTAGACTGTAGTTGGCGTAGTTGGTTTGACGGTTGCCAGGGATAAAGTGGAAACAAGCGCCGAGGAGGATGGGAGACCATCCAGGGGCAAGGAATCGAGTGGATGATGGAGGAAAGTGGGGATGGGCTATAACAAAAGGCCTTGCCCGACTAATACATAACCTTTTTTCGAACGGTACTCCGTACCTGTACCTGTCGCGCTGTGTAAATCGTGTTACTTTAGAAAGAAGACTGGGTACGACTGGCGGCTGGTAGGTCCGTGATTTAAAGTGAGCTGGTGATTAATGATGTTAATTAAATGTTGCTTCGCTGTTCACTGAATTCGGCGTGAAAGGATCTGGATTAATCTTGCTCGCGCCGCACCCTAAGGTACTTACGGTAACAGTCACACTGGATTGGGGTGAACGGGAAGTGATCGTTGAATCGATTGCGTGAGGGTCGGTAGTGGTAGTAGAATTCATCGTTACTGATCATGATACTCGTCGTAAATGACGGGAGGTCAATTCACGTAGAGTCCCGTCGTAGCATATGCTTTCTTCTATACCCGCCAGATCTGTGCTGGGAGTAGAATACTGCCCCCGCAACTCAATTGTTAAAGTACAGTAATGATCAACATCTGAATAATGACACGGGAAAGAGACGAGTCAAGTCTCTGTCCGATGATTGGCTCGGAGGTAATAAAAGATACATATGAAGGGGATCAAATCACCTTCGCGTCATTGCATGCAAGCCAGACGTTCTAAATTCGGGCCCCCCCCGCCGCTCGCTTGGGTTTAGTGGATATGTATTATGCAGTCGATTGATGAAACAGTCTCAGGGATTTCACTTGGCGTGCTTCACAGTTCAGACAGGAACCAAAGGAGTCATGTCGCCTTGACTTCATCGTCAATTTGCAACCGGCCCCCGGTCTTGCCATTCTTTGATGGATGGCAGTTCCATGAAGATACAAAGGCCTCTCTGACCGCTGATCATCCATTTCAGAGTATGCGACTCAACCATGAACAGTGAGACACACCAGCGCCCTTTTGCCTGCTGCGTGTCTTGCAAAAGCCAGCACTTTTCTTGTCTTGCAATCCATGATCAACGGTAACCAACCACTGATGGCCTGCTCGCAAAAGTCTCTGGCAGCGTACGGCCACCAGATCGGAATCAGATAGTCAGTACAAGGCTCGCTGCATGAACCCGTGTCCATCATCGATAGAGGTCAGTGTTCGCTCCGGCGCCGTACGCACTGCACAGCAGCATCCCTTCCGGATAACGACCATGTGAGGCTGAGCCTGAACATACATCGCATGCTGTACGGTCTCGGTCATATACCATGCGCATTCAAGCTGTGATGGTGATTCCTCGTGCTGTACAGAATACACATGTCCCGCAATAGGAGCGGAAGGGCCATTGCTGTGCCGTCGGTCGCAAGGATGGTGGATGATGACAGCACACTAGGTGCCCCAAGGATGAACTATGTAAGGTCGAAAGTGCACGAACGGGGGTGTTTACCTTATGACTTGCCTCTGATTCCAATTCCCTGGTTGAGCGTCCTTGTACTTCCGTACCTCCGTACGGAATCATGTGTACCGTAACATTCGCATGAATCGAGCCGAGGTTCTGGAACAGAGATCCCCGCCGCCGCCTTCTTTTCAGGGCCAGTATGATCGACGCGCTGAAACACTCTAACCGCGCCAACAACAACGCGCTGAAAATGGAAAACCCTCTTCTGGACCACCATCGGCGGGTTTGATGCGAACTCTGATTACAGTATAACCTTATTGTTTCTATTCGTGACGGCAGCGACACGTGGGAGTAAAACATATCCAACATATCCACCCAAGCGTCTCGCTGAGGAGATCGAGAAATGCCACAAGAATCCCCCTGGCCAATCAGCTGCAAGTAACGACAACGGCGTAGACGCTGTGTGAAATGACAATGCTGTAGCAGTCCCAATCAACTTCTGGTGATGCCTGTGCCTTCCAAAGCACCTAGAGCTTTAAGGCGCAAAAAGCTGTCCCAGATCACGACGCAGCATGATTGACGGTTCAAGCGTTTACTGTGCGACCATCGCGCATTTCTCTCTTCTCCATGATCGAAGTCTCCTTTCATGCCGTGCCGGAGATGTTGCTACTCCTGGAAAAGTTGGTTGTGGAGCCTGAACACAGAGCCCTTCAAACGAGACAGACCATCATGCAAAGCGATCCTCTGACGAACTACTACTGTGAGGTCCAGTTGCAGATGCGGAAATTGAATGGAAACCTCTTTCCTATTGAAGAACGAGTTGGTGATCCCTGCTTTAAGTATGTAGATATGCTTATGCAGAACGGGGTCACACGTGGGGTCTGATTCTATGAGCCCTCGGCGTACTCGGACCCCAAGCCTTATACACGATGCGATTTGGATCCATAGCTTCGTCTCAGGAAAAGCCTGACTTCTGTTCTGCGACCATTCTGGGTTTATGCCAATTAGGTTACCTTTTCCAGTTGAGTCTCTTCCAACTGGATTGCTATAGAAATCAGGGGCAATCCTGGCTGGTTGATTGAAATCATACATCATTGTCTCCCGGAGGGAAGGACAGCACTGGCAGAATGCGGAAAAGGTATTCCCACTTATAGACTTCACTGTCTGACGGTATTAAGAGACGTCTCCATCGCCGTGAGAACCCACATTGGACATTCGACTCGGAAGAAGTGCTTGTCGCAGGACTTGAAACGAAGGTCAAACATTTTGCCGCCTAGGTATACTGAAAATTTGACAGCTCAAGTTCGATAGCTACAGGTGCATTCTCAACAATATCAGGCCCCCAACGAGCACAGACCCCATAGCCGCTTTCTTCCCGTCTGGTAGTGCGGAACGCAGACTACGTATAATTTCTAAAGCTTCTTTGTTGGATCTTGGATAAGCGGCGTTGCCAATCATAGAGTGACCGATGTAGCCCCCGGTACCAATGTGGACTAGAAGCCATTTGGGTTGGAAGACCATTCCAGACCACTGTCTTGATCCCTTCCTAAGGGTTGCCAGTTTAGGGCTAATGATATCTTCGACTGCTGTTGGAGCACAGGCCGCACGCTGGGCACTATATTTCATGCCTGGGCACGTCTGAGCCGAACCAAGCGTCTGTGTACTCAGTATCACTGCGTCGGAAAAAGCTCGTAGCTTAATGTATCGATAAGTGTCGTCCCGAGTCGTCTACCTCCTTCCCTTTACTTTCAATGTCCTCTTAGGTCCCTCAATGTCCGCCACATCTTTCTTGCTGAGTTTGAGCATCCCACCATGGAACTTGCCAACGCTCGGTGCCCCGACACCTCGTTCCCTTCTTGCTTCAGGCTTCTTCTTTCCTTTCACTGCCTTCTCTAAAATGATACCGTTCTCTTTAGCCTTTTTTCTCCGACTACCATCCTTTTCAGCAGCTTTAGCAATTATTCCTTTTCTCTGCGCTAAAGGCATTTTTCGCTGGGTATATATCGACGATTTTGACCCTAAATCTTGGAGACGCAGGTCCAGAGCTTTATGTCGGGTTTGGCCAGATAAGGACAGAGAGGACTGAGACTCTAGAAGGTGAGACTCTTTCAGTAGGCGTTGCAGTGAGAGATCTTTTTTCAGATTTTCGGCGTCAGTGGCTGCCTCTTTAGAACCGACTTGCTCGGGCGGTTTCCGTTTGGCTGTCGATGTCGACTGGGTGACGGTAGATGGAGGCTTGGTTGACTTGGAAGTAGAAAAGGTCAGCTATCACTCGGAGAAATGGAATTTTTAGGGCCCATACCATAAACATCTTCAGCTCTTCTTTCGGGACATCAATCCTAGAGCGTTGTAGTAACTGGTAGCGAACAATCTGTGCTGGTTCTTCGTCCTCTTCTTCAGGGATTCCAGTCCAGTCTGATTCTGTCTCATCGTTCGGTGGTTGAACTTTGACATCTTGCCGCTTGTATACTGCCTGACGTGAGGCTTCTAGTGGTTTGAACTTGGCCTCGAAGTGTTGCTGTAGCAAAGATTGTAGATGCTGAGAAGCCTCTGTGTCAGTTCTTGGGTCAGCATCGGCACCTGGACTCAGAACCTGGTCTCTGCGTTTCCGCTTGCCCAGTATTGGTGTCATTGTGAGGGTGTTGACAAAGGAGAGTTAAGGCATGGTTGGTGTGCATAAACCTGTGAAAGTGAACTGTATCGGAGTCTCGGGATGATCCGCCGCCGGCCACTTCGGCGGACTACTGGGGCCTTGCAATCAACGTCTACTACAATTATCGCTTCAACAGCCTCACTGCACATTATCCCTACGGTCGGCGCCGACCACTTGAAGACAATCCTACGTTCGCTTGGATATCACACCCGTTCAAAGCCCAGCATTCGAGCTCCCGCCCACCTCCCATCTTCTTATCATCTACGCCGCCACTATCATGAAGCCTGTCGTCTCAGCTCTCAACGCATGGAGCTGGTACTGCCCCATCTCTTCAGCTCTACCCTTCAGATGTGCTGGCCAAAGATAGCTGACAATCACACCTCGATAGTGTCGTGGTCTCCGTCTTTGCCATCATCATTCTCTCCGTTATAGGCGGGCTCTTCAAGGTATGCCCGTGCCCGAAGAATCTTATACCTTCAGTCCCAGGTCGCTTGAAAAGCGGACTGTTCCTGTTTGAGAACTAGCGAATTCTTGCTAACGGATACTTCTGGATAGAATGAACACCATAGTATGGTCGGTTCAGTAAAGGATCCGGACGACCCCAAGGGAGTGGCTGCCAGCATTTTCGCCGCTGTGGCTGTTTACGCCGTACGTCTCTTACCTTCCTTGAGGCTCCGGATGTGGTCATAAGCGTTGCGAGGGTGCTGGAGACTTGACGTCGGATGCTGATAAAATTTAGGTGTTCCTTGTTTTCTGCGGCTTCCAAGCCTACCTACATGTACGAGCAAGCAAAAGGGGAACTATAGCGCTGAACTAGAGCGTGCACTGGGTAGTCAGGCCATTGGTTCAGGATGTTCTATGATTTAATGTGGAGTTGGTGTTTATTGCTTGTAGATCTGGGGGTTCCGCCTTATCATAACAGACGGGCATGATTGCAGCTTGGAGATGCTAAACGGTTGCATCATATCTACGATTCTGGAGACTTTGTGTAGAGTACTGTATAGCCTAACCATAATATGGGATGGGCCCTACCTACTCCTTACGCCACGGCTGTGCCTATGACCTTGAATCTTGGTGGTATCTTAGTGCCCTAATGCTTAAATGCTCGAGTGCTCTCGATTGCAAAACGCCCCGAGTCCGTATATGCATATTTCGTGACCAATCGAACCAAGGCCTCAATCTTCTGCATAACCTTCCTCACTGTCCTCCGATCCTAACATCTTACTCATGTATGGCCCATCCAGGGAGTAACCAAGTTTACCATAGTAGCTTCTAACGCCAACGCCCGAGATTACACTGATCTTTTGACTGCCATGTTCATCCCTCGCTATTCTCTCCGCTTCTTCCATCAATAAAGTCCCGTATCCTTGATGCTGGAACTTTCGTGGGTCCCTTGCATGCACGGGTACCGCTGAGCCATAGACGTGCAGCTCTCTAACAAGACTAGAAGGCTGAGAAGTAAGCTCCGGTCTGAACGTATGGGTGTCACTGCACTTCCGCAGACGGAGCAGTGCAATTAATATATCTTGCTTCGGATCCTCGTACGCCAGGAATGTCTCCCATCCTCCATTTGCCACATAATCACGCCGTACAAGCTCAACCTGTGAAGGTCGGATTTTGTTCTTGACCTCGTTGATGCCGACTTCTCGTGTCCGCACATCCCGACAGGTAGTGCCAAAGTCCTTCATCCGGCTCAGCGCAAGTTCTCGTAAGTTACCATTCTCGACACCGGACGTTACCAAGGGCATGGGGATATCTCTTTGGACTCGATAAATCCGAGTCCACGGAGGTATTAGCGCTAGAATCCTAGCTACGATATCTATCAGTGCATTCGGTGTGTAGTTCTTGTATCTTCCAGTCCGCCACAGCTCGTATAAGCCAGTCCCTCGAATCACAAGGGTAGGATATATCTTGAGGCCATCTGTTCGAAAGTCTGGGTTCTCAAAGTACTCCCGAAATTGATCGAGATCTCGTTCCATCCCTACATTGGGTAGATCGGGCATCATATGGCTGACGACTTTGAAACCCGCGTCTTTGGCTAATCTGAAGGTCTCTGCCACTGCCGCAACGGTATGGCCTCTATTAGTGTCTCGGGCAACGTCTTCGTATAACGATTGAACACCGACCTCTAACCGCGTACAGCCGTACCGTAGCATGCTACTTAAATGTGGGGCTAAGCAGTAATCCGGTCTTGTTTCGATTGTTATTCCAACGCATTTGATATTACTCATCTCTCCTGCTTCAACGGCCTCATCAACGTTTTCACCTTGATAACCACTTAACGCGTTATGTAGCTGTGATATAAAACCATCCCGATAGTCTTCAGGTAACGACATGAATGTCCCTCCCATGATGATATACTCAACCTTGTCGACGCTATGCCCTAATGACTTGATCTGGTCCACACGCCCTCTAGCTTGCTCGAAAGGATCATAACGAGCGCGTATAGCCCGCATAGAAGTTGGCTCATACCCTGTGTAAGATTGTGTAGAGTATTCGAAATCAGAATCAGGACCACCCGGGCAATAGACACATATGTTACCTGTGTAGGCTATATGGGGACACCTATGAGGCTTACACATAACAGCAACAACAGCTATACCTGAAGAGGTCCGGATTGGCTTCGCTATCAGTTTTGGTAATATGTATTTCTTGTAGTGCTCTGGAACGGCTGCTATAATGGCTGTTAATGGTGGCTGGTTGCTCAGCCTATGCTTCTTCGCCATTTGACCTCTTAAGCTGTTCAGGTTCAGATCTTTCTTTGGCTGAGAATCATCTTGCTGAGCCTCATGGTCCTGTATCAGAGCACTCGCAATATCAGAACATGCATGCATAAATCGCTCATTTTCCGGAGGTAACTTCAGATTCTTCGGTAATTTAATTTTCATAGCTGTTGACATAGTCATAGTTTCGGTAGCCATATTGCCAGTAAAGGCCCGAGACCTCAGTATATCTGAATAGTTCGATGAAGGAGAAGTTACAGCGTAAGACGTCGCGATTTAATGAGGTGACAAAATTATATCGCGCTAGAGTTGACGTTGGTGCCGAGGGTCCCAAGCTCCGCTCTAGCCTGTAGCTTTTGGACCAGCAGGGCCAACCTCTATTGCTAGACAGCACAACTTTGAAGGTCTCGTCCTCTCGCAGCGATGCAAGTTTTCAGACGGAGTACTACGGTTGCTTTGCGCGCCGCTGCTCGAAAACAGGGCTACTCCACGGCGGTCTCATCCTATGCTGCAACGGCAGAGAACCTACGCATAAATAGCAATACCAAGGTCATTTATCAAGGCTTCACTGGAAAGCAGGGGACGTAAGTAGTATATTATGGGATCGCTGCTGTTAAACGGCTGCTAAACCTCTTGCAGATTTCACGCGCAACAAGCCATTGACTACGGTAACTCATTCCACCCAAGGGCGAAGCGTTAATAACCTCTGCTAATGGACTGCAGGAACTAATGTTGTTGGTGGGACCAACCCCAAGAAGGCTGGAGAAACACATCTAGGAAAACCCGTATTTGCGAATGTCAGGGATGCCGTGCAAAAGACCGGAGCCACAGCTTCAGCGATCTTTGTCCCTCCGCCCGTAGCAGCAAAGGGTATCGAAGAGGCGATCGAAGCGGAGATACCTCTTGTCGTGTGTATTACAGAAGGAATTCCTCAACATGACATGGTTCGCATTACAGACATCCTCAAGACCCAGGGCAAGACGAGACTGGTTGGGCCCAATTGCCCTGGCATAATTGCTCCAGGTCAATGTAAAATTGGGATAATGCCAGGCTTCATTCACAAGCGTGGTAGGATAGGTATTGTCTCGAGGTCGGGTACACTCACATATGAGGCTGTTAACCAGACGACACAAGCTGGTCTCGGTCAATCGCTCGTGATCGGTATTGGAGGAGATCCTTTCTCAGGGACAAACTTTATCGACTGTCTGAAGGTTTTTCTAGAGGATGAGGAGACCGACGGTATAATTATGATCGGAGAGATAGGTGGATCTGCTGAGGAAGACGCGGCGGACTTCTTGAAAGAGAAGAACACGATGAACAAGCCTACTGTAAGCTTTATTGCAGGTATCTCAGCTCCACCAGGAAGGAGGATGGGCCATGCTGGTAAGCCATAGAGATTGCATTACGCTGAAGTTACGTACTAAAGCGCATACTAGGCGCGATCGTGAGCGGCGGCAAAGGCGGTGCAGACTCGAAAATATCAGCGCTCGAGGCTGCTGGTGTGATAGTCGAACGGAGTCCGGCCTCTCTAGGCAAGACATTACATGCTGAATTTGTCAAGCGGGATCTGATTTGAGATTCTTGAAAATTTAAGAGCTGTGTTCAATTTCGAGGTTGAGTGTGGACACTTCCGCGCAATGCTTTCTTCTGCAAGTGATTTTCCATATCCCCCTATCCGTTTGCATGTACATTCTAGACATGATACTTTCCTCCCATCACTGGTGGCTTGAACAGTCAACCAATGCCAGCGGATACGACGCAAGCAAATGAAGTCTGGGTTCTCCTCACCATGGACTTCCTAAGCTTGAGCATGAGTTCGAAAGTGTGGTGGAATGGGATATTTTGAAGCAAAGGTTGAGCAGCGTCGGGGCAACGACTGATACTAATTTCATAATGAAAGTCATTCTCCACATATGTCATGTTGCTGCCCGGGTCGAAGTATTTGGAACTGTTAATCTACAAAGCTCGCTTATGTAATATCTAGATCTCGTAAGGTAACTTATGGTGGAATAGCTTCGTAGAATTACCCTATTTGCTGTCGACAATGTGCCTGTAGAACCGCGCTTCCACCTCCCCTTCGCCAGCCATGCTCTCAGGTATCTTGATTTTCAATCAGAAGGGCGAGAATTTGATCTTTCGTGCCTTTCGCAATGATTGTAGGTCTGTCAGCCATAGCTTGTTCTCCATGCCAATCAGCAAGATGTTTCACAGTGTAGATTTTGAACAGAGCTTGAGTACTCATCCGCTGACTTTCTGCGATTCAGGCCTCGGCTTGCAGATGTCTTCCGTATACAGGTCATCTCTAACGCTCAAGTCCGCTCTCCCATCCTCACCCTTGGATCGACCACCTTCAGCCATGTGAAGCACGAGAACATATACTTGGTGGCTGTGACAAAGAGTAATGCCAACGCAGCGCTTGTATTCGAGTTTCTGTATAGGCTCGTTGCTCTCGGCAAGGGTTACTTTGGAAAATTCGATGAGGAGGCAGTCAAGAACAACTTCGTGTTGGTTTACGAGCTCCTAGATGGTGTGAACGCTTGCTTTGGACCTCAGGAGTTTAATGGCTGATTTCTGCCGTGAACAGAGATTTTGGACTTTGGATACCCTCAGAATACAGAGACGGATACGCTGAAGATGTACATCACTACCGAAGGGGTCAAATCAGAACGAACGATGGAGGATTCATCAAGAATCACAATGCAGGCTACAGGTGCTCTATCATGGCGACGATCAGATATCAAGTACCGGAAAAACGAGGCCTTTGTGGATGTAATTGAGGATGTCAATCTCCTAATGTCAGCTACTGGGACTGTATTGCGAGCCGATGTCAACGGGCAGATAGTAATGCGTGCCTATCTTTCCGGGACTCCGGAGTGCAAATTTGGTCTCAACGACAGGCTGCTTCTGGATGGTGAAAGTCTTACGGCACCTTCAGGCAACACTGCGGGTACAAAGGCTACCAAAGCAGCTGCAGGTAGCGTGACGCTCGAAGATTGTCAGTTCCATCAGTGCGTCAAGCTGGGAAAGTTTGACGCTGATCGAATCATCTCCTTTATTCCACCAGACGGAGAGTTTGAGCTCATGCGATATCGGGCAACGGAGAACGTTAACCTTCCTTTCAAGGTTCACGCGATAGTCACCGAACTCGGCAGGTCAAAAGTCGAGTACAGTATAGCTATCAAAGCCAATTATGGGAGCAAGCTCTTCGCTACGAACGTCGTAGTACGAGTACCAACTCCTCTTAACACGGCTAAAATTACCGAGCGAACCTCTCAAGGGAAAGCCAAGTACGAACCCGAGCAGAATAACATCGTTTGGAAGATCCCTAGGTTTACGGGGCAAAGCGAATATGTTCTCAGTGCGGAGGCGTCCTTGACATCTATGACGAACCAAAAGGCCTGGAGCCGTCCACCATTAAGCTTGAATTTCTCGCTCTTGATGTTCACCAGCTCAGGTCTCCTTGTTCGGTATCTAAAGGTCTTTGAGAAGAATAACTATGGGAGTGTGAAATGGGTACGATATATGACTAGGGCTGGGAGTTACGAGATAAGGTATACCTATTGTCAAAATGCGAGCGACGGTGGAACTGACATGTTATCAGATTCTAATGCATCACAAATTACACAATTGATCCCGAATTTTTCTAGCATTTACATTAGCATGGCGTTGGTGGCACCCTCGGAAGGAAAGGGACTCTTCATTGGCTGGATGGAATTCACTGTATCTATACTTTTCCTCGTAGACGTGAGACCATTGAGAAGAAGCCAAGCTCGGCTCCATGTTAGCAGGCCACATCGTGAGCATTCACGACTTCGTCACAGTACCTCTATCCAATTTAAGTTGAAGCAAGACTTCAATTTTACAATCGCTATCTAAGCAAACTCCGTCGAGTAGTAGGTGATTGGAAAAAGCGAATCGCATCAGCAGCTATCGGACCAATCCACCTATGTATGCAAGAACCACCAATTGACTGCTCAACAATGTATTAACACACTTCCATCCTTTTCCCTCGCCTACCCATGGCATAACCCGAAACTATTTTCGACAAAACCTCCACTGCTGCCTTATACGAGATAGACCCGAGCTAGTCGAGAGGTAAAGGTTTGGAGTATGGGATAGTGAGATGGTCGGTAAGACGTAGAGAGAATGTTGGGAATGCCGATTGAGTAGTGTTGGAGCGTTTACTTGCTGGAGAGACGACGGTAAGCACGTGTTCAATTCGAGCACACACAGCAGTTTGCAAAGCGTCTCCAAAAGACAGCGTGAGTTTTAGGGACGCAAGGAAGCCTTACCTGCGGGCTCTAGTCTTTCTCCTCTTACGCTTGAGTCTTCGAACGCGCTTCTTCCTCCACTTAGCTCTCATCTTCGATAAATAGGTGAGCTGGTCAAAGACGCAATGTCAGTCAATTGATTTCATATGTGATGCTAAGGGACTTCGCTCATTCCGAAGAGTGATACACGCGTCTGTCAAGTTGGGGAGTGAACTCACTCGTTATGGAGGATGAGGTTGTTGCTGGTGCAAAGGTTTGGAGCTCAAGGTGGGGATTTGTACAGCCGTGTGCGGTTACTAAGCAGCCGAGGAGCGCTAAGGGTTAATAAGCGATTTTCTATTTGGTCACAACTCATCAGACCATATCTCAGTATAATTGTAATCCTTCATACACCATGCTCTTACCTGAAAATAGCTAGCCGTTTCATCGCCATTGTCTCTAGCTATGACACAGCCTAGTCGTTACGAAATGAGTGGAAGACCTTGCTTTGATCGAAGCAGTAAATCTCACTCATACGAGTAGTAGAAATATCTATTTATTTCTGGGGCAAGACGTTTCTTCCAATATGTCTTCAGCTCTACTTGGTTACCTAGAAAGAATCGACGATAACGGAGAAGAGTATTGTTAGTCAACCTGCACCATGCCATGTAGCTAGTTCCTCAATCCTGTACAGGCCAGTATGGAATTCGTGAAGGCGAGGAGATTTTTATAGGGAGAGATAAAAGAAGCTGGTACGCAATTCTCATCAGCTCCAATGTGATGCTGACTGTCCCAGCCAAATTGTCCTTGATGACATTACAATCTCCAACAGACATCTACGGATTTATTCAGTGATCTACGATCCCAATGTTCCCGACGTCAAGCCCTTCGTGTACGCTGTGGATATCTCTACCAACGGCTGTCAATGGGTTCCTAAGATTCAAGGCTCTAAGAAGCCTTATCCCATGGGGAAGAGTAATGCTATTCTTCTTAGTGATGGCGACAGAATTCTTCTAAGTAACGGCACGTCCTTTATATTTGTCTCTTGTTCCTCCACTAGAAAGCTTCCGCAAATAGTGGAGTCGAATGAAATACAAGAACTGGAGAAAGATGTAAGTCGATTTCTCCATAACGACCTGTTCCGGTGCTGACAGCCGGAAGTGCTTCAACAATTTCTATATCGTTACGGATCGTAAGCTTGGTGCTGGAGGAACCGGCCAAGTATTCATGGCGATGGATGTTTGGAGCCAATGCCAGGTTGCCTGCAAGATTGTTAATTTGATAAAACCCATGCGGAAACAGGCCGGAGAACAACGACAACTCAGAGCAACCCTTGAAACGAGATGGCAGATCAAAATGTGGAGAGAGGTGGAACTTTTGAAGCATATCAGCCATGTAAGGTGGACAGCTTCATGATTGATAGTGCTAAATTTAGGTATAGCCAAACATCATTACAGTGAAGCGAGTTTTTTACACGGAACATAACCTGTATGTCGCGGCATCAAACGTTTCTTACCCAGCTGATCTATCAGCTATATCATTGAGGACCTCATAACAGGCGGCGACCTTGTCTCCTATATCGAAAATAAAGGAGGATCTCTAAATGAACCAGATGCCTGCATTACAGTCTATCAACTGCTCCAAGCAGTGCAGTATCTGCACGGTGAGAACATCGTACACAGAGATATCAAACCAGAGAACATCCTTATGAGCCCATCAACTATTGGGCCAAGAGTGATCTTGACAGATTTTGGTGGTGCTATTAAGGAGGTAGGCCATGGACATCGGCCTAGAAGAATGCAGACTATATGTGGTACATTGGATTTCGTCGCTCCGTGAGACTCTACAACATTAGCTCGACCTTGCAACTTACTAACACTTACTGGTAGGGAGGTTAGGGGCGAAAATCGAACGGTGAACCAAGCCGGCTATACAAAGGCTGTGGACATGTGGTCGGTAGGCTGCGTGACAACTGCGTTACTTGCTGGTAAATCCTACTTCGTAAATACACAGGACTCTGACTACAGACGCAATTCCTCTGCGGCCATCATCAAAGCGGCAGCAGAGTGTAACTTGGACAGATTAGACAACAGCTTAGCTTGGCTGGGTATTAACCAGCAAGCAAAAGGTTTGGTGAAAGAGCTACTGGTATTGGATGAAACAGTGAGACTGACCGCACAACAAGCGTTGCAGCATCTGTGGTTCACTGAAGGCTCTAGGGGAGTATCCTTAGGAGAGACCTATGAACAGACCATTGAAGGTTGGAGGCCATGGTCTCCAGGCTGGGATTTTCATACGCATTTGGATTGTTTTATCGAAGCACGAATAGCCCAAAATGATGTGACTTAATTCCTACCCGAAGCTTCAGCTGTCGCTAACTAAGGATAGCCCCGACGACGTCTTCTCTCGCCACAGGCGAAGGAAGAGGTTACCAAAGCCAGCTACCAGCTTCAAAGTCGACTGCCAGAGCAGCTCAGCGGCTCTAGCATCCAAAATGCACCTTACGTATGCAACGTAAGGGGTAAGCAGCTCGACTCAAAAGACCTATCGCATTCAACACAACATCAAGAGCCAATGGGAAGTACTCGTCCAGCAATTACTCGAAAACAAAGACAGAGCGTTTTACTTAGTACGAATGAGCTCGCCATTTATACTGAACTCGAACACCACTATCGGCCTTGGAATCCTCTGTTAGAGGAACGTTTGTGTTCCAACCGTGATAGCCAGGTGTTTAGTCGTTACATATTAGATACTCCTCGGAAATCGTCGGCTTACTTCCATACTGCAGTACGAACCATACCGGAAGAGCGTGGGGAGATTAGTTCGACAAAGAGGCGTAGGACCACCCTCTATGATTACGAGGATGCTGTAATTCATACCGAAGCTGGCAAAGAAAATCGAGGATTTGTGTCTGCTAAGACATACAGCAAGACGATTGCGAAGAAGCGGAGTGAGAGAGCGAAATGATACTGATGCGCATTCTCTATGGATCATGAGTATTGCTCATGTTAATTTCTAAAAAAAAATTCTTACTTATACCAAGCTCTCATTATCGGTGTGTAAACTGCTTCCGGGCCTGCTGCTCCCGAAGGCTTCCATCAAAGCTTCTAAGTATAAGCTTTGCATTTCTTACAATATTCTGCTCTTCTTCCTTATCGCCACTCATCGCTGGATCGAGAACTCCTACCTTAGGCGGATCCCCTCGGCTAAAGGTCGTGACAACAAGTGCTACCAGCAAAAACCTCTCAGCATCTTGGTTGTGGTTTCTTCCTTAGGATAGACTGGTTACCGAAGTCTTGGTTCTTAGGGACTACTCAGTTGACTTTTCCAAGCGGCCACTGTTCCCAACGGCCAATAAAGATCCACGCTGTTCTCTTCATCCAAGTCTCGCATATGGTAGTCAAACGCAGTGATGGTCTCTCGAGCCCGTTATTCACGTTCATCCATATGCCGCATCTGGTTCGCTTCACAAGCCGCCTGCTTATTCTGTATTTCTTTGATACGCGGAAAATCACAGCGGCAGTCAATGATGCAAAGCGCTTAACCGCAGTCTTTATTATTCATGCGGTCTGGGCTCTTGGGACGGAGTCATAAGTTGAAGGGCGTTTCTATGAGAAATTCTAACATTTTAGTTCACTTCTCAAAATCAACCCTTGAGCTTTCTCTGCATCAAGGGGTGCCCCTCTGTCATTTAAAAAGCCTCTGCAGCTATTCACTCGCATTAGTGAATTAGTGCCCGTGGAAAGCAGCAGTAAAGACCTCGAAGACTTTCCCTTTGTTCTAAGTAAACTCTTCCGTAATTCTTTGATGGCTGGATCATCACGCACTCTGTAAAACAGTTGTATTCTCCATTCTGTCCTTCTTTGACTAAGGTTCGCCGGGTTTCGCCTCCGCTTCCAATCCTGCCTTTTCAGAGTATCTTCTCATATTGCTTCTCGACATCATTGATTGATATCTTCGAGTGCAGCCCACCATGCACTACAAAGTATTAACCTCCTCCCTAGTGGTGCTTGGTGCCTTGACAGGTTTCTCTAATGCATTCTGGCGAATGTCGTGTACGGTCATTCAAACCGGTCGAATCGACCCTATCCGATACTCCAGTCGAGTCGCCGACCACGTCCACAAGATCGCTGGCGCTTCGAGTAAGTAAAAAAACCTCTCACTCCCAATCCCGAAACAAACACAGCTGAACCACTCCAGATTTCAACCTCAACTCCACCTACGCCACCCTCCAAACCTCCAACTGCACTTCCTGCGAAATCCAAGCCGACAAATCCGCCTACTGGACCCCCTCACTCTACTATCAACACCCTAACGGCACCTTCCAAGAAGTCCCCGCCAAAGGCATGACCGTCTACTACCTTGGCCGCGGCACCAACCGCTCGCACATCCAACCCTTTCCCCCCGGCCTCCGCATGCTCTCCGGGGACCAAAACGCCCGCACCTTCGACACCCAAACCGTCACCTCCCCCACCGGCGGCCGCCCCGTCGCCGAGCGCGTCAGCTTCGCCTGCCTAGATAAGGCGCCGCAGAAGGAGACACCGCACCTGGCGCAGACGAGCTGCGAGAACGGGCTCAGAGCGCAGATCCATTTCCAGTCGTGCTGGGATGGCGTCAACCTGTACAAGCCCGATCAATCGCACGTCGCGTATTTGAGCGGTATCGACAACGGCGAGTGCCCGCGCAGCCACCCGGTGCCGTTTGTGCATCTCTTCTACGAGGTCTTGTACGGCGTCGCGCAAATCCATCCCGCCGGCGGCAAATACGTTTTCAGCCAGGGCGACACCACCGGGTTCGGCTTCCACGGCGATTTCATGAACGGCTGGGACGCGAAGGTTTTGACGGAAGCGGTTGCGAAGTGCGCAAACACGGTGGATGGGGATGTGGGCAATTGCGATGTCTTCAAACCCACGCACGTCATGGATACCGAGAAGATATGCCCGCCGCAGAAGCCTTTGAGCAATGAGCCTGTGCGCGGGTTCATCGAGAATTTGCCGGGGAACCATACCATTGGTGCGGTGCCGGCGTTTGTGGGGAAGGCGGCGAGTGGGAGTGATGGGGTGGCTTCGGTGACTGCGGTGTATGGGGGGACGAGCTCGAGTAAGACGATGGCTTCGACGACGGCGGCGTCGATGCGTGGGAGGTAGGGTTTGATGATGGGTGTGCTGCTGATTTCCGACCTAATGCTTGCCTGGCTTGGGTAATTTCGTGCCTTTCTTTTTGTGAATTCTATATCCATCCAACCCCTATGCGTATTTCCACTTTACTCCACACACCTCTCTCCCGCCCCCCTTCCATACCCGCTGCCATCCACACAACCACTCCTTCCAAACCATTCCTTCCGCAACCACTTCTCCCAACTTCCATCTCCCCTCTCCCCTCTCCCATCTCTCATACCTCAAACCCTCCCAAACCACCCTCCCCAACTCCCCAACCCCCCCCCAAAACCCTCCTCCAAACCCCCACCAACAAGCAGACCCTCCCCCAAACAATCCACAACACCACACCATCAACCACAACCGCCAGATTGGCACCCAAGACGACCGAGCGACAGCTAGGCTTACTGTATATATCCTACAACAGAACTCGAGACTGGATGATGAGGAGGAGGTATACCTAACATATATACAACAAGTCAACATGTGGAGAGAGAGAAGATTCAACTAGACTTTTCATTTTCCTTTTATCCATCCTTCCCGAAAAAAAACGTCCCCAAAGTCTCTCTCTCTCTGCACTATGTAACCCTGATTTACGATACCAAAAGAACACACTCCGCCATATTAATCCCCCCCCTAAAACACGTAAACCACAAACCTCGGTTAGCAGACTTGATCATATATATATATATATATCCAGATCCAACCGATCCGATCCTCGCATCCATCTCAGAGTCTCTGCAATTTAAAAAAAGGATGGGCGGAGAGATTGAGGGTTTTTTTTTTTTTGGAATGGGCTGGAGAGAGGATGTGTGGGTGTGTGTGGTTGGGGAGGGGGTTGGTTTGGTTTGGTTTGGGGTAGATTTTGGGGGGGTGGTTGGTGGAATTTTTTTAAGACTGAAGAGCAGACGTTTTGCGTAACCTTTTCGCTCGAACCCTAGGTGCAAAAGATTCGAAGTGAGGAGGGGTGATTATCCCAACCGTTTGAGACGGAGCCGAGCATGCATGCTGGGGTGAGTGGATGGATGGAAGAAAGAAAGGGAAATTCTAAATGTCTTAGTACTAAAGCAATCCACCTCTCCCCTCTCCCCTCCCATCTCCAGCATCCCCCCAATCAACCACCCATTCTATACCCACCCCCCAACATCCACCCTCCCCCGAACCCTCCTCCCGCCCCTCCGCACTCCCACCCCGGCCCCCTCACCAACAAGCAACCTCCAGCGCTCGCCAATACTATCCTTGCCCGTCCCCAGGCGTCTTGCGCAATCGTCCCAGTCTTCGCGGCGCACGCGTAGTTTCGAGAGGAGGAGGGTGATGAGGGTTTCGTCGGAGAGGGGGGGCGACCAGGGGTCTGGGGTTTGGTGGTGCGGTGGTGGGGAGGAGGTGGAGGGTTCGTGGGGGGGCATGCGGAAGGTGAATTGTTGCGGCTGCGGTGGGGTGTTTATTGGTGATGCGCGAGGTGGGGAGGAGGGTTGTAGGGCGTCAAAGTCGGCTTGCGCCAGACCCAGCGGTAGGGAAGGCGGGCACATGCGCTGTCGTTTCGGCGTCGATGGCTTTGCGCGCTTCATGAGCTCGCGCTCGCTGCCGTCGTCTTCGATGGCTCTGCGTCTCTTGTTCATTCCTCTCTGCGGCATCGCCGGCCGCTGTGGCTTCGTGATTTTCGTGCGCTGCGATGCTGTGCGCTTCGGCGGCGCGAGCGAGATGGGGCTTAAGAGGCGTGGAGGCGGGGAGATCGAGGATGGAGGTTCGGCGACGAGGAAGGTTTGCAGTGCGCGGCAGGTGGTGAGGATGTTGGAGGTTATTGGAGTGGTGGGGTTGGATGGCGGTGGGGAGAGCAGGCGGAAGGGTGGGAAGTAGGAGTTTGTGGGCTGTGAGCGCGGGTCGCAGGGGAGTGCTGAAGGTAGTAGCATCGTGCGCGAGCAATGGTAGGTGTCGTGAGGGTGTTTTGGGTGGCGGATGCGCCTGGAAGCTGGCAATGCGCCGGAGGACGGTATGGACGTAACAGTCGTGCTTTGGTTATCTAAAGTAGGCAGAAGCAATCGCTGCAGCTATGCGATTCGAATGATAGCACTTTGAACGGTTTCGCGACGCGATGGTTGTGGATGTTGCGACGAGCAAGAGCATGACAGAGGATGACTCTTTGACAAAGACGGAGCGAGAAAAGGGTTGCGCCAGTAGCGGCCCTGCATTCCCGGCTCACGCGTTAGCCTTGGCCTCTTCAGTCTTCCCCCCAAGAGTCACCACATCAAACCTCCTTTCCGAGCACACGATGGCTTGACCTAAATCCACACCAACAGTGGTCCAAGCCCATGGAAATGAGGGTCAGAAGACCGTCACAGATCCTCAGCATCCTTGTTTGACGTTACGGTTCCTGAGCTCGAAACCATGGGTGGCCTCTGAGCATAGGCCATGAAAGTGAAACTAATGGTTTTATCATACAGTACTACGTCTACATATCGTCCTCTAACGCTTCCTAGAGCTTAAGAAGCTACCCCTAACTCTTCAAGGAGATTAATTATGAATCATCATCACCAGGGTCATGAGAGGCAAACAGGTAGCGTTGTGTTTTCCTTTGATCAATAATTATCGAGTTATTCATGAATCTAGTAAACAGTTATCACGGAGGGTGCGGTGTCTCACTCCAACTGTGCTGAGCTATCTTTAACGATGCCCCCCCCCTCCTGCCTGCAGCGATTGGAACTCTTCAACCGTCCCCCAAAGGCTCTCCATAAGGCCAACACACTGAGGCAGACATTAGCACCATCGTCTCCTGAAGCGGGACTTTCCAGCTCTCAAGTCCATCGCTCATAGGATAGGCTTGAGATCCACAATTACGGTACTTTCTATGATATAGCAGATCGTCGATCGCCCTTTCTCCACGAAAAGTTTGCTGGATTTCTTCAAGTCGGACGCGTCTTTAGCGGTGTTGGACGCGTCCAGCTCGCGATTTGCCTCGGCCTCGAGTAGAAAACTAGTCTTGATCCGGAAAGGCCTGCTGTTTGTGAGAAGATGATGCCCATTTGGCTCGAGTGCTCGAGTAAAGGTATCAACGGTGTTTCAATATCTTATGTGATAAATAGGCTGCTAAGCTGGAGAGATGGTGTATAGTCGACCAAGTAACACCCGCTGTTATTGAAAGGGCATGAAGATAAAGCCCGGGGCATAATTACTAAAGCACCCATCTCACCATATCCTATGTTCCTGTGCTTGTCCGACATCGCCCTCGACTTTATCCCCCACCCGCCAACGCCTCCCCCACAGCTTGCCCCACAACCTGAGAATACCCACCGAAAAGGATCCCCTTCAGCACCGCTTCCCCTTCCGCAACCGACCACTCCCCCGCCTCCACCAACCTCTTCTTCCACGCCTCCTTCTCGTGCGCTTCCAGCTCTTCCCATTTCTTGGCTTCGTGTCGGTCTTTAACCACTTCGTCTGGGTTTCGGAGCTCGGTGGATAGAGCGAAGGATGAGGGATCTTCAGAGGTGGAGTGCCGGATGATGATGTCCTTTTGGTGGGTGTGGTGGGAGGGGTTGTGGCGGTGGGGGAGGATGTCTCGTAATCGTAGTTTGTGCTGGGCCTTGTGCACTGCGTGTTCGACTTGCGCCTCAGCCTTTTCTGCTGCATGCACGACCTTCGCTTCTGCGCCCTCAACCGCCTCGGAGACCTTGTGTAACGGTGTAGCTACTTGTGGGACCTCTGCAGATAGATTCTCGAACATGTACGGTCGTGCGATATATCCATGCACCCTCTCGCTCAACCATCCCTTCGCACCCAAGTACTCTGGTGTACCGCCTCTAATCTCTGTAAATGCTTGCAGCAAGAATGCCCCGAAAGCAATCACAAGCGCTGAAACAATGATAGAGAAAGTGAGCTGCGCGGACTCACTGCGGCCAGGGGAGACGAGGACGTAGCGCCGTTTTGGGGTTTTGACCGAAAGGGACGGGTACGGCGTGAGAGGGAGGGTGTGCACAACAACGGTGTTGGCGAAGGAAGTGGAGGCGAGTTTGAGGTACTGAGGGGGTGTATCTCTCGGCGCAGATTTCGGACGGCGGAAGGTGGAGAATGTAAGGGAGGTTATTTGGAGCGGATGGACGTTTTTAAGTAGGGAATACGGGCGGAATTGGAGGCGGCTGAACGGGGGAGTGGCAGGATGATCTAGCGTAAGGATTGTGATGGACAGATCGGCACCGGCGATGGCGATGGCGTGTTGGGTGGGTTGCTCGGGATCGGATGGGGGAAGGGAAGTAATAGAAAAGGCGGTGGCTGATTTGATGGATTTATGGAGGTATTTGCGGAGGAGAATGGTGCCGGTCAGAGGCGCTCTGGAGATTTCAATGAGGATGATTTCGGCGCCAGTGCGTTCAGGTCGGTTTTGTACAAGGAGCAGGAGATCGGGGGTCAGAAAGCGGAGAGAGCGAAATCTGGGGCTCTCTCTTGATGCAGTGTTGCCGTGGATGCGCTGGCTTTCTAGGAGTTTGTCACCCCTGCGCGATGTGACGGTGGAGAGGTAGACATCATGATCGGTACAGTAAGCGATTCGATAGTCCTCATCCTGGTAATAGACGATGTCTACATCTGCAGCTTCCACGCCATTCCCCAGCTGTATCCGTCCGCAGATATCGTCTTTGCCCGGACTGGCCAAGCCTGCATTAAAAAAGACAATTTCTCCCTCAGGGGCGAGTCCAGTAGCTACTGCCCCGAGTCGAGTGCCAGATCTCTCGCTCTTTTCCGACAATCTCAGAATCCTTTGATATGTTTCCTTTTTGGTCGCAGTACTTGGAACAAACAATGAGGTTCTACCCAAAGCTTTCGTCTCGCCTTTGTAATCCGATGTCGGCTGTTCCTTCGTCTCTGCTTCGTCGTCCCGAGCCCCTTTTCTCGGTGGGTGATCTAGTCTGAAGGAGCGCAAGTGTTCGTTTCTGCCAGCGTTCTGGTCAGCAGTGGACGAGTTGATCCCTGCCAAAGCGGTGACGGATGACTCTGTCGAATGCGATACAGCCAAAGTGGTGACAGAGTCTTCATCTCGGGAGAGTTCAATGTCGACCAGCTCTGTTAGAGGATGCTTTCGAGACGTGTCTATGAATGTCTATGGACTAGATCGTAAGTATAGTTTTACAATTGGCGCGGACTGCTTACAATCTTGTTACCAACACCACTGCGGCCTTCTCCCCCACCGCCGCCAACTAGTAGGAAGCCATTGTTCTGCGGGTCGAAGTCGGCCGCGTAAAGAGGGTAGCTCAGGGTAAGTTTGGCGCTGGCTGTTGGAGGAGCCATGCTTATGTACAGATCTGGACAGATTAAGCAGCCGAGTAGCTGGCTGGTTATTCTGTACTTTGTTAGAATTGGGGCGTCTTGATGATCCGGTTGCGGAATATTTCCGCGCCAGCTCATCATCCAAAATCGCCGATTTCCTTTATGGCTACAATGACTTAGAGAATTTCCACGTGGTCCAATTGCAGTCTCTAATATATTTCCACAAGCACTGCCTTCATCTATCACTGAACTACTAACTACTAAGACAAACAAATACTGCAAACATTCCCTCTTTCATGCTTCGTCGAATGTCATTGAGCCGTCAAGTTCCTCTCTTTCGTCCGCAAATCGCCGTGATGGTTCCTCCATATGCCAATGGATCGACATTCTGCCATTCGAATGTGCCCATACCATAAAGTCAAGCTGCTCAGCAGTCACAAACATCACATAAGTATCTTCCTCGCGACGATGAATTGACAAGGTATAACCGCGCGAACGTCTGGCCTCATCAGCTCCCCCTGTACCTTTTCACATAGATCCCTTACGTCTTTTTCTTTCCATGCCAACTCTCTAGTCATCAGCCGTAAACCAGTTGCTTCCAGGCCTTCCAGCGCCGAAATAAGGGCCATTTTGCCTGCCACCTTCTTTCGGGGATCAGTCGACCATGTACCAAGAGGAACTTCGAAGACCTTGGACTTGATAACGCTTAGACCGGCCTTTTCGAGCACTGGCTTTCTCATATGCTCAAGCCCAACAGTAATTCCAGCTTTCTCAGCCGCGGATAGATATGCCCCATTGAAGGCGGCGACATACGAGTCAGGGATCTCTTGAGTCAATCTGACTGGCCCGAAATCTGCAATCTCCAGGGTGCCACCTGGTCGAAGATGCGTGTTGGCAGTTGAGTATAAGGGTGCCCAATCGGGAAAAGCGCCTGTGAGACCTCGTATGTGGATGAAGTCAAAGGGTTCTGTGTATGTCCACTCTTCAAGTGCGTTATCAACCTCGAAAAAGACGTTGGGCGGCACCTCGGTAGGTTGATATGCAGTGATATCGGTGGCAATGACTTCAGCCTGCGGAAATCGCTCGCTAACCGCTATCGCCCATTCTCCGGTCCCTGTTCCAATGTCGAGAATCCGTTGGATATCTTGTGGGATATGAGTCATGCACAATTGGCCGTCAAGGAGTGATAGGAAAGCTTGATGAGTAACAGAGAGGCGTGTCTGCTCCGCGTCATCGTTTGGTAGATAGTAATGGTCGTTGCAGTACCGTCGCCCGTGCTCGAACACAAAGTCTTGCTCTATGAAACTACCACTGACAGAGTTGGTAGAATGTCTGAAGCTTTTAGCATACGTTGGCATGACACATAGTGCCTATTGACTAGCTTACTGAGACTTCTCTGAAGTTGCGTCAGGGAACAAATCGGAGGAGATTGTAGAATTCTCCCGTTCCTTGGTCTCACTGCCTTCTTGATTCAGCGCTGCATCTACCTCTATTGGCGGATCCATAGTAAATCAGTGCGGGTAGATGAACGGGAGATTTCGATATGACTTTGGCGGGTAGGGCGGGCAGATAGTATAAGCATTGATAGAAGCGAGTATAGAAAACCGTAGCTACGGGATTGCTTGCATCGAAAAGAAGCCGGAGAGATTCTCATTGGTACAAGACCGGTATTAGTAGGTAGTAGAAAGGACGAAGGCTAAACGAGAGTGCAGACAGACAACAACATCATATACATGAGAACATCGACAGGAGAGAAACGAACAAATCACCGGGCACAGAAGAGGATGAGACACTTCAATCTGGAATCCAGGGACTATTCTTACTTAAGAGGAAATGCAAGTCAAGGCCCGCGGATGCGGGTCTGGCTTTACCCAGAGGCTTTCTAACCTCATGCACGGCTGTCGTGGCACCGAATAATATATCTCGGAGCCTCGGACCTGCAGTAGTCTGCATGGCAGGATGGAACGGACTCGACTACTTAGATCCGAATCATTACTCGTAAAGTATCACTCTCCAACATGTTGTTGGTTCTACCGATTGGCACACCAGCACCAATTAAAGCAAGCAGCTGTCCTGCCTCTTCAGGACACAGTTATATCATTCTTCACTCTGGATCGACGACGACCATCACGGTGGATGTGGGCGAAGTGACCCGAGGAAAAGATCCGTGGAGCGATGACTGCACAATGCAGAAGCGCGCTTATGTTAGGATGATGTACTCGTACCGGTTACACTGCTGTTTCAGACGGCTATTCTAAACGTGCCCAAGGCGTTGGGTCCCTCTGTACCAATCCATCGGCAGCTCCACAGCCTTCAAAATATCGCTTACACGTCTCGGGTCGCCTTAGTCCACTTCCAACCGCTGCCTCCATGTGCCATTGCGTGCACATTACCTATATGCACGCAATCTTCAATATAGAAATCCTGTCTTTTTTTACACCCATCATGTAGGATGTGCGATGCAGAAGTATCCATGCCCCTTTCTTTCTTTATCCCAGCGTTTCAAATAAATTTAAATCGTAGCGCAATCGTCAGTCTGTTTCCTGCTGCGTAAATTCGGGCAGTTCCTTCTGGACGTCTGCCCACGCCTTTTGCCCGTCCACCAGGCTCTTAATCGCAGCACATATTGTGTCCTCATCGGACCGTACTTGTTTGGTGCTGTCCCGATCGCGAAGGGTAAAGGTATTGTCTTTGACTGATTGGAAATCAACGGTAATTCCAAGCGGTGTACCGAGTTCGTCGTTCCTCGAATATCGTTTGCCAATAGTCGCCGAGGAATCATCCACTCGATTTGATATTCCAAGCTGTCGTAGCTTATGGCTCATGCGCTTAACCAAGGGCTTGAAATCGGGGTGGCCAGATAGTGGAACGAGCAGTACCTTGGTCGGTGCAATTGGCGGAGGGAAGGAGAGTACCTGGACAGTATGTTAGTAAAGGCTAAGGCCGGGGTGACGGAAGTTCACATACACCTCGAGCTTCATTGCCTTCCCGTGACCAATAGACATGCTCCATTAAGCTGTACAGGATTCTGCCAATGCCAAACGCGGGTTCAATAACATTCGGCGTATACTCTCTGCTGTGTTCTACCCTGGTACGTTTCTCGATCTGGATCAGGTCCTTGCCGATCTCGACCTTACCATCACCGACGCCAGGAACGTCAACTTCTATTTTGCCCTCATCGCGAAGCCTAAGAGATAGCTTTTCGCGAAGGTCTTGAGAGAGTTCCTCTACTGCCGCCTCGACGGCTTTACCATCCTTCTTAAACTTAGGACCAAATTTCTTCTTATCTAATTCGACTTGCCATTCTTCGATTGTCAGTGGCTCACTTCTGGTCTCTCTAACGCAGAGTGGTGCGCCAGTCTTTTTCGAGTGCACAGTGAGATCGAAGGCGCTTCGGTCTGCGCAGCCAACACACTCGATCCAGCCGTAACTGGTGAAGAGCTCAGCATCCCAACAGTCAGCAGCATAATGTGCCATTTCGTTCTTCATATGCTGGCGGAAGCGCATTTTCTTCGGATCCACGCCCAGTCTGATCAGAAACTGGTGGATTCTTGCGAGAAAGTAGCCCAGAGTTTCGCTATCAACCAGACCAGTCGACACTGCTTTACCGATGGCTATCTTTGTTACATGAGTGCGACCATCAAGCTGTACATTGCGGTCCAAGAGGACCAATTCAACGTCTTTAACCTCATCAAATCGAGGATGCTTCTTCCCGCCTTCAGGGTCCACGTAATGTTCGATCTCAGCCATCAAGAACTCTCTTACTCGTAGCAGGCCAGCACGTGGTGAGATTTCGTTACGGAAGGACTTACCGATGCATGCAGAAGCAAAAGGCATGGATTGTTGGTTGAATTCGAGCAGCTTTTGGAAATTTAGGAATTGGCCTTGAGCAGTCTCTGGGCGTAGGTATCCGGCAAGATTACTACTAGGGCCAATGGATGTCTGAAACATGAGGTTGAAAGCGACAGGCGGCAGTACGTCTCCACCCGTCACAGGATTCTTGATGTTATACTTGCTGATTAGGAGACCAAGCTCTTCGCCGTTGTAATTATCGATTTTGGCAAGTGTTTCCTCGTATTCCTTAACTAGCGAGTCATCCATCTTAGCAGCTTTGAGATCCTTGGTTTTTCTCTTCTTTCTTGCCTCTTTCTCCTCATCCACTTCCACTACCTGGCCTCTAGCCTCCTTATCAGCCCTCAGCCGTGACTCTAACACCTCTTCGACCAAATGGTCCGCCCTGAAGATTTCCCCACTCTTAGGATCTTTACACATCCAATCTGCGAATTTGTCCACATGCCCACTTGTCTTCAGCACCTCAGCAGGCGTTAGCATGGAGCAGTCAACCTCTAGCATATCCTCCTCCAAAACAAAGTGTTTCCGCCACGTTTCGATAATGTTTGCTTGCAGCGAGCAGCCGGGTGGGCCATAATCGTAAAGCCCGGAGACACCACCGTATACCTCAAAAGCTGGTGTGTAAAACAATCGGCGACGGAGGAGAGAGTCAAATATAGGCCTGTCTAATGGCTGGCCAGTTTTTGTAGTTGACGTAGCCATAGCGGGGTCGGAGTTTGGGAGCTGATATTTCTTGAGGAAACTTGTTGTGGAGAACGCCCCTGAGACGGAGGAGAGCTGTAATGGTGGCTTACTTGCACTGAAACTGCGCAGAGAATTACAGAACAAGCGCATATACGAGATGGATTGAAGCTCTCCCGCTTGGGAAACTGGATCTCGGGTTAGAAAGTTTGAGTCGTGAGTCTAAGGGGATTATGTACACTCTACTCCGTACAAGTTTGAAGCTTTGCGAGCTCCAAAACGTCAGCCCTACCCGCACAGAATTGCACAGAATTTAAAAGCCCCGCCGCCCTCACTTCGCGACTGCGGAGCATCAAGGTTTCAAGGTGTCCAAAGTATAAGCAAAACCTCTGACATCTACTTATATACATGCGCCCCTGATAATATAGCACAATGGCATCCAAGAAATTCAAACCGTCGCCGAAAGCTTCTCTACCTTTCAAGACTGCAAATAAAGAGAAGCGTCAAAAACTTCATGTTACGCAGAAGAAAGCAAGGGATAGCATTAAGCGTGATGAGCGCTTTCGCAGGAGACGGGAGGAGGACAAGGACCCACTCTTGCGAGAAGAGAGAATCAAGCAAAACATACCATTGACATTGGAGAGAAAGCGAGTTTGGGACGAGGTTGACAGGGATACTGGCGATGGACTGGGGTTGAGCGTGGATGTTGAGCGTCTGAAGCGTCAGAGATTGAAGGAAGAGGAGGAGCATAAAGGAGCAGATACTGTAAATGACGGCTCGGAAGAGGATGGAGACTCCATGATCGACTCTGCTAGCGAGAATGAGGTAGAAGAGGAGGACAAGCCTCGAGACAAGTCAAAAACAAGAAGTGCAACGGAGCGAGCAACGAGTCCTGTACATTCTACCACGAGTACAAACCTGGACCTCACTCCAGAAGCTCTTGCTGCAAGGTTTCCAACGTTGTTCTCAACAGAGAAGTCCCCTACTCCGAAAATTCTTATAACAACGTCTATCAATTCGAACCTACATAACGAAGCGAAGCTTCTGACAACCCTGTTTCCGCATAGCGTCTATATACCGCGCTCTTCCCACCGTTACAGCCATAAGTTCTCTGTACGCGAAATATCCTCGTTTGCCTCCAATCGAAAGTATACCGCTGTGGTAGTCCTCAAAGAAGACCAGAAGAAGCCTACGGGTCTTACCTTTGTGCACTTGCCTCAAGGACCGACTTTCCATTTCTCAATCAGCAATTGGGTGGAAGGAAAGAAATTGCCTGGCCATGGAAACCCGACGGATCATTCTCCAGAGTTGATCCTCAACAATTTCCGTACCCCACTAGGCTTACTCACCGCCCACCTATTTCGAACAATGTTCCCCCCACAACCAGAGCTTCTTGGCCGACAAGTCGTAACGTTGCATAACCAGCGTGACTACATATTCCTACGGCGGCACAGATATGTGTTCAGAGAGAAGAGGTTGACCGAGAAAAGCGTAGTGGGGCCAGATGGTAAAGAAGTCAAGGGCGTTGAGGGGATACGAGCGGGACTGCAGGAGCTTGGGCCCAGGTTTACATTAAAGCTAAGAAGAATAGACAAAGGCATACAGCGTGCAAGCGGCCAAGAGTGGGAATGGCAAGGAGGGATGGAGAAACAGCGCACGAAATTCCAACTGTAACAACAGCGATGGTACCATTGTTGCTACTCACCGGATCTACTCCATGCCATGTGAGTTGCCTCGGCTGCCTTAGAACTACGGCGTTACGTTGTCTTGCCATTTGCCAAGCTCTGGAAGTCAATAGACTGACCATTGACTCTATATCCGGGCTAGGTCTTGCGCTAATGGCCCCTACTATCACGAAGCCAGTACCGGCTTCCGTATAGAGTCATTGGCATAATTTTGCTGGATGATAGCGATTTCTGGACGTAGAGAATTGGACGGAGGGCTTACCGCTATGCTACAAAAAGCTGATCAGTGGTGGAGATAGTAAGCAACCTATCTATAAACCCACCAGGTAGCACCCACATGTGGAGAATCACTCAGCACTCGTAGCAGCTCACCAACACACACGAGAAATCCTAAGCGTCCTCTTGTGAACATCGTGTGATAGATGACATCAGCCTATACGATCGATCTACGGAATAATGTAGAAAAAAGTTCGAAAAGTCTCCAAGAGCAGTATAAACCAGTCTTCTACTGTATATAGTAATACGAGACATCGGACAGCCCGAGGGTATATCATACGTTCAAATACGCCACTTTTTCTCCATACTGCTAACACACGAAGAGTAGAGGTTTGCCTCCCCGGAATTTCCAGTAGCCTTGAAACCTCACCCGGCAATAGTATTTATACACTGCTTTTCAAGCTTATCATACCACTACTTTGTCTAGCCGGGAATCTTCGAGACCCTTCTAAGCACTGAGATCCTGATCCTCCGCTCTGTGGTCCCGCTTGTCGAGCAATTCGAAATTTCCTGTTAAGAGTCAAAATTGTCCGGCAGTACTCTGTAACGCATCGAATACTCACGCTGCACAATAGAGAGCGCCGTATTGGGATTCCCGTCCTTCGTCGTAAATTTCTGCATCGTCGCTTCACCGTCCACATACACCATCGAACTGTCACACTTATCAGCATCCACTCCGATCCTATAACCCCATTCCCCCCTATATAACAGAGCTCCTCACTAGCTACCCCACCCAAGAGAATGCCCATAAACCCGCCTCACTCACCCTTTCCCCAAACTCATAATCAGATCTCTCAGCCCTCCCTCGGGCACAAAAGCCGCAACCTTCCACCAGCTCGTCTGCTTGTTCTCTTTGGGGCCGTAGCTCGTCCCCAGCGCATAGCGTATCACGTCCTGGCCTGACGAGGTGGGGACGAGCTCGGGCTCAGCGGCAAGCCGACCGATGATGGTGATTTTTGCGACTGGTCGTGACGCCGAGGTAGAGAAGGCTTGCGCAGCGCGGATGGGGAGGAGGCTGGAAGGGCGGGCGAGTAGGGGGGAGCGGAGGAGGTGGAAGGGGGGCATTGTAGTTATTCGATTTACCGAATTGGGGAAGCTGGTAGTAAGTTTAGGCGAGGACTCTGACAGCGATGAAGATGGTGATGGCGAAAAGTCGGAGGGTGGAGGCTGTAGGGAGAGGCGGTGGTTTCGCGATTTGAAGCTTTGCGACGAAATGAAAGGGCTAATTCTGATTAGGCTTAGCTCAGATCTTAAATATCAAATTGCTTTCCCTCTGATGCTCTGTACACTGCCTAAGACGCTAAAGTCAACGATCTAGCAAGATGAGCTATTTGATGTTGTAATGATCTGATACAACGATAGATATCTGCCTCCTTTGCATGAAGCAATTCCAATACTTTCAGTGTTACTCCATCCTTCTTTTCTCTTTCCACGTATTGTCACCTTCCTCTAATCTAGAGTATTTTTCCCGTTCGTATTTTGTTTCATTTGACCCTGTCGGTCCTGCTTAATCAGTTCTTTCTGCTCCGTCATTACGTGTTTCTCTGTGGGTCTGTCTAGCCTACGATACTGTAGATCCAGAGCTAGCACATCTGTGGTATATGGACCTATCACGAAAGATGGAAAGAAGGTAACTACTACTAATGGAATTTCCCTTGTAGAAGTCTTCTCTTCTCAGCCGCTCAGTCCCAGATTGGGGTTAATGGAAAGCAGGCTATTACTACAAAGAGTCTACCCGAAAGCCGCGATTGGGTTCTTAAGAAAAGGCTATGATATGGCTATATCTCCAGATTGGCCGCTCTCACGTTGGATCAACAAGAGGAACCATTCCTACGTCTGGCTGAGACCAATACCTCGAGATCCAAATCAGTCAATGACAACCACGATGGCCTTTCATTCGATAGCTTATTTTGCATTCATTTTTCTGATTTTTCTGATTCTACTGGTCTCTATCTCCGATACCAACTACAGTAAGACCTGGCTATAACGGTGTTTAAATTCCACCTGACCACTTCGTTACCAGGAGGATATCGATATACCAAAGGCGGACATACATACAAAATAACCGCTGTTGATCTCAGAGAGTATATCGTTACAAAGAGGATATCGTCATGTGGAATATCGTTATAGGGGGGTCTTGCTGTACTTCGTCTTCTATAATTATGACTATTGCTGCTTCTTACAATTTATGGATACTCGAACTCCATCCTGGTATGATGTGGGGCTTTCAGACATGATAGCCGTCCCAACAAAACACTCTACCTGAAACAGCAAGCATAATTGTTAACACGAAAGGCCTTCTCCGAATCGAAGTAGGTACGTACGGTATTTCGGTTCGATCCCTCACCAACCACGAAGCAGCTGAATGGAAACCATTCGATGCATGGCTGACAATGCTCAAAGTTGGCAGGACCAGCATATACTACACCGCTACTTACAGTGTACGTTGCTCAAGGTAACACCCATGGGGTGAAATAGTTTAGCAGCCAACGTGCCGATAAGCCAGACAGTGACGCAATGCTCGAGACCTTATCAAGGGTCTGCCGTACATAAAGTGCATGGCGAGATGCTCACACAGCATCCACTACGGTATGTTTCAGAATAATCCGTCAATGCTGCGATGGAAGATCAATCGATGTCACAACGCGTAAAATAGCATATTATGAGGTCGTTGGATTTTCAGAACCTTTTTTTGTCGACGTCGCGTAATGTTCGCGATTTTATTTTTAACTGATCAACAGACGATCTGTACGGAGGTAAGGTGGAACACACTTTAATAGGGTTAAGGATTGCCAATGATCAGGATTTCTTGACCTAGACATTGGCTAGTATAAGATTTTCTCCCCTGGACCTGACGCTTGACTTGTTCAAGTAGTTATCCAATGGAGCCAATGTGCCAAGTCTCCCTAATTATCGGGCATCTAGGAAGCTTAATTTTCCGAGTTTTCAAGCTTGCACAGTACTCCAACAACTTTCGCGGACGTGGAGAACGCAAGCGTGGAGGTCCATGATACATGGACGCATGGACTAGCATTTCATGCCACCATTGGAAAACAATGAGCATTTGCCCGCAAAACCAGCACAGACGTTGACAGTTTGAATGTGCGGTGATCTCCCGAAGTACAGGATACGAGGATTAATCTCCCCCGGATTAGCCAACCGCTTGGGACGTTGTTCCTCTGTCCGAACAAGGCATCAAGTCTTAAATCTTGGCAGACCGTAATCTCTTGCTGAGTCGACTGTCAAAGACTAGGAGTCGTTGTTACATTATGATTCGTGGGATACTCCCTATTAAGCTCAAAGGGCGCATGCAGGCTACGGACAGCTCTCCCCAAATTCTTCACCCTTGCACTCATCATGAACCCCAGCACCCAGCCCTCCCGGATTACCTATGATGTGTTCGTCGATCGGTTATTTCTGCATGCACTTCTTTTTCTTATGTCTCGCCCTTTCATGTGCTGCTTCACTCGTTTCAAGTCAATTGATTCTCTTCTTCAAGCGCTGGGACCTGAAGCGCCCTCAAGGCTGGTTTGAAGGCACTTTGACCGAGCAGAGGTGTGGAAGCAGTACCTGCATGGCAAGGCTGTTTGCACTTCCATATTGTAGTAACATGCGTGGGGGCCGTCATCATGCGCTTGACATGGCCTCATCTAGCATTTTTTGGGGTTCTGTTCGGTGGGATTGCAGTAAATGGTGAACGATATGCGGTGTTCCCTCGTCAAAACAACAGCCCATCACCGTCTTCAAGCGCAGCTACGACAGATTCATCGTCTTCAGCAACCGCCAGTACAGGCTCTCACAAGACTGCACAGTCCAGCAATGGAGGCTCTTCTGCTTCAGCGTCAGCAAGTTCATCATCATCAAATTTTCCACCCAGTCCATCTCAGACAGCCGGAACGAGTCTGTCGACGAGTGCTTCGGAAAACACTCTATCTCCGACATCAGCTCTGGTTGTTACGGCCACACCAATAGCGAACACAACTTTACCCTTAACAACCAATGGTAAGGAAATCCGTACCGATCAAGATACGTAGAATGGCTAAGACATCTAGGTACAAACAAAGGAGACCCTCAAGCGCTTCCTATCTCACCGAGAATCACACCAGCACTCTCTGTGGCAGGTGCAATCCTAATGGTAACGGGAGTGTTCTATACTCTAATGGGAATAAGGACTAAATGGTGGTAAACCAATATACAGTTGAACTTCAAATATGCTAATGAGGTCAAAGGCTCCATGTGTTCCTGTCGGCAGCTTATCTTACCAGCCTAGCGGTGACTGTAGGTGACCATATATTCTCAAGTCGAACAAACTTCTAACTCTCTTCAGATCCTGATTGTATACGTTATTAACCCTCCAATATCCAATGGTATGCAGGGCGCCTACCTTACTGCAGCAGTCATTACGGGTGTGGTATTTGGCGGCGGCTCTGTGATTTTCCCTGACGTCGCAGAAGGACTGGGCTGTTTGTTGGGTGGCTTCTGTTTCAGCATGTGGTTCATGGTTCTGAAGCCGGGAGGTCTAATTACTACAACCGCAGGAAAGGCAATTTTCATTTCAACATTCACTGCCGCTGGGTTCGTGCTGTATGTCAGCCACTACACTCGAACCTATGGGATAATTGGATGTGCATCCTTTGCTGGAGCGACAGTCATAGTAATCGGTATTGACTGCTTTAGCCGGGCTGGATTGAAGGAATTCTGGTTGTATATCTGGAGTAAGCGCAAATTTCTTCCACCCACAATGTTCCAGAATGGTTCAGTGACTAACATTGCATATAGATTTAAACACCGCTCTATTTCCGCCTCATGATAACTATCCATACCCTATCACTCGCGGGATTCGCGTAGAGATTGCTGGCATAGTTTTGATTTGTGCAATTGGTATCATGTCCCAGATAAAAGTTTGGAACATCATCAAGAAGCGTCGAGAGAATAGGGCTGCCTTAAAGAATCTGGAACGACAGCGCCAAGATGAAGCTGAAGAAGAACTAGGGAGAAAGCTTGAAGAAGGCAACGAGCGAGAGCGTATTACATGGGAAGCTGTGTATGGTGGCAATGGGCAGAAGAGAGGGCAGCAGATAGACTCAGGCGTTGGCTCGGACGAGCCAGGTAGTATTCGTAAGGGCTCAACCAGTGTAAGAACAGCCGAGATTCCACACTCCGGTGCGGGAAGCTTCGAGATGAACAATCTTGGGCCTGGGAAAGGATTCGGCCTCCAAGGATCTCAGGAAGGAAGGCAGGACCACCGTGACGGGAGGGCTACCATACGTGTTGCTTCGGACGATGAAATTTTCGAATTGCCACCGATAGACTTTGGAGATTTTGGGGATTCTCTGAATACGAAGAACGACCTACCTGAAACGTCTAAGGCAGTATATCTCCATGAGTCGCCGCCCTCAGAATCGTCAAAAGAATCTCCTAGAATACGCATCACGGAAATGTCAGCACCGATGGTAAGTGAAGCGGCTGAAAGGTCTCCTAAGTTACAAGCTGTGGATGCACCAAAACCAAATGTGATTGCAGCAACTAGTAGACCTGGGCAGCCACAGGTCATACCGCTACCTTTCAAGATTCCAGATGCCGATATGGAAAATGACAATGATGGTTCGTCCATTGCCACCTTCGCAGCTTCGGATCGCTATCCAAACCGGATGTCCAAAAGAATGTCTAGTACTTCGTTCTTAAGGAACCCTTCTAAAGGGTCACTGCGTCAATCCTGGGCTGCATCGAATGCGTCTGAGGAAGCTTTGATGATCCCTCATGAGGATGACGACAAAGCATCGTCTTTGGCCGCAACCGTTGATGGTATTTCAGATCGTGGTTCAGACGAGGAAATAGATTCAAGATCAAGAAGGATCTCCGAGCATGGCAACGGGCATTCGGAAGCCTCACCAGAACGACCGATGCCTACGACGGATTTCGGAGCTGACTGGTTCCAAACCATCAAATCCGGTAATGGTAAAAGGGTAGAAGGGGGAAACCATTCGTCCGAAGGAGGAACTCCCAATACATCAAGCGTACCGCTCCTAGAACTACCGCAGGGAAACCAAGCACGTGATGGACAATACTTGAGTAATTCATCCAGAGAGCTCTCGGCGGGCGAGGAAGCCCTAGCGGATGAAGCCAGTAAGCTGGCCGCAGGATCAAATGCACCCGGAAAGCGCCCTGTGCGTAGTCTCAGCGGCCGTTTGCCTGACGATGCATCCAGAGTAGTCATGGCCTATAGAACCAACGAATGGGCAAAGCATCTCGAACAAGCAGAGCTACCAAAGCTAGACGAGCTGACTGAGGCCAACATTGTGCCCGCGTCAAAGCCGGTAGCAGCAAAGGAAGCGGCTGCACCCGTACTCGTTGAAGAACTGCAGCAAACGCCCCTCACTGCAGAACCGCCGCCTATCATCAATGCAACCAAAATGGGCGCGAGAGAACGACTTTCAAGAGCCGCACTCAGTCGATTACACTTCCCCAAAAACTCATCTTCTTATCAAGCGACCCCGCAACCACTAAAGGAGAATGATCGTCAATCCAAATCCGGCAAGGCAGCGGAAATACCCCTTCTCCAGCAATCGTCAGAAAGCCTTTACGCAGCACAAGGAGCACCCATCCAATCTCAGCTCTCTGTAGCAACCCACCGAGGCTACCGCAGCAGCTCAACCCCCTTAACAACCCAACCTTTTGCCGAGTCCCCCATCGAGGAGGACGTCGAAGCGTCCTTCCCGCCCCGCTTCACTCCATCTCCTATGCACCTAATGTCGAAACGCGACAAGCTCGTCAAAAACAAACCATCGTCAACATCACTTCTTAACAACCTTACCGCCACCCCGATACCCCCTCTGCACTCCTCAACCAGCGACTCCTCCCTCCTCGGCGGCCCTGAAGAAGACAACATCCCCCTCTCCCATCGCCGATCCCTCCTCCGCGCCCAAAACCAACATACCTACCCCAATCCCTCACGCTCCTCCCTCGCCCTCCACCCCAATCGCTCATCTTCCAACCCCACCGCCGCCCGCGACTCCACCATCGCCGCCTGGCGCTCCACTCTCCGCCCTGAAACCCACGCCCACCTCCAAGATTCGTCCCTCGAGCAGCGCCGAGAGGAACTGCTAAGGGAGAAGCGCAGAGTGAGTGCTAGCGCCGTGCAGAACGAGCAGGCGAAGGGTAGGAGGGAGAGTTTATTGGACCACGGGATGAGGAGGGGGGATATGTTGGAGGCCCATCGGGAGGCGATGAGGAGGATGCAGGCGGGGGCGAATAGGAGGATCTAGGGCTTTGGGGGGTGGAGCTATGAGGTTCTAGAAGAGCTTCAACGAGACAACACATTCTTCCGATTCCCCTTACCCCATCGAAACTTCTAATTCACATCTACATAACACAACTAACGGCCACCAACACTCAATATACCATTCCATTCCATTCAGCTTCGGATTCGGTTTCGGGGTTTAGGGAAAAGGATATTGGGAATAGTTATACCCCTGTTTCAAGGGGGATCTTAGTATATCAGATCGAGCCAAATAATCGCCCTTTTTCGATTGTTAATACACACTCCCTTCCATCCACAGCTCCGTCCCTGACTCCCTGCATTCTACAACCGTCCCTAATCCCCAGTCCCATCCACACAACACCCAATCCCAGTAAACAGACCTCCCCTAGCTATACCCGTATGACGCTTGTATGCGCAGTAGCAACTACTCCCGTCTCAAAAACCCAGCTCTCCCAATCGGAATACACCTAGCTAAAACTCCCTTTTGTGTGAGACGGAGTAGGCAAGCCTGGGGGTTTGTGATTCATGAGGTGTTCAGAGGGGATGGGGCAGGGGGTGGCTAGATTGGTAATGGCTGGCCAGAGGATGGAAAAGTCGGGGGTGCAGGGCGTGTAGGGGTTGAGGGATGAGGGATAAAGGGGGGAGGGGGCCGGGTATAAAATGGAGGTGAAATTTCCAGAGCGGGTGGGACTACTGTACCAGGGATGGCTTGTCGTTAACGCAAACAGGGGACCGAAACCTGAAGAAAAGGGAGGGTGGTGGGTATCGCAAGCGTAGATGGGGTGAAAATGGGGTGAAAAATGGGTAAGGTGGTAAGTATGTAGAATAGGCCTAGGGATTTTCGAGTGGTGTGTTGTTGAAAGAGAATTTACTCTTTTGGGATGGTTTTGATATTAGCGTGTGCAGAAAGCTATCTAATTCTTGGCATTGCATTTGTCGCGTCCCCCATCAAATTTACACTCAAGTTCAGACATCGTGAGTACCTTTCACCTATTTTCCACCTATTTTCCACCTATTTTCGTGTTACCTTCCTTCAATAGAATAGGTAAGAATGAAGCTATTCAACTCTTTCGATCACTAATCTTTCACGCAGCTATGACTGATCAACTTGTCTCGACGCTTCGCTCAAAGATACTTCGCCTTCTGTTATTACACTGGCGATCTGACGCCATCGCTGAAGAAGTTCATTGTCATTTTACCACTGTTTATAGATTTCAGAAGAATCTCTTCATGTACGACTCTTCGTTCAGATCTCAATTCCGATTCAAAGGCGCTTCTTGAAAGATCTTTTCGGTCGCTGAAGACTTTCTAATTACATATCTGAAGCAACAGCCATGAGATATGCAGAAAGAGATGATGTGATTTCTATGAAAGGAGTGGGGTATACATGTTCACAGGTTCACGATATTCAGAATTCTGAAAAAGAGACACTGAAGCAATAAAAAGGGACAGCGTGTGGGCATCAGACAGAACGATGAACTACGATTAAGCTGGGTTGCAGATCTGCTTCGCCTGACTGCCGAGCAGCTTGTCTTCGTTGATGAGACTCTCTTCAACGAGACTACGGGGTGACGTCATCAAGCCTACGCACCAATTGGTGAATCAGCTCGCTATCAAGCCTCTAGAAAGAGAGGGCATTGCTGGAGTGTTCTTCCGGCTTACACGATAGATGGCTATCTATTCTGTACAGGTATTCGTGAAGGCTGGTTCAACGGCGAGGCTTTCTTTCGATGGCTAGCAGATGAACTGCTACCTCTATGCAGTCCCTTTCCGGCCCCGAAGAGTGTAATCATCATGAATAACGCCAGCATACACTGTAACGCTCGTATCGAGGAACTCATTATCTCACACGGGTGTGAGATACGATATCTGCCTCCATATTCGCCGGATTTCAACCCCATCGAGCTCAGTTTTAGTGTTTTGAAGACCTGAGTCAGAAGACATTTCGAGAAGATATGACCTCATTTCGAAGGCACTTTTGATGAATTTCTGCACTATGCAGTAGCAAGAAGTCGCTGTGACAGGTTTTCAAAGCAGCATTTCAAGCATAGCGTCGAGGATTATATCTTTGAAGCTGATATTAGAGCCTTGAAAAGAGATCTTGAAGCTGATACTATAGATTTTGATTAGTAGTGTCTGAATAGCTTCATTTTCACCTATTTTGAAGATGTTTTGATGCGATAATAGGTGTTGAGGGGTTGAAATGTCGAAAGATCTATACAAATTTGGGGGGGGATGCGACAATTGCGATGCCAAGAATTAGATAGCTTTCTGCACACGCTAATATCGATTAGCGACAGACGAGGGAAAACATTTCTTTCCGTTGTAGAAACTTGCCAGGTTTCTGATGGGATTTTTCATTTTCGAGGCTTTTTGGGGGCTTTGGTGTTGGGTTAGGGATGTAGAAGTCTGATTATGTGCTGATGGGATGAGAGGTTGAAGTTTGTTTAATGAATGTGATGGGATGCTTGGAGTAGTTATTTTATTTGCAAGTTGTGTTTCGTCTTAGCATATCTGTCGTAATAGATGTTCTACATAGCTATTGTATGAGCCTAGGCTGAGCTACCGCAAATGTCTCCATTGCTCGAGTGTGATTTCTTCTGAAGTTATCTTCTTCGCCTCCTTTCGCCGTGGACAGTTATGCTTTCGGCTTTTGGGCAAGGACATGCGGCATTGGGTGTTTTGCTGGGATCCGGATTAGGGACTGACCGGCTGTAAGAAGATGGCTCTGCGCCATACTTCACTACAACCACTTTCCGCCTTACGCCACTTTCTTCCCCGCCCTACCCTTCGCCCCCTCCCTCTCCTTCCCCACCCGTCTCTCATGCCCACTCCCACTCCCCGTCTTTCCTGCCGTCCTCAGCTCCCTCTTCACTTTTCTCCCTACATAGCCCTCCACAAACCCCAACGCTGCCGTAGCCATCCTTGCAGGAAGCCCTATGATTGTCCACGCTGCCTGTGCGGGCAAGACGATAGCTGCGCAAGCCCAGTCCAGCAGTATTCCCGCGCTGGAGTTTCGTCGTGAGCGCGTTTGGTTGCTGCGTTCGGCCGCAGCGGCAAGGGTGATGGCGTCCAACAGTCGAGATTCCAGCTCCTGAAGGCGGGATTCGGTGTGTATGGTCAGGAGCGTCGCCCGTTTTTCGTAACGGCGAACGGCACGGTTGAGGGCGTCGAGGTCAGGTTGGAAGGACTGTCTGACCAGAGTTGTGAGCTGGGTTATCTCGCTCTTTGTGGGCTTGGGGGCGGAGGAAGGGGTGTCGACGATGTGGGCTTCAAGCTCATCAAGACGTTTCACTAAATCTGAGATTTTGGCTGGCGAGTTTGAGAGTTCGTGTTCAGACGAAATAGGGGCGAGTGTTCGTTGCAAGTGTAGCGTGCGTGCTTGGACTAGTTTTATAAGATGAGAAAGCGGGCGTAGCTCAGCGGCGAGGAGAAAGATAGTAAGGTTATAATCAGATACCAGACCCTCGGAGGGGCGGGAAAGCTGGGCACGAATGGTATGGAGGAGCCAAGCGCCCATGAGCGGAGACAGGAAGCAGGCGAGGAGGGCCAGCAGTTCATGGATACGGAGTTCGGTTGTCGCAGACTTTTGAGAGGGAGACGGAGATTTGGAGGCGGTTGGTGTGGGAGTTGGGTTTTTCGGCTCAAAAGGAGAGACGGTGGGGCTCGTGGGATTGGAGGAGCCGGATTCTTCGAGGATGGCGGAGTCGGCGTAGGAGGGATCGGGTGTTTTGGCATCTGGCAGGCGGCGCGATTGCGCTGAGGAATACCAATCCCTGTGCCACAATTTAGTCTGAATCTATGCATATGTAAGTAGGGATCAATGCTCACCACGGTAGTCGGACCGACCAATTCAAGAAGACTGCTGCCAGCCCCAATAGTGTTACGTCTGTCATTACCGCACTTCCATTTTGAAAAAGTAACCCTCCCACCGCTGGCAATAGGGCCAACGCCAACGGGACTGAGTGCCAATGAGACGGTTCATGGGTTATTTCTATACCATTGTTCCTGACTTTCGGTAACAGCAGGTCATCCGTGGATGAGTATATTGACCGCCTTGCGTCACTGATCGAGTCCGACAACGTAGAGTTCCGCCGGTTATTGAGAGGACTAGGGGCCTCTGAGAAAGTCGATGCACGTCCTGAAGGTCTGTGGCGAAGGGGCGATTGGCTTGGCCTCGCGGATGTCTGGGAGCTTGGAAAGTTGGCGGGCTTGGGTGGGACCATACTGCTCCCCTCCTCGGCCATGGTAGGGAGGTCGAGAAGTAGGTGCCTTGGTGGTAGCGGCATGGTGTCGGGTCACCACAAGAATGAAAGGGTGTCAGCCATCATCGCGGTGATTGATGCCACGCCTGTGGTTGTGTTTGGTCGCGTGGCCCTACAGTGTAATTGATTCGGACCTTCTTCCGTCAAATGACGCGACAGTTGGCGCTAACGATATTCTATGCACAACTGCACATCACCGATCTTGATATACCTTCCTCCAAGTCAACCAGCTTTATCCAGGTAATAATCTATCGATATCAATAATTAAGCTGCACTTATACAGTTTGATATACATAGCGAGCTGATATATGGCCTTTGCTTGTTTACGATGCCGTTTACTGTAGCTTGCTGAGTTTGTGCGGAGAAGACGGACCTTCGGCGATGCACCTAAATCAGGGAGGACCACTGGGCCTTCCAACTGTCTACGCATAGAGTAGTAGCTCATGCTTGTCATTTCCACACCCCCTATCAATGCCCTCTGTATTTCCAAAGTGTTGTTTGTTATTTCTGCTTGCGTGTGGTTCTCTGCGGTGTCTTTGAGATGTCTTGCTTATTGACACCCAAAAAGGGAAGTTAGCCCCCTACAAGCCCTCAAAAGCCGGGTGCTCAATAAGTTCGACCCAAGACTATGTTTTGGGGAACCCTCTCAATAAGCTATTGCAAAAACCTTACTTGATCATCACTTTACTCTTAGTCTTATTCAGACCGTTGCTGAAGCCCTCAGATGGCTATTGGCAGCAGCGATTTTCTATGGCCTCATTGAGCTGCCCTTGTATCTAAGTCATTAAACACTCGTTCCTTGGGGGTTATATCTACATCTTCTACCTCACCACCTCTTATTCTCTTCTTCTTTCTTAAACATCGTACCTCACACCATACCTTCAACAGCATATCTTGAACTGTCTTACATTTACCCAAAGCCTTCCTCGAACAAACTATCTAAGACCGTACTCCTTTATCCTCGTTCTTCAAATCATATCAGACATCTTAGGCTATTCTGTAGCGTCCGAAGTAGTGGGCAGAGGTTGGCCTTTGGTTGTACAGCTGGTCTGCCTTCCTGCTCATACAAACTGATCCTTCCTTGACTTACCAAGTCTACTTTTCCTTAGATCTTTAACTTCTTCCAGCATTACATACTCACCAGCATCTTAACCTCGTGCTTGGGACTCCTACAACGTTTGGAACAATACTGGGCGATATTTGGCCACCAGGCCTCGAATAGCTGGTATGGCTGTCTACCCATCTACCCCTCATTTGTCTCTTTGCCTCCCTGACTTGCCCCCTTTCTAGAATATCAACACTCTTCAGCATCACATACTTACCAGCATCCGAGCATCAATTACAATGGATACCCCAAACTTCAGTCTCACGCCTGGTGCGGTGGCAGTCCCTGTTCTGGCATTCATATCTATCTGTCTCGATATCCCTCCCATTGCCTGGCATATCAAAAACCGCAACCTAGCGGCTACGAGTCTTCTCTTCTGGATTATCTTATCGAATGTCTTTAACTTTGTAAACGCAATTATCTGGCCTACCGACGACCTCATGAGCTGGTGGCATGGCCTGGTGTATTGCGACATCCAAGTCAAATTCATGCTCGCTGCTACCCTGGGTATCACCGGCTCATTGGCGTGCATCATGCGTAATCTTGCCGTGGTCTTGAACACAAACCGCACAGTCTTGACGCCTAGCAAAGGACAGCGCCGTACTCGACTAGTCATGGATATTCTTTTGTGCTTCGGAGGTCCTGTTTACCTCATGGTTATCCACTATGTGGTACAACCGAATCGCTACTACATCTTCGCTATTACTGGCTGCACTCCGTCATTCGATAGGAGCTGGCCGAGTATGGTACTGGTATTTATCTGGCCTCCAATTATGTGTTTGTTGGACGTTTATTACAGTGGTAAGTTCTAACCTCTACAGGATCCATCCTTCTATGCTAATATTGATCAGTCCTGGTAATCATCCGCATGCACAAGTACCGCAAGGAGTTCTCCGCTATCCTCACCTCCTCAAACTCGAACCTAACCAAATCCCGCTTCATGCGTCTCTTCATGATGTCACTCACTCTTATCGTCATCTTTCTCCCTTGCCAATTCTACATCCTCTACCGCAACGCAACGTTTCCACATCTCCCATACAGCTGGGACGCCATACATGGACCTACGTGGTGGGATATTACTTTGATACCTACGTATGGAGTAGTCACTTTCGACCATTGGATCCAGCTTGCGGTTGGCTATGCTGTATTCTTCTTCTTCGGCATGGGTGCAGACGCTATGAGGATGTATCGAAAGTGGCTGCTTACAATTGGCTTCGGACGGATATTCCCCAGCCTCCACCACCCACTTCCAACGCAGATGCCAAATACGACAAATGGAAGCCACCCCAGATCTTTCAGCAGCCGCGCACATCTCTATTTGAACAACAAGCTCTCCATCACTTCAAAATATTCAACATCAACATCCTCCAGTACAGCAACCCTCTCCCCAGCATCCCCAAACAAACACTTCCCCCCCATGTCTACCATCTCGGAGTCCGACCGCGCATCCTCAACCCATTCCACCAGTCAACTGTCCGAGAAAGCCTACGCCGCAGCGCCACCGTCATACCGCGGTTCCTGGCTCAGCAGAACCTTTACCTTTCGCTTCTCGACACCACCCACTGACGTCGAAGCTCAGGTGCAAGAGCCCGCGAGGCAGGAGCGGCGCGATTATGGGAGATTCTACAGGAATATCTGGTCGACGAACCGCAATGCGACGACGATGGGTCTGCACGGGGGTTGCATGGGTGGGGTTAACGGGTTGAAGGTTTGATCCGGAGACAATGGTGACATGCTCGCCGAAGAGACATAAGCGCTGCTGGCGGGTGTCTGCATTGCATCGTCGTGGTGGCGATTGGTATTTTCTCGCGTTCCTTCTCGCATACCTGCATTCGCAGCCGCTGCTTTCTCGTTTTTGCGGCCGCTATCCGACATTTTAATCCACATATCTTTCCTTTCCTTATCTCCCCTTACGGCAGTAGTATTTGCGGTCCTGGGCTCGATAAGACCAAACGCCAGCGCAGGGGGGATGGCAGCAAGCACATTTTACCTCGTATTTTTTAATACCATTTGTCTTTCTCAAGTTGTGGAACCCGGGGGAATGCTAAGCTCATATCGGAATTGCGCATGGGGTTTTTTTCTGCACGTCTTTGGTGCCTGGGCATACATTACATGTTTATCTCCCATAGCAATTATTCAGCAGGCTTAGTTAGATATCTCTGGGAATTCTACTCTTTCATACACCCCGTGGAAGGAACTCGTTCCTATCCATGACATCACCGTTATGAATCCGACCTTCCCCTTGGCTCTTTACCCTCCCCTTCCGAAAAGAGTCTCTAATGCACAAAACCCCCCACTCCCCATCTATCAATCATCTCCCCTCCCCCTTTCCCTCCCCCTCCCCCTCACCCTCATTCTCCAAACCCCCCCCATCCCCCCATCACATCCCCCATCCCCCATCCCCCATCCCCCATCCCCCCCCCCCCCCCCCCCCCCAACAATCTATCTACTCACATCCCACATCCCCACATCCCCACATCCCCACACACCCACAGCAGCAGGACCCCCACCACCACCACCACCGCGATTAAGAACACAAGGATCGAGGCGGAGATTGAGATTGAGATATGTGCGATTTTGGGGTGGGGTGGGTGTGGGGGGGGGGGGCTGTAAGGGAGTGAGTGGGGTTTACAGTATATAGGAGAGGGGGGGTTTTGGAGGGGGGAGAAGGGAGAGTTGTTTGTTGGAGGAATGTATGTATGGGGGGATAGATATAGATCCCGCCAGTCGCACTTTGCGTGGAATAAAGTTGGGTTTGACAGTTGTCCTGCTCTCTTCCAAAAAAAAAAAAACTTTGTGGAGAGTGGTTGGTGCCTTGGTTGAGAGGTTGTGGGGTTGGGGTTTGTGTGTGTGGATGTGGATGTGGATGTGTTGGGTTTTGTGATTGGACAATATATGAGATGAAAAGGCTCGCTAGGGTGCGGATAAGGGGGATATATATAAAACAAAGCAAAGCAAAGGGAATATCAAATGATCGCTGCGCTAAATGCATCAAACGCAAATCGGCCCAGACGAAAAACAAAACCCCGTCTTCCTGCTGCCGACTACATCAAAGGCCCCTACCATCGCCCCCCTCTCGACTCCTCGCCTCATCCCTTGATCTCTTTCCCTCTCTCGATCGTGGTTGCTCGCGACTCGGTCTTGTGCCTGGCCGACTCGCTGCTGGCTGCAAGGGGGTGAGGGTTTCGTTGTCGATGAGACCGACTTTGGGGTCAGGGATTTGGATGTCGAGCTGAGAGGGTTTGTGAGTTGGTTGGTTGGTAGGTGGGAATGGGGAGAATATGGGATGGATTTGGGGGAAGGGACTTACACTCATGTATCCTGTGCGTCGTAAGGGTATACACCGCACTAAGCCTTGGCCCTCGGCGTCGTTGGGTGTATTACTGACTTCGCGGTTCCATCCCTCGATCCATGTTTCTATGTTCTTGCAGCCGCGCTTCACACTAGTTCCTCCCAGATCTTCTAATAGCCAACCGGTTCCTAAGCCCACAATAGCATCTGCCCATGCTCTTATTCCCCCAGGTCTGAAGATCTCAGTTAACCTCTCGTTGATCGTCTTGATAAGCCGTCGAAACTGAGAGTCCGAGACCCAAGGGTCCAGGATTTCGGGGTAGATGTTTGAAAAAGTGGGAGCGAGGTCGCCGACGATCATCCAGTCGCGAGGAATGCGGATAACGCGGGTAGAGGCGTATAGAGGGGAGTTTAGTGGGACGTGTGGGTTTGGATGCGGGTAACAAGGATGGGAGGGGCCCCAGGGAAGTGGTGAGGGGGGCGGTGGGGTGTGGGACCCGCTGGGAGAGTGAGGGAGATGACCAAGTTCGGGATCTTTTTGTTGGGGCGGTGTGGCGATGGGGGACGTGGCTTTGTGTAGGGAGGTGTGTAGAGAGGAATTGGAGGAGAAGGGGAGGGTCATGGTAGGTGGATCGCGAGGGGCGGGGCCTTTGCCTTTGCCTTTGGGAGATGGGGGTGGGTGGGGCAAGGCGCTGGTGGGGCGGGAGGTTGGGGTGGTGGTGAAGAGGGAGCGGTTGACGCGGAGGGAGCTGGGGGATCGGGGGGTTGGGGCTGGGAGTGGAAGTGGGAGTGGCGGGAGGGGCTTGAGGGGGTAGTTGTCTTTGTAGCCGGGCTTCTGGCTGGGTCGCTGGCGCTGAAAGCGGAGCCGCTGAGAAGAGGGAGCGGCGGTTGAGGGCGTGGAGGAGGAGTTGACTGGATTCCACAAGCTCGTAAATGATAGTGTTCGAACTTGCCTTGAGCTGCGTAGGAGGGTTCCTAGGAGGGAAAAGCGAACGGGTGGTGGCGGAGTCGGGGGTTGCGTGTGAGTGGGGAGGAGCTCAACGGTCTGTGATGCTCCCCGGTGGTCATCAGCTGGCGGGCATTGTCCCTTGTCCTCCTGGTTACTCTCTTCGATATCTACAGGAGCATGACCACTGGTGCTTGAGGAGGCCGTTGTTGACGATTTCTGATTGGTCTCTCGGTGGTCGGGTTAATTCTCCTCTAGCGCACGGGCGGACAGGGATAGCTGCAGGCAGTCTTGCAGAACGTTTGACGATCGACGTTCAACGTTCAACGTCTTTGTCGGTCTTGCGTCTCAGAACGATGACTTTTCCCTAGACATATCTGGCAGCAACGGCAGACTATGTCTATGTTTAGTTGTTCGGAAGATTGTGGCGGCGGTGGTGGTACAGACGACAGTACCACACGGTCGTCGGCCTCAATTTCCCCGGGAAATGAAGTTTAAGCCGTCCCGTAGATAAATTCTGCCCTGCCGCCTGCGCGTCTTTCTGCTCTCCTGCCGCTGCCATACATATGTGACATGTCGTGTCACAGGCCTGTTGCCCAATGCCTTACTTAGGTTGAACCGATGTTTGGTCGTGCTGCTGCTGGATGGTTGCGACAACGATCACGTTATCAATGTTCCTAGAAGGGTTAATGGGTTCTGGGCTTGGAGTCTGGCTAAGCGTCTGTCTTCAACCTGGGTCATTTGTTTCAGGCAGGATGATCGAGAACATATCAGGCTTGCTTGGGTCAATAGCAACGGTCATTGCATTCTCACTTCCAACCTTTCCGTCCGTTTGATCGTCCTACTCCAGGGGCATGAGGCTGCCTGTCCCTTCCACGAACGCTCCAACATCAATATCCACGTCCTCGCGTGTCTACCGCTCCCATCCCTTTAACAATGCGGCGCCCGCTCCTTGAATCTCGTTAGAATCTCTCGCGCGACTCTCTTCATCAGTCCTACACAGCTATTCTTAGGCATCTCCTTTTTCATCTCTTTGCACAGATCAAGTACTGAACCCAAGTCATCCTCTGCATATCTGGGGTCCGCCATACACCCCTCCAACAGATAGCTCTGCGCGCGAAGCCAGTCACACGCCTCGTCGGCCATCAGTATATCGTCCAGAAGGATCCGTAAACATAGCATGACGTTGGCGTCTTTTTCATCCTTGTGAAGGATCCTGAAGTTTCCCGTCGGGAATACGGCATTGTATGCCAACATGGCTGTTAGTAGACGAGCTGAATCTGTAATTGATTTTCAAGCTTACAGCTTTATACCTCATCTCTGGGGTGATATCTGCACCTTCGTCGATCTCTGCTGCTACATCTCTGTCTTTCGGTTCGAGCAAGCATCCGAGTGCATGGAATACAGCCTCTGTTCGGGAATCCTCCTTGGCAATGTTCTTTGTGAGTGTGGCTATCAACGGGTTTGGAGCCATGATTGAGCTGGTTTTGCGAGTCTGTATGATAACCGATTTTGTGAACCTGGTGTCTTTGTGTCAGAGTTGCGTTCATCATGATCCTATGGATGCTTGGTGTTTGGAGATCTTATTATTCGACAACTAGTCGACGCGGTGAGATCGTCAGGGCGATTTTGTTCGTTCGTCATCAAGGCAAAGCAAATATCGGCTACAACGATACGTGGCAGCTTTGATGGGGAGTAGTCGATTCCCTACAGTCTCTCATTCAGTCTCTCATATTGCATAGAAATGACACGAGTGCCACTTATGTCACTAGGTAACTGGAACCGGCTGCCGCGATTCGAGTCAAGTGCTACTGCCGTATCTTCTCTTCTGGCAGAGGCAACTGGAATAATAAACCTAGTCGACATGCTATTTCGATCTTCTTTTTCTGAGATATCGTCATAGTCACTTCGCCGGACTGTCACCAGCAGGGAATACGAATGTCATTGATCTATGATCTTGGCAGATTTATAGACAGCGAAGGAATGACTGCATATGCCGTTGGTTACCAGTCCTGACTGACAAATTTCCGCTCTAGAAAAGTTCATACATCCACCAAACAAGCGCTATCCACAGCCCCAAACCCTGCCGCCACCCCTCCTTCCTCGCTCTCTCTCCCCTTCGTTCTCAGTAAATAACCTGCTTCCCAATTTTCTAGCACCTCCCCACCCCTCGAGTCCTCACCGTTGCGCCACAGACACACACCGTACACCCCCAATTCCCCAATAACTTCTCCACTCTTCACTTCTCCGTTTCTGAAGATCGAGTTTCGCAACGCAGGAGGTTCAATTAGCTCCATCAGGATATGCGCTCTCCATTTTCTCTCGTCGTCACCCAGAGATTTAAGGAATGGCGGGATCTTCGCGCCGTAGATGTTATTGCCGCCACCTTCACGCTGAGGTTTAAGGACGTAGCGTAGGGACTTCGTTTCGGACGTAGCGAGGGCGATTGCGTGTTTTCCAGCCGGTGTATTGTCGAGGGGGTAGATGTCTGTAAAGGTATTTCGGATACGGGAGATCTGCTGCGGGGATGTAGAATGTAGGAATCGCGATAGGTGCGGAGAAGAAGGGGTAGCGAGTGTCTGTTGGATCTTCTTGGAGCCGGCGAGGTGTGTTAAGATGGACGGGCACTTGATAGCGGCAGAGCGCTCGAGCTGAAGACGCGCGGACCAGGCGTCGGGGTGGTCAAACTCAGATGGACTGTAGCCGGCGCGGAAGTAGAGGAGAGAGACTTCATACTGGTCTTGCGGAGCGTGGGAAGGAGTGTACATAAGAGGTCGAGCTGGACTGTCGGGAATTTGGGTCTGGGTGAGAATAGAGCCGAAAGGGAGCCGAAAGGTAGGAATGCGGTGATGATTGACAAGATGGCTGGAAAGGGCGAGCTGGTCGAAGATGTTCTTCTCAGACGTTTGTACAACAAAAATGATGCAAAGAGGTAATGAAGGGTTGGACTTGGACTGGCCGTAGGCAGCGTGTGCGGTTGCCAGGCCTTGGGAGAGGGAGGTGATGCTATGGTTGGGGGGTAGTGACGATATATTTATAAGAGTTGGAGCGTTGGACTCTGGGTAGGCCTTGATGGAAAGAAGATGGCTGAGATGAATATTAGAAAATGGGTGGATGATACTGGATTGGAACATGCCTGTGAAGGGCGGAGACTTTGGCAGCTAGCCCCCCAAATGATGACGCGATGGTATTGAATTCCACTTGTCTGATTTGAGGTCTCGCGGACATATCCAAAGGGTCCTTGTGAACCATATAATCGGAACGAAAAAGACCTAGGGACAGATCCTATAGTTACTTCAGCCAGTGAGCAAATACAGTCACAGTAGCATGCTGAGAAGTACCTGAACGTAGCCTTCTTTCTTCACGGCCAAATGGACGTCCCACAGCTTGGCGATAAATTCATCTACTTCGACCAACCTGTGAACGAAGGATCAGGAGATGATATTTTGTCAACCTGGTGGAAGCTAGAGTAAAGAGAGGAATTGTAATAATGGAAAAGTTCCCAAATGGTAGAACTGAAGAATAAAACTGCGGAGATCTGGATAAAAAGGAAAGAGACTGCTCGTACTCCTCCACGATCTCTTTCAGCCATTCTTCGTCCCTTGCTATTGAAGCATAGAGCTCATTATAGACAATTTGGATGGCTCTTGCTTCCTCAAAACATGAGCGAGGGAATAGGCTTGGAAAAAGAGTGACTGGTGCTGTCACCGCAAGAGATCCGGAAGAATCCAAGTCTCTGGGGATAAAGGCTGGCGATGGCCGTACAGCCAAGCCATTGAGGATTGACCAGTCTTTGATATTTGAAAGCAGATAATCCGATTGCTCTGGTGTCAGAGCCAGGGGATAGTCAGGGTAGATAGATGCCGCCATCAACAGTCTCACGCAGGTCTAGTAGTCCTGCTTCTTGATACAATATGCCTCTTCACTACTTTCAGTGAGTATTGTCTGAAAGATGTTCGGGTAAGGCCTTCCTGAGGCGACACCATAGCGTCGTCCTTTCTTAATAATAAATCGAATGAGGCGGCGGGGCAGAAAGTAAGCTAAGGCTCCCTCGTGATAAATAACGGTACTGTTTATTACTTCACTCGCGTAAACTACTTCCGTTGCATGTATACCTTCAACGAATCAATCGCGACAGTGAGGTAAACAACATCATGATCTTCCTACCTAACGATTTCATTTGTTTTAAGACTGTACGCAGAACTCTGGAGGGTTACTTTTGCTCTATGATTTGATTTGACGTCACGTTCGATCGAATGCTGGGACCTAAATCTGCTTCAAGGACTGCAACAACTTCACGTTGAAGTGAGCCTTTTTCTGCCAAACCACAGAAAGGCGTACTGCCTATTCAAGACCAGTCACATTATGATACCATCTTTCTATCAAGAAATCTCTGTATATTGCTACTTCGGATCATAGCATGACCGGCTCTATGACCTCGGGGCCCCTCACACCGGGGATTCCACATGTCATGACTCCTCCACAAGACTCATTGCATGCAGTGTCATCAGGAACTCGAGATCCTTGGGATTGGACAGTCGACGAGGTTGTGGGATGCTTGTGTGGACGGACCAATCCACTACTAGCTTCGTTGGATCCTCGATCATTGCCTGACCCTGTGCATCTTGAGATGGCGCTCCGCGAAAACGGAGTCAGTGGACCTACTCTTTTGCTTGAGCTGGACCATGCGTCTTTACGTGAAGATCTGGGAATCAAGACTTTAGGCCCGCGAGGTACAATCCTACTATTGATCGAAAAGGTTCGTCGACAGTCTCAAAAGTATCTCGACCACCTATATGGTAGGATTTCGACGATCGGTCAAGGAACTAGGCTGGGGTCTCCGTATCACGGATCTCCGCCCCGGTACGCTGCGCGAACAACACCGACAACTTCGGAGGTCTTACAGTCTCCAGTTGCACTACTAGGACGCTTTGAACCACCTTCACTGTCACACTCTGTTACCGAGGGAGGTCTTACTCATAATGTGCAACAACGTGTAGATCAGTCCCGTTATATTCTTCATGAAGGTACGGAATCACCACAACCCGACCGCCGGATTCCCCTTTGCGCAAACACATTAGAAGAACACGATGTGCCCGATAGTGCACAAATCAGTGGAGATATTTCTGAGCCTTCTAGAGCTGAAAAGAACCCTGAAGCTATAGGATTTGATGCAAAAGAAGAGACGATTCTTGAGGATTCGATGTTTGTCTTTCCTACTAATACGCCTGGGCCTATCCATCGACCAGGTGAAATGTTTGTAGTTGATGAAAGCGGTAGAGAGCGACGAAGACTGGTGCTCGCACCAGCAGATAGGGTCAAAACACCCGAAAGCAATGGGCAAATCAGTTCTCGCACTTTAGATGATACTACTGCATCATCTCTTGGGGAATCTTCCATGGATGTTGGTACAGGCGCTATAACGGACGCCTGCGTTAATGAAGAAGTGCCGACGGGGCAGGACCTTAGTGAACCCAAAACAGCAAACTTGCACGAGGTCCCAGACATCCACGACGGTGAGGAGCTCCGTGTGACTTTACAGGCCGCCAGAAGTTCGTCGACCATTCCGGAAGCGATGCATGAACCTGGTGTGCTTGTAATCGACACGCAAGGACGAAAGAGGATGAGGCCTATCTTAATCTCTCAAAATGAGCCTGAGCCCGAGCATGAGCCCGAGCATGAGCCCGAGCCTGAGCTTGAACCTATCACGGAGTCTGTCGACCAGCTGTCGCATGATGTCTCAGACGCTAGCATGGTCCAAATGTCTCATTCCTCCGACTTTGTCAACGGCAAGTCCTCTTATCAGAACCGGAAACTCTCAGCCAGAAATCCGGCAGACATATACCTGGGCCTTGAATCCTTTTCAGTTGAGAGGATTTTCTATGGCAATACCGCTTTTGGGAAAGAGCTGGAAAATGTTTCGTGCTTTAGCGGGGCTCTGCAATCAGATGCTATGAACGAGTCCGATACTTTCACCTTTCACACAGACTCTCAGAAAAGCGATGGGCGACGCCGTTATGTTAACGCTCGGATCAAGCACTTCCTCTCTTCAAGGCCAATTGAGATACTCGGCCGCAATGGAGAGAACTCAATTGGTATCGTCCCCTATCCAAGCAAAATCGCCAGAATGCACCAGCCACTTTCGATGACGTTATTTCAAATGTCGGGGGGGAAGACTACCGCTTCGCGAGTCGATCGACTCAAATGGCTGGAAGACGATTTAAAGCACTTGGTCAATCATGCGAGTTCAGATGCGGCTCCTACGAACAAAGCTTTTGCCACACCCGAAATACCGCTTGAGCACAACACAGAGACTGACAAGGATTGGGATTACCTCGAGAAGTGGAAGTATGCTGACGGCGACAAGGTTCTTCCAGCGTACGGTGAGTCAGGATCCGAGGGGGAATACGATCTGGAGACTTGGCTCGAGATGGAAAAAGAGAAGGGGAAAATTGAGAGGCCAATGGGTAACCGAAGACGTCAGAGGCTGAGCGGTGAAATGGTTAAGGACACTATAGATGGGGTTCTGAAGCAGATCGTAAGAGACTGGCACTTGAACGAGGAACCAAAGCTGCAACCGAAAGCATGGCGGCTCTGGACCAAATCTAGAAGAGACAAGAACAAACGGGAGCAAATGGAGAGGTTGGCTAATGCTATTGAAAAGCTTGATGATCGACTGATTAAGCTACGGGAGGAAATTGCGAGGGAAGAATGGTCCACAGTCAAAGAGCTCACTAAGCAGTGCAAGATTTTGCAGCCATCCGTATTCGATCTCGAGCTTTGTAAATGGAAAATTTCTATCTTGAAACTCAAATCAAGTCCTGAAAAACCAAAACAACCGATCAAGAAGCCGAAGTTCAACAACGCTCGAAGTGTGAAAGAGCCACTTGAGGACGGCGAAGAGAATGTCGAGAGTGGCGTGAGCGGCACAGAAAGCTCAGGTGGCGACTTGGAAGATTTCATTGTCAGTGATGAAGCCACCGATGATTTAGGCATTGATGGCGAAGCTACAACGATCGAAGCTGGAGATGAAGAGGCGTCTGATATATTGCTTGCGGACGATGAGAATAATCTGGAACCAACTCTGTCTCCCAATTTGGAGGTCATGCCGGAGCCTCAAAACCCCGTATATACATCCAACAAGCCTATCGTAACCCCGCAGTCACAACGGCTCTCAGGGCATTTACCGGACGTCATAGACCTTACGCAACAGTCAGACACCGATGAACCACACACTCCTCTGCCCAAGGTTGAGCGATCCACAGGAATCCATACCCCACCGTTGTATCCAAGCGACGATGATCCCTTTATACGCAGCCGAAGGAGAAAGCCTGAGTTTAAACTCCCTCCGGTCGCTGATAGTATCATCAATCTTGAGAGTGATTCTACCTATTCTACTGCCGGAGAAAATGACCCAAAACACGTCGGACTGCCTGATCTGCATGACGTTGGTAGCATCAGGAAGCTCGATCCCTGGATATTGGTCGAACGAGGAGATCGCAAACGGTTGCTGTTGTACCACATTTCCAGAACCCCTGCTTTAGAACGTGATCTTGCCTTCATACATTTGCAAGAGGTCAGTCAGACCGTGCTAGAATCGACTGTCCATGCGGGGTTAAGAGCTATAAAGTCTTTTAGTCATAGAATACGGGGAGTGGACAAAGAAGACTCTTCAATCATCATGCGGATTGCCGTGTGGTTGGTTTGCTGGACTATACCTGTTGTCCTGGAGTCTAAACCTGGCTTGAAGGTACCACATATCGATACAGTTCTAGACGATAGAGAGGGTTTCCACCACTTCTACGAATTCTTGATCACCTGTCCAGGACTTTATGAGAAGGAACCAGTTCCTGAAGTTATATCGTTAGAGTCAGAGGGCACCACTCCCGTAAAGAAGAGACAAAAGCTGTTTCTGGACGGTTCCGATGAAGATCTACGGGACACCCCGCATAAGAAACGCAAATACGCTCTACCAGAGAGCCAGGCAACTCTTGATCTTCGTGCCAGTGCTCAACAACGCGTTCATGATAGGGACAAGCGTCAGAAAGAGCTCAAGCTTCGTTTCCAAGATATGGGCGCCAACGGTGATCCATCAAAAGTAGTGGTCAATACTGGAAAATATGACAATCAGGCATTCATCTATCTAAACCCCCTCATTGGTGACCGTATACAGCCTCATCAAATAGAAGGGGTACAGTTCATGTGGCGCGAAATAACCACGGATTCTGACAACTTACAAGGTTGCCTGTTGGCTCAGACCATGGGCCTGGGAAAGACTATGCAGGTCATCACGTTGCTTGTAGCAATAGCGGAAGCAGCCAAGTCACCTGACCAGAACATACGCAACCAGGTTCCATCAAAGCTCCGAGAGTCACAGACACTCATACTCTGTCCGCCTGCTTTGATCGAGAATTGGTGGGAAGAATTCTTAATGTGGACTCCAATGCCTACAGCAAAAAATGTTGGCGAGATTCGAAAGGTAACCACCAATTTAAAACCGAGCGAACGTCTTTGGGAAATTCAAAGCTGGATGAATGAGGGTGGGGTTTTGCTTATGGGGTTCAATACCTTCAGAGCATACATCGACAATAAGGTTAGGAGACTGCAGGGAGACAGTCCACTGAATGACGACCAGCATGCTATGGTGATGGAGGCCCTGGTCAAGAGGCCAGCTATCGTCGTTGCTGACGAAGCTCACGCATTGAAGAATGCTGCTTCCGGCATCAATGCTACCATGAGTCGTATAGAAACCAAAAGTCGTATCGCTCTCACCGGATCGCCTTTAATGAATAATCTGGGTGATTATTATTCTCTTATCGATTGGATTGCTCCAAAATTCCTTGGAACTCGAGCAGAATTCCGAGCTAATTTCGAGGAGCCAATTCAGGAAGGTTTCTACCAGGACAGCACGTACGGTCAATATCGCTATGCTATGAAGAAACTGGAAGCGCTGAGGTCTGATCTGGAGCCTAAGACCCATCGAGCTGATATCTCTGTGCTGAAAGGAAGGCTAAAGGAGAAGCATGAATTCGTCATCCGGGTACCTCTTACTAAATTACAGGAGCAAATCTACCGAATATATGTGGATGGCATGCTATCTGCCAGCAAGGAAAACGAGCCTACTGTTGCCACATTGTGGGCTTGGCTAGCTACGCTGCGACTGCTCTGCAACCACCCAAAGTGCTTCAGGGATAGGCTTTTGGCACAAAAAGAGACAGGAAAGAAAGCAAATACTCCAACTGACCGAAAAGGAAAGCGTCCAGGGTCAAGTACGACGACAAGAGAGCTGATTCTTCTGGATGACGACGGAGATCTGTTGGATGAGCCGGTCTCCGCAATCGGTATAACCAAGACAATGGTCGAAAAGCAATTGACGCCTTTCAGCACACTGACTGAGCCTTTGGAATCCATTGGTTTGGCCTACAAAATGCTAATCTTAATGGACATTCTAGATTTTTCCAAACAGGCTCAAGACAAGGTCCTCGTTTTCTCGCACAGCATCCCAACTCTTGACTTTGTCGAGGATTTCCTCAAAAGCTCTAGCAGGACGTTCTCACGGATCGACGGGAAAATCAAAACATCTCATAGGCAGCAGATAACTAAAGCATTCAATAGCGGCACAACCGAGGTTTTCCTGGTATCTACCAAGTCTGGCGGCCAAGGCTTGAATATGTACGGCGCGAACCGTGTTGTCATACTGGACGATCACTTTAATCCAATGTACGAAGAACAGGCTGTAGGCAGAGCCTATCGTCTTGGACAGCTGAAGCCCGTTTTCGTTTACTACCTTACAGTAGCCGGCACATTCGAAGGAGCCGTTCAAAACCAATCATTGTTCAAGCAACAACTTGCCAAAAGAGTTGTGGATAGTAAGAACCCTATTCGTCGTGCAATCAAGGGCGTGGGACACTACTTGTTTCCGCCAAAGGCCGTCAAGCAACAGGATTTGGCGGGGTTCATCGGAAAGGATCCTTTAGTATTAGATCGCATTTTGGCAAAGTACGAGGGCAATCCTGTCATCCGGTCTATGGACTTTACAGAGACCTTCCATCAAGAAGACAATATGAAACTTACAGAAGAGGAGAAGAAGGAGGCTTTACAGATGCAAAGAGACGAACAGCTCCGCCGCCGCGATATAGGCGCTTACAATGCTATGATTGCTGCGCGAAGAGAAGAAGAGTGGCGATCAGTGCGAACAGGCACAGTTCAGTCTGCTCCTTGGACCGCTAGTTCTGCAAGCATGCCTTTTTGTACTCAGGGAGAGCTCGTGGAACCTGCCTTTGGCGTGGAGCAATATGCATTGCTCCACGGTACTCCTGCCTCTTCATCTGCCGCCTTGACAAGTCCACTTCTACAGAACAATCATACTTCAATTCCACCTTGTAAGATACCTTCAGCTCCAATGGGCTCTGCGTTTGGTCCTGGTCCCATGAATAATACTCGACCTAGCGCTTCTGTACCGCCGGAGAAGAGCTATATCGTTGGATCTAATTCTATCAGAGGAGTGAGTGAGCCATCAGAGAATCCGCCGAGTATTCACAGAAACGATACATCGCTGGACTTATCGTCTAGTCCTAAAACATCTTTAGACTCGAGACAGAATTCTATGGTAAGCCCTACATCGACATCTAAACCCCGTACGTCCCTTGTTCCCATGCTTGCGAGAGAGCAAACCAAGACCATCATGTCGGAAGAACCAAGTGCTCGCCAAGCGAGTGTCAACAACATGCCTGCACATGCGTCACGCAATGAAGGTAATCCTAACGGCGACGGAGTTGACGGCAAAGCCTATGGCTCCAAAGCTAGTGATGGTGGGATAGAGACCAACCAAGAGCAGTCAGGAATCAAGGGGCAGGAACATATCGACAACACAACTTTGTCGTTGAAACGAAAGCGAGAGGTAGATAACACTTCCAACAAAGCGTCGGCGGGACCAGTGGCGTCCATGTTCAACCGATTGCTTAGACGCGAGGCAAATAGAATATAGAAGGCTGACCTTTAACGACAGTCACAGTCGTCCTCGACTCGTGAAAGTATTAGACTTATGGATGAGGAGGACAAGGCTTATAAGGAGATACGTGGTGAAGTCCCTAGGAACGGGATTTCGATGACAGGAATGGCGGAGCTATTTAGCGGGCGTGTGCGCGACCAGAAGAGGTTTACGGATTGGCTTTGCAAGCATTACAGATATGACAAAGTTGCTAAGTTTTTCTCTCCGAGAGACGCAAGTTGATAGGCCTGCTTGCTTACGCTCTGGCTGGGTCCTGACTGCTTACGACGGTGTTTCTTCGGTAATGATTGTTCTGCTCTATACCCCCAGGAGCGTTTGCTTGGTCGCTGGACTTTTATTGATGTGGCTGGGCAAGTCTTGTATCTAGCTATCTCGGTTGTGGCTATCTCACAAAATACATATCGTCATCACATGGGTCGTTGTCTTAGCAGAGTCGATGCACCGCCTGACGTGCGTTTCACGGGAAACAGGAGGCTATTCAACAAGCAGTCCATTCTACAGTAACCGGGATGACAGTGTAGTCGACGAGGCCTAAGAGTAGACATGTCTTATAGATAAGGTAGTGATGCTAGTGGCATGGTAATTATGATGAACAACGACCATGGCTATGGACTGGAAAGCTCCCATGCCCTGGCTTCTTCATCCTCCCCCTACTCTACGCCTTGGCCCCATTCCATCCATATTCAATCGATTCTTCGACGATTCCAGATTGCCATACATACTAAGAGGCTTTTTAAAATAGCACACTAAGTTTGGGCTTGGAAAATCAAGATCGATGGTCCCTTCTTCTAGAATATTTCATTTCTGGCTCATGCTTCCAATGTAGTTAAGCCTGAGTCCATGCCCATGCAATGTTGCCAAAAAGCAAAAGTTTACTTGTTTTCGTGTGGAAACCTGTATAACATTGCTTGTTGTTTATTGACTTTTGGCTCTCTGATGATGATGTGTGTATGTGCAGTTTAATACAATGAACCTCATTGGCCGAAAGAACGCCCTAGGCTAAGGTTTGCTCCGGAGGCCGGCGGCATTACAAGTATTGTCGTCGTCGACATCGACTCTCCTCCACCTTTCTTTATCACACTCATACCTTGTTTCAATTCTACTAAAGATATCAGCACCGTTCAAGATCGCAATGGACGCCCTCCTCAGGCAATCACGCTCTATGTGCCCTTTCCTCAACAAAACCTCCCCCGCCACACTCCGCTCTCTTTCAACATCTACCCGGCATGTCTCTCCCGGTGGAGGCACAATCTCCAACCTTCAAATTTTGGGCCGACGATGCCCTGTAATGGGCAAGGCCATGGCTGTTCAAAGCGCAAGAACTGGGAATACGGCCCTCAACGGTGTTTTTGGTGGGGTTAGATCCTACGGTGGGAAGGCAAAGCTCCATACTTCTAGGGCTCAGCATGCCACTGTTGATGCTGGTGTGCTGAGGCGTGATGTTGATGGTATGGCGCTCAATGAGCTTGCTCTGGAATGTACTAATCTGACATCGAGTAGCCCCACTTCCTCAAGGCCCACACCCAGTGGCTCATGCACTGAAAGACGCTGCAGTTCCTGGCCCTAAGCCAGCAGCTCCAAAGATTGCTGCATTCGACTATGAAGGCTTTTACAATACTGAGCTTGACAAGAAGCATAAGGACAAGTCCTACCGCTATTTCAACAATATCAATAGGCTCGCTCAAGAATTCCCTCGAGCACACATGTCTGCTAAGAACGAAAGGGTCACAGTATGGTGCTCAAACGATTATCTCGGCATGGGCCGGAACCCCAAGGTCTTGCAGACTATGCATGAAACTCTCAATACATACGGAGCCGGCGCCGGAGGTACAAGAAATATCTCAGGACACAACCAGCATGCTGTCGACCTCGAAGCAACCATCGCCCGACTCCACGCCCAGGAAGCTGCCTTAGTCTTCTCCTCCTGTTACGTCGCCAACGATGCCACCCTCGCTACTCTGGGTAGCAAACTTCCCAATTGCGTCATTCTCTCTGATAGCATGAACCACGCATCCATGATCCAAGGCATCCGTCACTCCGGTGCAAAGAAAATGGTCTTCAAACACAATGACGTCGCCGATCTTGAAGCCAAACTCGCCTCCCTGCCCCGCGATGTCCCCAAAATCATCGCATTCGAAAGCGTTTACAGCATGTGCGGCTCCATTGGTCCTATTGCCGAAATATGCGACCTGGCAGAGAAATACGGCGCTATCACCTTTCTCGATGAAGTCCATGCTGTAGGTATGTACGGACCCCATGGCGCCGGTGTCGCAGAGCATTTAGACTACGAGGCCCACGCCGCTGGAAACACTCATGGCACGATTATGAACCGTATCGATATCATCACCGGCACCCTGGGAAAAGCCTATGGCTGCGTAGGCGGCTACATCGCCGGCTCAGCGAAAATGGTCGACGCCATCCGCTCGCTCGCGCCCGGTTTCATCTTCACTACTTCTCTTCCTCCGGCCACAATGGCCGGCGCAAAAACAGCAATAGAGTACCAAACGGGGTATCAGGGTGACAGACGTCTGCAACAATTGCATACGCGAGCCATGAAGGATGCACTAAACGAGCGCGACATCCCCGTCATGCCGAACCCCAGCCACATCATCCCCGTCCTCGTCGGCAACGCCGAAACCGCTAAAAAAGCATCCGATCTCCTCTTAGAGGACTGGGGCATCTACGTGCAAGCAATCAACTATCCCACCGTCCCCGTCGGCGAGGAGCGCCTACGCATTACGCCGACGCCCGGACACACTCAGGAGTACAGAGATGAGCTAGTCAAGGCGCTGGATGCCGTTTGGACGCAGTTGGGCATCAAACGGACGGCGGATTGGAAGGCGCAGGGGGGTTTCGTGGGGGTGGGCGTGGAGTGGAATGGGGAGGAGAGGATGCTGTGGAGTGATGAACAGCTGGGTCTTGCAGATATTGCCAAGACAATCGGACCTATTGACAACGTGTTGGAGAAGGAGACTGAGGGGGTGGCGAGGGCTGTTACTGCGGCTGCTTAGGGTGATGGGAATGAAGGTATGGGGTTATGGGTTATGTTTTATGAGATAAGGATGTGGTTGGTTATATTCTCTGGGGCTTAGAGCATCATTCTTTTGTAGCCAAAATAAGCCTTGTGGATTGATGTCTATGTCGATTGTTGCCTCCAGTCATCTGCGCTTGTGAACTTCTATCTTGCACCTTTTTCCCTCCCAAACAACCTCCGTCCCCGCGCCACAACACCATCCCGGAAAACCCCCTCCTTCGCCCATTGTTAGATCCCGGGGGTTTTGTATGTGGCTAGGTGAAAGCCTTGGGTTTTGGAAAGGGGCATCTGGACGCTATGGTGCGGATAGGGCTTACTGTAGATATCGTTCTGCAGCTCCCCTGCAGCTCCGTCGTTATCGTCCCAGAGATCCCGGACATCGGTGGGCGCGTCAATCTCCGCTTTCCGTCGTGCTTACTTTCAAACCCACTCATTTGTCCTCGCTCTTTTTCATTCGTCATCGTATTCATCCGAACTTTCTTCGTCGTCCGTGTCCATTGTGGGATCAATAGCCGGGATCACGAAATTCTCGTCATCGCTGCTGTCGATTTCGCCGCTTTCCTGTATGATGGTTTGGGGAGGGGGCGGTGCTGGCGTCTCATTGGCAACGAGGACTGCTTGTGGCGTTTGATTCTGAGTGTTGGAGATGGACGGGACGGGCGCTGAGATCCCGGCTATGGCCGAAGTTGGTTGTGCTGCTTGGGTGTCAGGGATAGTTATGCTGGTAGTCTGAGGCGGTCCACTTGAAAACTCTGTGCTTGTGGGAGGCAGGTCTAGGCGAGGGCGCTTGTTGCTGGGGGAAGTGGATGTCCCGGTAGCCTCCCCTATCTCCTCATTCGACTTAACGCTGGAAGCCAGTGCTGGTTGGGAAATGTTGTTGTCTGGTAATTTTGTGGAGATCTGGGAGTTGGTAGCGGAGTCAAGATCTCTTTTCTTGGGATTCATGGTGGTGGATTGTGTCTCCGGTATTTCCAGGGAGGTGGGCTGAGATATTTGTGACGGTTTTTGAGGTGGTGGAGGTATATCAGGCCTTGGCTCAGCGACAAATGAGTTTTGCATGGAACTCGTGCTCGTCTGTAGATCCATTGGAACCACAACCTCATCCCCACGAGTCGCATACGTATCAGGCACCTCCATCTGCATTTCTTCCTCATCACTCTCGCTCTCGCCCTCCCCACCCCGTCTGTCGTGCAAAAGCGGCATCCTCGGCCTGATCAACGCCTCAACTTCCATACATTCAGGAAAACTTCTTGCAAGCACCGGCATGATACTGCTGGCTTCTTTGCATCCTTTTCGCTTCATGGGAGGGTTCAAGATACTGGCTAGCACAGCTTGCTTGTTCTTGGTTAGTATGGCGGTTCGATCGATCTGGGTACGAAGGGAGAAGGAGAGGAAATTGGGTGGGAGGTGCGTTACGAGGATGGGGAGGAGGGCTGCTGCGGCGATTTGGAGGTCTGTGGGGGGTTTTGAGGTGCAATAATGGTTGGAAGGAGTTTTAAGGTAGGAGTCGGCGTTAATAGTGGATGAACCGTTTCGGGAGGGTTTCTTGGAGATGGCTGCTGATGCATCCTCTTTAGTGACTGTTTGCTCGGAAGATGGTAGAAGGTCTTCGCAGCAGAATTTGATGCAGACCGATAGTGGCTTCGATAATGTCTTGGAAAGTGAAGGACCGAATAATGTCAAGACCTGAGATGTGAGTTCGTATATTGTTCTTCGAATGTCGTAATCTGCGTGCTCATTTTGGAGGACCCAAAGGATTTCCTCAAGAAGAAATTGAGAGGTGGGCGCCAACGCATGTCCAAGACGTGAGGTTAGGAGTGATACTAATCCCATGGCTGAGGTGTGAATCTTGGGTAATCCGATCCATAGCCCCTCACGCTCTTCTCTTGGAATTTCAGGGTTGGTGCGCGGAATTCTACCGCTTGATGGTGGGAGAACAGAAAGCATTCTATTCACGACGTCTAGGAGACTTCCTACCGGAAGTACCACGGCCATCGAGGTGGGAGTGACTAAAAAGGCTTGCAACGTCTGCAACAGACCATCAAGCCTTTCGACTCCAGCATGTATCCCCATCCAGCCTGGTAGATTCAGTGGTCCAGCCTCTTGGTCACACACAATCACGGCATATGAAGCACGTCCTGTAGCAGCCCTTTGTCTTGCAAATGACGACTCCCAGTCTTCCGAGACTGCTCGGTAGACTAGATCGGCCGTTCCGTGAGTGGCTTCAATCACAGCATGTAATGATCTAGCCCATTCTTCGCCGGCAGTGTTCTTTGGAGCGCAGACGTTCGATAGAACGTACAGGCGCTGGGAATATCGAGCGACCAATGCGGAGATAGTCATAGACTGCTCATCTGGACTGCCTACATGAACCCTTCGAGGTACGCTTGAAGGAGTAGAAGCGAATAGTGGGGAGATGAGAGACCTAATCTGCCCTACAAAAGGGCGAAACGAAGCTGGGTGGTGAGGGATAAGTTCAATTAGGGCTTGTAGTATGGTTTCGACCAAGGGGCCTTGAGTGTCAGACCTGGATATGTTAAGGCATGAAGTGATGAACCCTGGCAATGATGGTGTGGTGATCTCCCTTACTAGAGACTGGTGGTCATGGGTGAGAAGAAAGATTCGAGTCAAGGTGATAATGCAGATTTTCTTAGTGGCTGGAGGGTCTCGTTTCTGTGGGTCATCGATTAGCTCTATGAGGAGAGCTATATGGGGTTTTGCTTGTTACGGGGACTGGAATGAAACATATAATAAGAAATAATAAGTACTCGATGACAAGAAAGCCCAGATTGAACATGGATGGGAGATGTAATTCTGATAAGATGAAATTAGAATAAAGTCATACTTCAAGAACTCCAAGCAACCCTCGAACCCATGACCCGGAACCCTTTATTATCTCCCAGCCTCCAATTTCAATGGTAGCTTTGATCAATACTATTGCGGCCCATCGACCTTGGGAGCTCTTGTCCTGCAGAAGAGTTGACAACTGAGTCTTGTATTTGTGCACGAGGACGGCAGAGTCACCTCCATCTCTATGTTGATCTTGGTTATCCGTACGGACAAATATATCCCCAAATCTACTTATTATACTTGCTAGATAGGGCACAATGTGTGGAAGTTGCCATGTCGGTGTTGATGATAGACGCTGCGTAACCACTCGAAGTGGAATAGAAGTCTGAGTTGCCATCCTTATGATGGTGGGAAGTGGTTCCTGATGGAATTTGCAATGGCAACCTCAATCCATAAGGTAGATAACGAATGGTAGTGATTAATACATACTTCCCTCTATTGATACCATACTCTCGAGTTTTCAATCACACGCTAACATTGATTAATACACGTATTAAACAGGTGCAATCGCGTATATGGCGCACCGAAACCTCTGGAACAGCGATGATATTGTCCAGTATGTCCTGTTCAAGATGAATGGTCGGATTGATTGAAGGAGATCGTGGCGTTGGGAAGATATGTTGATTGTTAGTAAAGCCGTCTCCGGATGTGTTTCGCCGACGGTTTTATTCAAAGCTGACGGGTTGCAAAGCACAAGGACCATGACAAGGCACGGCGTTATTTAGATCTCCTGGATACCGCTCGCTGCAATGGCAATTGGCAAGAGGTTCCCGAGCTGGTCAGGAAGGTTGAGAAACATGCGTCGCAACGTAAATGTATGTCAAATTTGCTCGATCTATTCAAAAGCCTTAAACTTGAGCTCTCTCAAATATAACTGTCAAATGCTGAACCAGATATATACAGGTCTCCACCTCACCGCCCAGTCTGAATGCCGAATCGCATCTCAATCGTCTAGACGCCCCACAACTTCGTCCTCTCTCTCTACAACAGGCTTACCACAATTGATACCTTCACTTCTAACAGCCGCGGATAATGAAAAGGCCTTTCACGAAGACGCTTTCCAAGCCCGGGTGTGCCTAGGCTGGCTTCATTGGACAATCAACGAGCCGAGTCTTGCAGTTTCAAGGCTTCCTGCCGCCTTTGCGCAAGTCTTTGATCGTTTGACAAGAGAAGGGGCTACCTTGACTAGATGGACTCATGTTTGCATTGTCAAGGGCGCATATATACGTGGTCAGTAAGAAAATTACTTCCAAATGGAAGTCGCGCTGGTATTGATTTGCTTATAGGTAGTTCGCAGGAAACTGCGGGTAACATATATGATGCCATTCAAACTTATGAATCAATGCTGCCCTATATCTCAACCATACAGTCAACTTCTGCAAGCAGTACAGAGCATCGATTTTGGACCGAGCGCCTTCTTGCTCGCCATTGCTTACTGACAAGCCGCGATGTGCAGTGGAAAGTCGAGAAGACAAAGCAAAACCTGTCACCTAAATCTACTCTAGCACCATTCCGTGCGTGGGCGGACTTTTGGGAAACTAGACTCTCCGGAGATAATGGGAGACTTGAAGGCGAGGACTACAGAGGCGGGCTGTCTCGAAGACGAATATGGCAAGCTTACTACAACACTCTTTCTATACTTCTTCAGCAGGGATTTTCGTATCCATCTTCATCCGAGAAACCATCCGCGATCGCGAAAACGTTCTCAGCTTATGACAACAAGTTGCTAGCCAATCCGAAACTGCAACAATTTGCCGAGTTACAAAAGGTCCAGGCCATCTACGAAGGGCTGTTGCAGAGGGAGGTCAAGTTTCCGAAGGCGAACGAAGCGAACACTGAAGTTGAAAGCTGGGTTGACCAACTGATCGCCAATTGGAGAATCTGCTCCAGTTCTACTTGGTCAGATAACGATGTCGGAGATGGAGGGAAAGAAGCATTAAGCCGAAGCGTCTTAGCTGTATGTCAATCACAAAATCCATCATATCCTCCGAACAATGGTCCTCAAGCTGGTAGAATTATTACTGACCATTAAGCCGTTATAGATGCTCTACCGCGCAGCTACGAAAAGCTTCCACTCGACTCAAATACTCCGACAGCTTTTCACGGTACACGCTTCCCTAGCTGAATTCGATCTTGCTGGCAAAGCACTTGACTCCTATCTCGAGATTATAGTAAAGGGTAAGGCTCGGGTGGAAAAATCTGGCGAGGCGGAGCCTGGTCTGGACGACGATGCGACTGTGCTATGTACAGCTGCCGCTGGGATCAAGATGCTATGCGTTTTTGGTCGACGAAAGGAGGCGGAGAGGGCGCTAGCCATCGCGAGTATAGTCGAGAAATGGCTAGAGAAGCATCGAATTGCTTTCTCTCCGAGGGCTGATGGCAATGACGATCAAGTTCCAAGGTTTCTGGAGGACCAGCAAAACTCGACTAAGTCGCTGATAGCTGGCAAGCCTTTCACTGTTGCGTTCCGTGCTTTAGGCATGAGCCAAGCTCACTGGGCTCGTCAGACGTACGAAACATGCGCACGTTCTGAGTTGCAAGCAAAAGCAATATCCAACTTTCGAACCGCGATGGAACCGGGTCTGGGAGACGATCGTGATATCGAGACTCTTTACTGCCTCGCTTTTGTACTCGCAGAAACTCTCGAAATCGATGCCGCCATCTTGGTTGCGAAGAAAGCCCTGTCCATAAGCACCAACACCACCAGGAACGAATGGTTGTCAGGAGAGGATGACAGTCTTGAAGACGACATCGACATTGATTACTCAGTGGATCCTGACTCACGTCGGCTTCTGCTGAGATGTTGGCATCTATTAGCATTGTTGCTGAGTGCTAGACAAGAGTACTCAACCGCCTCCGCAACTTGCCAAGCAGCCTTGGAGGAGTATGGAGGCCTCTCTCCGCTGCTAGGACGCTCGAAGCATCCAATCGAGGTAGAGAATCTACATTTATTCGAGATACGAGACCTCATAGAAATTAAAATGACACAACTTGCGCTTGCGGAGGTTGTCGACGGACCTGAAGAAGCCGTCAATGCGACCGGTGAGCTTCTGGGTCTTTATGCTGCGCTCTTCAACCACTCAGTGAAACATGCATCCGTTACTCCGTCGCCCGAGAAAGTATCACAGCCGCCAAGTAGGAACGGTACGATGAGGAGCTTCCGGGGAAGTATACTAGGCCGCCCGAAGGACGCTGCTAAGGACAATCGACAATCGGTCATCTTAAAAGGAAATACTGCCCCCAGCTCAATACGCACACAAGAGTCGATGAATGAAGTCACAGAAACCCCGACTATTTCCGTCACGTCTGACGATAATGCTGTGCCTCACTCTCATCGTCTCTTCCACTATGATTCGAAGAAGCTACAAAAACGAGCCAGTAGGAAGAGCTTAGGTAGCATTCGGAGAAGTCGAGGGGTTAGTCCCGCCCGGCTCTCTACCGTCAATGACTCAAATCAGTCGAGCCAAGCGTCCCCTTCACATTTTTTAACGTCGGCAGAGGAGCCCTCTGGACCTCCTCACCAAGATGGAAACTTTGCCGCCGATGAGGTTGGCGTAGCAGTATCTCACGATATGCCTCCAGCAGTACAACCGCTCCCCAAAGACCTCAGCGGTCTTTATTCAATCACTCAGCCCTTGAAATCAACACCTAATCAAGACGCTATAGACCGAAACCTATCAACACGATACCCCAAACCCTCGGCAGAGCAATCCTCAAATCGCCTCTCAATTGCACCCTCCTCAATCCCCTTCTCATTCCCACCACTCCCACCTCCCCGCTTTCCCTCTTCAGACCGACTTCGCCACGCCCTTACCCTCCTTACAAAAATCTGGCTCTCAATCGCCTCTCTCTACCGTCGCGCAAACCTCTACAAAGACGCCCACGGCGCCCTCTCCGAAGCCCTTACCCACGTCCAAAGCATTGAAGCCACCGTCGCTGCCCTCCACTCCAGCGCCGAAGCTTTCGCCACGCCCGGCTGGGGCGGCGTGAAATCCGTAGGGGAGCTTTGGGCTGATGTACATGCCGAAGACGGGGCGTTGCATCTCGCGCTTGGCGCGAGAGATAGCGCCGAAGCTGCATACGAGCAGGCCCTGTTGCATTTCCCAGACCATCCGGCTGCAACCGTCGGCCTCTGTAACCTCCTTCTCGACTTCTACACCACCACGCCCACCCCGCCCCCTTCCACCTTATCCCCAAATTCAGCAACGCCAATCCTCCTCCCTCTCCCCACACCCACACCCCCAACTCCGGCGGACCCATCGGACCCAACACTACTCTCTAGACTCGCGGCTCGAGACAGAGCCTATGGGTTGCTGTCGGCGCTGACGAAGAGTGGGAGGGGGTGGGATTGTAGCGAGGCGTGGTTTGCGCTGGCGAGGTGTTATGAGGAGGGGGGCCAGGTGGAGAGGGCGAGGGAGGCGCTGTGGTGGGTTGTGGAGGTGGAGGAGAAGAGGGGAGTCAGGGGGTGGGGGGTTTGTGGAGGGGTTTGAGGAGGTGCAAGCGCATGAGAGGGGTGGCGTTTTGGGTTGATGGTTGAGTATGTTGAACTGGGGGTGGGGTTGTAGTATAGGGAGTATTGTTCAGCTATAATTGGGGAAACTGCGCGCTGTGGGCGGTGTAGGTTTACTCCCACCTTTTTGTAGTTTGCCATTGTCGCTGAGGCGACTGTCTATCGAGCTGCTATCTATCCTAAGAATGATGCAGTTGTGGTCACTCTGCTTAAATGGAAGGGTAGATAGATCGAAGGGAGGTAAAGGAGAGCGGGCTCAGGCAATGTACCATCGCCTCTTTTAGAGCCTGTATTCGTGACGCATTGAGTGCACATGTCCAAAAGCTAGCTGTAAAGCCAACCCCAGCATTCATTTCTATTTACGTAGATATACCTCACTTCCGCCTCCTCGCCACCGGGTTCCTATTCTTTGGAAACTCCAACGGCAGCTTCAGTTTCGCAATCTTATGCACCGCCGCCTCCGCCTTTGAGATCTTCATCTTTGCGCGCTCCGTCTCGGTGGGGGGAGCGACTTTGCAGCCGATTTCGTGGAAGTATTTGGACGTGCTGGTAAACGAGGGGGGGTAGTTGTTAGGTTTGGTAGTTGCAAAGGGGGGTTTTGGGCGGTGGGTGTTGGTGGATGGAGAGGAGGGGAAGAGGGTTATAGGAGGATAGGTGCTTACTCTTTGGTTTCGAGCCGGAGGTCGTAGCAGAGATCGCTGATGTCGGTGGCGAAGTTGTCGATTGTGAGGGCAAGGGCGCAGATGTGGGTTGTGAGGTTGTCCATGTGCCATTTGTTCAGTTCACTGGATAGCAAGTTGTGAGTCTCCAAGTCTCATGGAAGAAGTCTATAACGGGATATGCATACGTTCCCGCAGCAAATCGCTTGCCAACCCCGTCGAGCAATTCCGAGCCAACGCCGTCAATTGCCGTCTTTAAGTCTTCTTTTATCGGCACTCTCTTCCCGCCTTTCGTTCCAGGCTTCAGGCATCTAGACCAATCCAGCAAAAGTAACAAATACCGCAAGGTTTTCAATTTTCGCACGTCCCCACCCTGTACAATATGGCGTACCCTTGCACTCACGTACCGGCTCTTTGTTACAATATCCTCCCCACTTTCTACCTTATCCTGCCACTCTTTCACCGCCAGAAACCTCAGGGTTCCCAGTCCCACAAGTTCCTCCAGCGGATATACATCGGCCGGCGTCTCAGCGTTCGGATTAGGTGTCGGTCGAGGTTTACCCTCGTCGACTGCGTTCTGCATTTCTTCGCGTGTAGGCATCGAACTTGTCGAAGCGGCCATCGATTCTACGACCGCAGAAGCGAGAGGATCGAGCGCTGATTTGCTGGGGGAAGCTTTTGACGATTTGGTTGGGGAGGCTTGGATGGCATTTTCGGTGAGGGAACGAATGGCCTTTTGGGATTTCTTGGTGCCAAAGGTTAGGCCGAGGGTCGACCTGGCAGAGAGCGTCTAAAGAGATGATCTGTAAGTGGAAGGACACGACGATTGATGGAGGGTCAGTATACCGTGGGTGGTTTTTCCTCTTCCTCCGCAGAAATTTCGTTAATCTTTGACGAGCGTAGAGTGCCGCGCACTGCTACCTTGCGGACTTGCACCAATTGCAGCTCCCCACTTATAGGATCGTAGACGCCCACATAGTGCTTGAGTAGAGGCTCTGGTCCACCTGCGTCTTCTTCTCGGCCCTCATAGTCAAGCTTTGGGTGGGCGGAGGTATGTAGTAAAATCTCTGAAGCTGCGAGCGCTGATCGGCCAGCACCCCTGGACCGTGGTGTGACATGTTGGTGAGGTCTCTTATAGGGTTTGAGGGGAAAGTTAGAGGGGAATGAAAGGCCTGGAGTCGAAGCTAATCACAGTCAGCTTGCGTCGAAATCGTATAAGCATAACTTCATAGGTTTGGGAAGCTAGAATTCGTAGTGACACACACACCCAGTATTGGGATCCACTCGTCCGTATCTGGAAAGACCGAGACTTTGATATTTCCGGCGGGGACAGCTTTGGCTTTCTTGCCATGAGAGCGCTCGCCATTGTCTTTAACGCTACGTTTGCGTTTTTCTCCGGACATATAGACCAGATGGAGCAATACGGTATTAACAGTATATTCGTGGAAGAAACTGTTTAATGAGCCCCTTCAGAGTAACCAATTCGGACATTTTTCGAATTGTACTACTGTAAGCTTAACGTAGCTGCGAAGCCCTAATATTTCTCGGTCATGTGACGTTAGCTTTAGCTTTTTGGAGGCTTAGTCATTGTTCACTTTCCAAATATTCCCATTAAACCCTTTTCGGGCTTAAAAGGTTCCCTTCGATGAAATGAAAGTGTGCCCACTATCTAAGTAAAATGGTTCCCCCTACGCAAAGTTTCCGCTCGGAATTTGTAGTTTTGGACCTGGTCTCCGCATGGGAATTTCGTATACTCTCTGTTAAATATTCCAAAAATAACCTATCAATACCTCTATTCATTGACGGACCACTTTCCTCCTAGCAGACTTCTTAGAAAGCCAGGCCACTCTGCCACCATCTATCTCCAGAATGCCATCGTGCCCATGTACCACTCCAGCGCCACCATCCCTCTCCCATCATTCGTCTGACAGGGCTGATCGGTAGGGGCTCAAACAACCAAATTCCCCCAGCTGCGAAATCATCCGCAACCAATGGCCCAGTGAGCCAGCACCAGACCACTACTACTATTATATTCCCTGCTCCCCTTATCCAGGTTGGAATCTTCTCCCTCCAGCCCCACTTTCTGATTAAACCTGTGAAACTCCTTTGGGCAATAATCCCAATTGATTGCACCGCGAAAAAAGCGAACGCACCTTGTATGGGCTTCGTGTTCCCAAGAGTCGTATAAGATGCACACGCATGTAAGGCACCACTACATAGAAAAGCTATGACCACCCTGACAAGGCTTCCGAGTGAGCTTGTCTTGGTTAAACCCAGCATGTCACCACCAATGAATTCTCCCGCTGCCTCAAATGCATAACGGAATAATTGATGCCACCATTCTCCCCAAAGCCCAGCTAGTCCTTTCCTCCAGACCTGTGCCGGGCTGCCGAAATAGTGTGGGTAGAGCCAGGGAGAAGCATGATCACCAATGGTTTCTGGACCAAGAAGGCAGGCGAAACCAAGTGGAGGCAGAAGGAATATCGTCTGCAGGGCGGTGTATGCGTAGATGAGCGAAAAGAAGACCCGAAACGCACGTGGATATGGAAAGGGCGACGGCACGGACGGAGGCAAGGACCAGAAATAAGGATCTCGGGAGGTGACTGCTTTCAGGATATCGAGAGCCATGCAACAGACGAGGAAAGCTAGTAGATTGATCCTCAGCAAAGACATCCGGGAAGGATAAACGTGATTGTTCTCAGGAGGTTGGTTTGGGTAATGGAGAGAAGCTTGGATATGAGGGGGCGGTGGTAAAGTGCCAGATACCTGGTGGTTCCAGCCAAGGCCTCGAAAGTTGGTGACAAGATCAGCGACCCAGTCAAGGCGATGAGACAGGTTCTGTGGAAGGTGCTGCCACGTGAACATGTCTGGTCCGCTTGTAGGAACCGAGCTTTGCTGAATTTTTGCGGACTTTTCATTATGGACAAGTTTATAGGGATCTGACATTCTGCTAGCAACTCTATTTGGAGAAGATCCGTTGGGATGGCGAGCTTGTAATTCAGCTGGACAAGAAACATCACGGCCAGAAGTGAAGCCAGCCCCTTTATCAGCTGGATAATCCTCCTCTTCTATCTGATCATGAACTCGCCTCTCTACCCTCTTAAAATTCTTGCGCGCATCGTTGAAAATTAAGAACGTCGCAGACCACAAGATCGTCCACGCATTCAAGAGTCCAATACCATAGGCTACTGTCACTGAAGAGCTCCTGCACTCTTGGATAACTGAGATAGATAAATAAACGATAATGGCAAATACAGGATATCGCGCCCAATTGACTAATCTCGAAGTCGTAGGTGGCAGTAGAAGATAAAGAATCAATAGATGAGGACCCAAGACCCTATAAGGCCAGACAAAAGGTGAATAATCCCCGGATCGAACGAGGGAGTTGTACTGCTTCTGGAATTGATCTAGTACATCTTCAGCTTTTGCCGGAGCGAAGCCCAGCATCTGTTGGAGTATCATTGGCCTCCAGGGGTCATTGTATATGAAAGGCTGGTATCGGGGTGATCTTTTGAAAATTGCAACGATTATAAAAGGTATATAGCAATTATTTACAATAACAGAAATATTGTTGTTGGAACTCGTGAGATCATCGAAGAATGGAACCCCAGTCAGCGCGCCACATCTCCCGCTTTAGGCGCCGGAACAAGCTAACTGTGGATCTCCAACGTTCAGACTGATGCAGAGGTGTTTGATGAAGCAAGAAGTCCACCACTAATTCATACAGGCAGCTGGCGAGCGATATGGGTATTGATAATCTTCAAGTAGAGCACGCTCTTGAAATGATGAATAAGTAGACCTTGATTATTGTGAATGAAAGAAAAACAACACGAGTGTTAAGAGATGATCTTTCACATTTGTTTGCTTCTTCTTTGAAACAATAAATGTTGAGTTGACTTTATAATTTTGAATGATCTTTAAATGAATCCTACTATATAACTTATTTATAGCAGCAGACTCGCGGTAATTTGGCTCAGAAGAAATAGCATTGTCAGATCATCTCAGACCTGCGTCAACAAGGATCGAGACTTCAGACTGAAAGATTGAGAAGATGAACGAACTGAAAAAAATGCATCAGTCATGGCATGTTTTTTATCTTCGATCATGTAGATAGATCGCACGGCCCATTCAGAAATCTCGTCAACACGATACAACTCTCGAGGGGTAATTGTGGATTCTTTCCGTTAAAGTTGGGCAGAGTATGAGTTCTGTTGAGAACATGCTCTTGCTTGCAATGAAGACACTCCTGGCACTTAGCAACTGGATTTAGATATTAGGCTCAGCGATCTCATGATTGGTACAAGGAAGCCCACAGCATCGCATTTAACCCGTTCTCCTTCCATTCTTTAAGAAAGCTCGGCAGCTTTTGACATCTTCAGTGTCGAACACTTGAGCTTTTCAGGGGTACTGAGTACCTGCAGAATGTCTGGAAGGCCTTTGGGCTCATCGATACGAGCTATATCGTTCGAAACATCATTCCAGAGGAAGTAGTCCTCTCCGCACTCCATTAAGAAATTCGATTGCTCCCGATCAACAAGAATTGCTTTGGCAGACGGGAGCCCGTAATCCTCGTTCGGGAAACACTCGGCGGCGTGTTTGAGGCGATGGTGGGTAGATGACCAGCCGTCAGGAACGGACGTTGCTGCCAGACCGCGAGGACTTGTATCGGACTTTTCGAGAGGGGTTAGCGGTATTGATCATCAGCGCGCCTACTGGGAAGTGATGTTTACCATTGAAGCGGATTTGATAGAAGGTGCGTGACGATTGATTGAACTATGCATCATGTTAGCATGTCTGGTGAACACTTGTCGCCCACCCACGCAAGCACAATATGTCTCACCGAATGGACTGTCGCGCGAGGATATGGTGATTCCAGCTGGGAGATGAACGAAGATGGCACTCGGAGAAGTGAGAGGCGCGAGTTTTCTAGGCCCCGGAACAGTGTATCAACAAGTCGACATTTGTTGGATGACAGCAAACGTGTGGACATGCTGATGATTTGGTGAATCAGGATTTAGTAGACGAAACCATGGAGAACAATCTCGCAATGAGGAAAATGAAAATGTATGGACCGAGAGCCATGAAAACGCTAGAAAGCTTCGAGAGTAGCAACCTCAACATCGAGAAGCGCAGACGACGAGAGCTATTACGACAACGCCGAATCATATGCTAATAGCGCCACGGACGGTGAAGCTGAGGCTACTCGAGAAGCCCCAGGCCCTACTCGTAGGACCATGTATCCGCCACTTCTCGCCCTTACAGGTTCGACACATTGAACCTCGGGAAAAGCAAGGGTCAGTTTTCGCTCAACACCTTGAGTTTCAAATATACAGCTGAGCAGAAGCTGGCCTGAGCTGGACTACGGCAATCCCCTGGTTTTCATTCCATCATGCGGGGATCCTGGATGGGGAATTCGTAAAAAAATGGAGAAAATTGGTCACGTCTCCGAGGAAGTTTCAGAGGAATAAAATTAATCGCACCAGTATGTAAAGAGAACTGAGGTTCGCTGGTAAACATCACACCATGTATCTCAGACCAAAATCCTGTACCTATATGCACGTCCTTCAGCTCAAGGATCTAAATTGTCACAGCCCAAACAAAACACGGTTCCTATCACGGAAGTCCTGCAGCTACATATCAACAACCAGATCTAGATTTCTAACAATAATACCACGACCCCAAACCCACACTTTTGTACAATAGACCCTCCTTCCAAGTAAATTCTCAATAATTGTTGCAAACTGACCTCGAACCCAGTAGGCTAGATGCAGCGATATTCAACTAAAGCCGAGAAAACTACAAAGTGCGCAGTAGTACACTATGGGGTGGTGTTATCACTCCTACACATCCAAGAGGGTTGCAGAAATTCGTAAAGGAGAAATCATAGAGATCGCTAAGTGAACATATAGACTCCTTGACTTTTTTTTTTTGGACTAGTGTAACCGTTTGTTGATCTTGATTCCGAAGCCGTGCAATTAAGTAGGATTGGACACTGAGACGTATGGAATTACTTATAGTAACAATATCATGGGAGATATGATCGAAGGATGTTAGACATTCGAATACCTTTCTATTGCTTTTTTTTCTTTCTTTTCAAAAATGCCGCTCTAAAAACTAATGGATACTGGTTCTGTAAAATGCATAGGAAGAGACAAGAGAATAAAAACTTAAATTGGAAGATTCGGGGATGGAATAATGGGAGGAGGAGTTGAAAGTTGAGAGAGAAGAATGGAGAGAAATTTTCACCCCACGAGGAAAATCAGCCCAAAAACACGGTAGATTTATCAGATAAGAGTCCGAGAGTTTTCGCGTCCCTACTATCTTCACCATGAGGACTCCT
>JAABUL010000590.1_pt1 | contig 76971 bp, 70 predicted proteins | sample 5559151 | NCBI WGS metagenome assembly JAABUL01 (sample SAMN10711876, study PRJNA513368) | rock metagenome | isolation source: Antarctica rocks | place: Antarctica: Victoria Land, Pudding Butte sud
GTGGGGGTGGGCGTATACGAAACCGGTGTGCTGCGTAAATAGTGAGGTCTTCTTATAGCAGCAGGGCGGAGGTAGTGGTGTAGTTTGTTTTTGTTGTTATGAAAGGGCTTGGGATAGATAGCTTATTGAAAGAATAGGGATAGGGAAATGGAAATGGAAATTGAAGAAGAGGTCCCTTGGTCCCACTTGTAGCTATCCACACAATACACGTCTGGACAATTCGACCAATTAGCCAACTGATCCTTGCTCCACCCCGGCGTCCCCTTTCTCGCTCGCTTCTGTTCCAGTATTCTCCCAATGGTGTGCATGTGGTAGATAGTTGGCTCTCCCGGTACGATCTGTGCCCAATGGACCTGCATACGCGCACTTGATGGGATCATAGTCAACGTGAAGGCGAAAGAGCTCATGTCGGCGCCAGCATCCTTCTTTTCAAGCCCTGCAATTTTGTCTAGCCCCCTGACCGCATTAACCATGGCAGCGCCTACCCGGCAGGCTTGTAACTCTGCTTCCTCCGGGACGCCGCCAGCGCCCTTGAACTCCGCGGCGAAGAACGGAAAGCAAAGCCCTGGGGAGGGTTCCGAGAAACGAAGGTGCGCGTTGGCAACATCCAACTCCGTCTGCGTGAACGCCCTATGCTTGATTCCGTAAGCTAAATCGGGTTTCGGATTCTTGACGCGTGGCAAAGCCTGGAGAAGCTTGATGATTGTTGCGTTCTTGGTGTCAATGCGCGGTATTGACTCGGGCCGGAATTCTCGATCCCATCTTGCATTCAGATGAGCCTTATGCCATGTTTCGGTCGTCCAGTCTGCGTCCAGGATGTCCGAGCCAGGTTCGCCGGAAATACGTTTGTCGCGGTAGTCTTTGTGCATGTGACACCACATCTCGGCAACGAAGGTAGCTTCGTTAGTAGAACCATAATCTACCTGGCTCTCGAGGGCTTCTTGCTGAGAGATCTCGTCCATGTCGGAGTGCCGCTTGTGTGTGATAAGCTGTGAAGCGAAGTCTACCACCTCTGGGTACCTCTGCCTCGCTACAGGGTCCTTGATCCAAAGCTTGTTGCTCCGGAGGGCTTTTATGACATCTTCGAGGATCTTCGTATCCAACGGTGCCGCGGTATTTGTGGTCTTAGTAGTAGATGTAGTAACATCTACATTAGATTTCTTTGGCGCCATGTCACTGATAATAGAGGATCCCTCTAAAATGCGTAGATTCTCCTCGGTGAGAGGTTGCGCAGCGCCTAAAGACGGCGGTAGATGTGGAGAAGCTGGTAGCGTAGGAGCTGTTGTAGGTACTGTAGGTTCTGTATCCCTTGTTGGAAGTTCCTGCTCCTATAACCCACAGTCAGTAAGTAATAAAGGCGGAAAAACACCCCCACCTATATGAAGGTAAACTCACTTGAAGTGCTTCTGGCGGGTCTTTCTGTTGCGACTGTACCCACGTTAGTGACCACGAGCAACCAAAGACTACAGCTTCGCAGCACAGGAAATACGCACGTCGGATGAACCTTCTCGTTTTCTCTTTCTGTTCATACTCCTTGAAAGAAGAAAGAAGATGGGGGAAAGCGGGGGTGGGCGAGATTAGGAAACAAGAAGTTGTGAATGATTGTGGGTCAGATAATAGCGCCGATATGGGGATTGGGAGAGTGAATGGGGAATGAATCGTTGGGCGAGTCTAAGCCCATGGGCAAGGGTTCAAACTGATCAAAAGTCGAGAAAATGAATGTCTATCTGGAATATTGTTGATCTGGAATCTGTAGGGAAAGTTTGCAGCCGTATTTCCAAGCAAGCACCTTTGCTGCCTCGAACGACTGATTTTCTTGAGTAACTCAGGATGGATATCAAAAAGTAAACACAGTTTGGTAGCAGCCGTTGAATCTAAGTATGACGCGTATTCTATCGAGAATTTTTCTTATCGTGTTATCGATAACCTTAACGCGCTGTCGCTAGGATTACAGTGTGGCATTATCCACTGTGCCACTATCGAATTTGAAACTAGCAACTATAAGCATCTACAGTGGTAAAGTAAGAATCGAATATCCTACCACCCCCGAATCCTACTTCACTTCCTCTTTCCAGCGCCCATCTTCTTTCGTTCCCATGCCCGAAACCCTAATCCACATCGGGCACCGGCAATCCCTCCACAATCCTAATCTTCCTCCCTAGTTCCTTCAAAGCCTTTCTACTCTTCTCATCCCTCAGATCACTCGCTTCCTTCTCCGTCACCAGCACGAAATCGTATGTCAATAGCAGGCTGCGGGAGGGCAGGGAGTATTCGGTGGCTAGAGTCTGAGGGAGGGGGTCAAGGTCGACGACGAGGGAGGATTTGACACCGAAGACGGCATCGGTGGTTTCGTAGGGATCGCCTCGCAAATACAAAGCTGTGATCAAATGGTCATATCCAAGCTTTTCGAACATAAAGTGCATGTGTGCAGGCCGATATGGGTGTCTGTGAAGTTTTTCTAGGAGTTTCCCGACTGGGCCGTCATGCGGAATCGGGTATGATACTGGCTTGATAGCTTTGAACCAAAAGTTGCCCTCCTCATCACTGCGCATGATGCACCGTCCGTCTGGTCCTTCACGATCGGGATATTGCACATCGTAGTGACCTTTGGAATCCGTTTCCCATATGTCGATCTTGACATTTGGGATAGGCTTGCCGTGGGAATCTTTGACAGTGCAGAGGACAAGAAGGGGAGTGCCAGCGGAATCGTGGGACATGGCATTGCCATTTGGCATCTCTTGGGCTTCATGGGTATGAAAGGGGCCGAGAACGGAGCCTTCAGTTGCGTAGGGTGGTTTTGGGTGGTCGATTGAGTCGACGAGAAGGGAGAGGCCGAGGATGTCAGAGAGGAGTATGAATTCCTAGGAATGCGGTCAGCTTCAGATTAGTGTTAGAAATCTGATTCGCTTCGCTCTCGAGGGATCGGAGCTTACTTGTCTAACATCTGAGCAGATTTGCCCCACGGCAGTGAGAAACTCATAGCCAGCTACCCATTCCTCGGTGCTTAGCCGGGTTTCCCTGGCGAAGTCATGGAGATGACTGACGAGTCTCTCAAGGACATACTTCATGCGAGGGTCTGGACACTGGGAGTTAATTCGGACCGTGTTCTCTGTGATGTTGTCCACGGTTAGGTCTTTCAATGGAGAGATGTCAAGTTTGGATGGATCCATGGCGGAGGAATCCTTGACTTGCTCTTGCAAATCTCTCTTGAACTCTAAGCTTTTCTTCTCCGGGCCTTGTTCTACCCGCTATCCGGTTCTTAGATCTGATCGTACTCTTTTATCATGCGCCAAAGGTAGTTCTTATCAAAGGCTTAGCAATGGCATCGACGTCAGAAATTGATCTAGTGTACTGAGCAATGACACCTCTTGTAGATGTAGAAAGTTCAACCTGAGAGGATCTGAGGCCAGCCTGACTACACCTTTCGTCACGACCATGGTGGTAACGCTGCAGCAATTCACCACGCATGCATGACAGTTGTAACCATGATGGTACGGAGTGGAGAACCTTCCGGAGTTTAGCCCGGCATTTGCGTCAGTTATGATACAATCGCTTAATTTAGCTCGGTAACCTTTGGACTGCGGCTCAAGAGCTCGAGCCACACCGTCACACTCGTAAGATTGTTGTGCTCAACCAAAGCACTGCATGTGCTCTGGCTATTGTGTTAAACAGCATCCATACCCTCATTGCTCTCAGTTAGAGCGTTTAGAACACATAATTAGCCATAATGGCATCAATTACCAGCCTCGACCAAACGATAACGATGCACCCTCATCCATTCCATATCCATCTTGAGCGTTCGGAAGTTTCGACCCCGATCCCCCAACTGGACGGCCACGATTCCTTCAAACGTGCCCTGAGCACCTCATACGAGGCGATAATACCCAATTCTAACGAGAACGACCCAATCGCTCGACATCCCATTACACGCTCCTCCTCAACAGACGTAGAGGGCCAAACCCCTCCCAATTACACCCTAGAAAACGATCCATATCAGCTGTCGTCAAGGCTGAGATCGGAAAGCGAGATCAACCTTATTCGCGCAAATACGTCAAGGAAGCGTGATGGATGCGGGCCCATTACTTTCAATAAAGAAGCCCAGAAGGCAAGGAAGATCCAACATTTCTATGAAAGCCAAAACGAGAACATCGAGAGATGGCTGAAGCCTGTGGATGAACACGTCCGGCAGGCTAGGGAGTTTGAAGGAGACAATCACTTGAAATTCCAGATCGCAGTCAAGGGATCTTTTGCCGCCAATGTCATTCTTGCAGGTCTCCAAATCTACGCCGCCTCATCCTCTGGCTCGCTTTCCCTCTTCACTACAATGGCAGATGCAATTTTCGACCCAATGTCAAATGTCACGCTCATATTGAGCAATCGTGCTGTGAGAAAGGTTGATTCTAGAAGGTTTCCCTCAGGGAAAGCCAGAATTGAGACGGCTGGAAACATTGTCTTCTGTTTCCTCATGACAGCAGTTTCATGGGTCATAATTGCCTTCTCCATCTCCCAGCTTACCCAGGGCGCGCCCAAAGACAAGAATGGAAACAAAAAACTAACCAGTGACTTCTACATCACCTCTATGGCCGTTGTTGGAGCTGCCTTCTGTACGAAGCTCGCGTTGTTCTGCTATTGTTGGGCTTTGCGGAAAGTCTACTCTCAAATACACATTCTATGGGAAGATCATCGAAACGATTTGATCATCAACGGAATCGGTCTTCTCACATCTGCTGGCGGGGCAAAATTAAGATGGTGGATTGATCCCGCCGGCGCCATTGCTCTCTCCTTGTTGATCTCTACTCTCTGGCTCACCACCGCGTACAAGGAATTCCAGCTGCTTATTGGTGTTACCGCTAGTACCCAATTGCAGCAGTGGATCACTTATATTGGTGAGCCTTTTCCTTCTTGTTACTCCTCTTCTATCCCTATCCAACCCTCTACGCAGCTCGTATACCACAAAAACTAACCCCACCCTTCCACAGCAATGACCCACTCTCCCATGATCACCGGCATCGACACCGTCCGCGCCTACTATAGCGGCCCGCGCATCATCGTTGAAGTCGACATCGTCATGGACCCCAACGAGACCCTACGCGCCACGCACGACGTCGCCGAGGAACTGCAGACGAAGCTCGAGAGCCTGCCGGATGTGGAAAGGGCATATGTGCATATTGATTTCGAGACGTCGCATAAACCGGAGCATTTTTTGAAAAAGGAACTTTAGTGGGTTGCTAACTGCGAGGGGGGGACTTGGGTTTGAAATAGAGAGGGGATGCATTGGCCGGGAGTTCTTTCTATGCATTAGACTTGGATCTAGATACCAGGAGTTGAGCATAGGCTGGGTTATTAAGTAGCTAGCTCTGGTGTTTGTACAAAGAAACTCTTCTCGTGGCTTGCGTCAAAGCCCTCATATCACAATCAATCCAGAAGCACATCTCATAACCCCATAAATTACCTTACACAACATAACCACTTGCGCAACGTCCTCTCATCCCATCCACCCACCATCCCACTTCCTCATTCCCTCCACCCACAGCCTAACTTTATATATTTTCTAACCGACTATCGGAATAAAAATTGTTCCGCTGGCGCAATGGTAGCGCGCCAGACTTCTACCCGTTTCCTTTTAAAAAATCTGGCCACAGTTTGGGAATCTGGAGGCTGTGGGTTCGAGTCCCACGCGGAATGCTTTTTTAAATTTTGTTTGTCGAGATGGGGGCATTTCGAGTTTTTGGGCCGTGTTTAATAAATAATGTCTGTGATGGTTTCAGTATGAAGGTTGGGGGGTTTCTTTTAGGGTATGTGTATTTGGGTTTTGGGATTGGGTTTGGCTGGTATTTTCCCGAAACCAGACTTTTCAGGTTCTGGTTCGGTCGATTTGGATTTATGTTTACTAGAGTCGAAGGGCTGAATCACGAAGAAGTATCATAGCAACGACTGGAAACGGTCATTGGAAAATATATATTTATATTATAAACCCTCCTCTCCCCCATCCGGAGAGAAGTTGAAGGCGCTCTTTCGGCAGCCCAGTATGTCACTCGAGAAGCTACCATATAGAACCCAAGACTGCCCGCAGGCCCGGAACGCCCCGCCCCCAAAGTGCCGTGTAGCGAAGGTATCTAGGAGAACCGAGTGATCCGAATGAAAAAGGGAAAGAAAAACCTAATCCGCTGATTGCGATTGTGAATCTGAGGGCAGATGGTAGAACCAGTACTGCGCCGCGTAATCCACTTTTATGACTGCGGGCTGCCCGTCACATGTCGGTGGCGGATTGCCTCCAATGGTCTTGACGCGGTAGATCTGCTGCACGTCGCCAACTCGATCCGCGTCTACGATGAAAAGCGGCGTAGGTGGCGTGAGGAGGACTTTGAGCTGCAACCATGCGACCCCGGAGGTGCTGGCGGGAAAGTATTCCTGGGATGGGGCGGAATTGACTTTGTTGCTAAAGGTAATGCCGAAGTCTGCGGCTGCGTTGTGAAGGTTGAAGGTTGCGGTTTTGGCGTCGTTGGTGAAGTAGTGGTGGCCGGAGGTGTCGGCGCTGGCGGGGCCATGGACGATGGCGGGGCTGTCCACAGGCGTTTGGTAGGCGAGACCGGTAAGGTAGTCTAGGGTTGCTTGGTCGGAGGAGGCCACGCAGGTGGCGTTAAAGAGGGTTGCGACGGCGCCAATGGGGACGGGGGTTGCGGAGGGTGAGGCGCACGTATAGTTCTGGAAAGGCTTTAGTAAAGATGATTCAATGGAACGTGGTGGCATTATAAACTGGACGACTAACCTGTGTTCCGCGTCCGATAGCAACATGGTACAGTGCAAGAGAAGCGTTCGTTGGAAGTGCAGAAGACGGAAGGGTGGCATTGGACAGAAGACAACTCGATGCATCCTTGGGTAAAGGATGGTCTCTCGCCTTGGCTAATCTTCTCGATACAGCTTCATAGTATTCCATAACAGGCTCGGACCATGGCTCTTCACCCCGCTTTTCTATTGCAGCCGACCATGTCAAACCCGCCAGACATGATAGAAGTATGAGTGATAGTTGCATGATGGAAGTGAGTGGACACGAGAGTCAGGGAGAGAGGATGTTGGTTAGATCCGGACCGACAAGCACAGTTACAATGTCCAGATTGAAGTGGCTTGAGTGTAGCACAGCGTAAATGTATTGTGGAGGAGGTCATGTTTGTTTCTTATGTATATTGTCCAGGTTTCTATTCTGGTCGATGCAATACCGACACAATGGGAAAATTAACGGGGTTGACGATATGGAAGCTGGGAGATCTAAAAACAAAATTGATGGCGCTTGCAGTGGCAGCTGTCCAGGCCTCTTTGGCCTGAGTTGCCTGGGATAGATTGAGGGGGGATGCGGGTTGTATGCACAATCCTTACCTGGGCGGCTCCGCGAAAGAGAGGGAAGGACGTGGCCTTGCCGATTGGCTGTTGAATTAGGGTTGCACCAATCAGGAAAGATTGCAGACAGCGTCGCAATTGCCCAATGTTGCTGGTCTTGCGGAGGCAGGCTGGATGGTTGTATATTTCGATGAGATGGGCTGGAGCGCATTAGAGCATTGCTGTGTTCGACGACTTTCCCTTCAAGCAGAGACTCTGTTCGCACTTGGGTCCGAGAGGAAAACACAGAATCATACCACCTTCATTTGAGCTTTTACCTCAGAATCAAGGTTGATTGACTAAAGGGTAGCGCAGTCTAAAATCAGGTGGCCCGGGTTGGAACCTATCGTTAAGTACCTTATGCACCTCCAGTTGTTGGTGATAGCAGATCCACCCGGGCGCTTCGAGATCCTGCGGGTGAACCGTGGACCAATCACTTATGCAGCCAAGTCTGAAAACCGAACATCTGCTCTCACTCTACGAACACCATCGTGGATCCACAACGACCAGGCCACCTGTTATGGCGCTCAATCCTTATTTTATCGTCTGATCTGGTTGGGTGGGGAAGACGATGAGGCTCAACGGGAAGCGTTTCGATAGAAGTCCAATGACATGTTCCCTCTACCTCGTCAACCGTAAGCGTGGTGGTAGCAAGAATTTGACTCGAGCTTATCAAATTGATGTAGAACCTTGAGTCAAGGACCTTGGCCACACCGAGACAAGGCAACTTCATGCAGTTATTGGTCGACGTTATCCTTAAAACTTGCTGCTTAACATCAAGTAAGAATGTCTTCTACGAAGGATTGGCTTGAAATCCCTCTGGATGCCAATCGCCATGTTGTGCAGCCGCTCCTGGATTACCGCCCAGGGCACTCCCACCGGCTACGACGGCTCCCGCCGCCTCGCCGAGGTTGCTTGCGTGCTTCTCTATATCGACGGTCTGCATCCAATAGAGCATGATGAAGATCAATATATGTAACGCTAAGCAGTATCCAGCAAATACGTTCCGACTCGTTCGATTTGCCAACACCATACGGGTGATGGAATAAACCATCCGCTCTGGCAGACTCATACGTTTGTAGGCTCGTGTCGATTCCCGCCCTCTGAAGGCGGCAAAGGGGGAGATTTTGGCTTCGTAAGCTGATCGATACCGGTCTGTCGACAGTCCGGAAGATGTATCCGCGGAAATTTGTATGGCGGTAGACTGAGGTGTTTGAGAGAGCGCTGAAGCCGATGCAGACGGTTGGCCTCGGCTATATGTTGAGACGTAACGGGACTTCTCATAGAGGTTGAGGTTGTCCTTTTGCAGGGAAGCGATCTCCTGACGCAACGAAGATACGGTGCTGTATTGTTTCGAAAGCTCTCCTTCAAGTTGGGCATTCTTTTGCTTGAAGCGGTCTCTCTGGGCTTGGATCATCGGCAGGATTCCAGATCCGCCTCCGACCGCCTCCCCCGCACGGATCGCATCCAAGGTGCCGCGTGAGTTATTCTGGGGATCGAAACCAGATATAATCGAAGATGTTGGCGAAGTCCTCCCTCGGCGGCTCCCAAGGGAATTGGCATTATAAGCTGTCGATGCCGGATATCGAGATGTATAAGTCCCAGTAGTGGACATAGCTGATGATGGAAAGGTAGTCGAGGCCTCCTGTTGAACTCGGGTCAAATCGGTTTCCAATATTGCATTTAGGCTCCGCGACCGCTCCAGTTCTGCATTTGTATTTGACAAAGTCTCTTGTAAAGAATCCAACTGTCGTTGTAGATCTTGATGGGATACCCTCAAAACGGCCATCTCGTTACTTAGCTTCTGATTTCTAGCAAGCAGCAATTGTTCGAGAGTTTCCTTTTTCCCATCTCTAGCTAGATCGTTGCCTTGAACGAGCTCACGATCCATATCGATATCGCCATCATCGTTCGCGGCTCTACCTGTCTCGTCATCATCAAGCGTGGAAAATTCGATAGACTGCAAAAGGCACGTTAGAGAACATCACTGCCTCTTTGCTATTTATTGGCATACCTTGAACATTTCCAGTTCTCGCTTGACTTCTGGATAGTCGCGCCATGAGTGGACTTTGCCACGCAAATCTTCCCTATCTTGCAGCAACGATTTTGTGTCTTTTTCCAGATTACGAATTCGACTCTCTTGCTTTCTCAACTCCGAATCTCTCTCCATTTTGCTTGCTTCAAGCTTTCTCAGCAGAGAGGAGTTTTCCGATCGCAAGCGGGCACTGGCTGAATCTTCGTCCTTCGTTGGTTTTCGATGGTCGTTAGAGGAAGCTTCAGCGAGCTCTATTCGCAGTTGTTCGTTCCTTGCTTCCACTTCCGCCAGGCGTTGACTCGTCCTGTCAAGGTCTGAGCTTACGATCTCCAGCTCCGCAGCGCTGACGGAGATTTGATGGCTCTCGTTCTCACTCTCGCCGGTCTGTCCCAAGCGTTGAGCTACTTCATAGCTGGCTTTTAGTTCGTTCAGAAGACGGTCTTGATTCTCTACTTTCTCCTCTAAGCTGCGCTCTCGGGACTCCCAGTTGTCCTTTTTCTCCTCAACTACGGCTTTCCATTGATTCTCGACCTCTTTCAATCTTAATTCTCGCGATTCCTCCAAATCTTTCCGTGCAGCACGTTCTTCCTCCAGTTGGCGCTCCGCATTGTCAAGCTGATTTGTAAGGTTGGCTATGCTCTTCTGAAGGTGCTCATTCTCCAATGTCAACTTAGGCAATGTATCTTCGGATAGTGATAGAGCATCGACGGACGCTTCGAGCAGAGGATAAGGGTCCGGGGCTTCGGAGATTGAGGAGTATGTCTGTAGAAAAGCAGCAGAAGTCGTCTTGCCGTGACTTGTTAGGAGGTCAATGAACGTCTGATATGCTGCCTTCAAATTAGAAGCTTAGATTGTAATTGCATAGTACGACAATTACCTTTCAATAAGCCCTTGAACTCCCCAAGCTTTGCCTCATCATCGAGCTTTCTGAAATCCTTCGTTTTCTGGGCCAAGTCCTTTCTTGATAGTAGAGCATCTCGTTGTTGAGAGACAATCTCTGACGCTGTGTTGTCCAATCCAGGTACCAGCCTGGTCAGGTCAATATCTGGGGATTAAGAGATTAGCTTTCTGCTCCACGGAACATAGGTGCACCACTTACTCCTCCAAGCTGAAATTGCACTCTGAAACTTGTTGGTCTCTGCGGAGGGACGAGACACGCCATTACTTAGAGCTGAAGATGTTGAGCGACCGTCTTTCGTGGTACTTGAGCTGTCGTTAAGACCATCTCGGTCACTGTCACCAGATGACCTGCTCTCTGCTACAGCAGACACGTCCATGATTCATCCGCAGTTCCAGATGTTATGAAAGGGGCACTGCACGAAATTTGCTAAGATACGACGCTTACATGTCTATGTACCGTCAAATGTTTACTGTATGAATGGTTTCGAAGTAAGTCCGTATCGTCCGGGGAATTCTTTGACCGGCAGCCGGAATCTGTCCACAAGGCGCCCCCCCTTCACTAACGGAAACGCCTCCAATTGCAGTACTGCTCTATCAAAAATGTAAACTCTCAATCCCGGCCTGGGTGACGGATCCAGGCACAAAAACTTAACGATGGCACCTGAAGGAAGCCCTGAACCATACCAGAGTGCTTCGCGCGGCCCCTACGTCTTAAAAAAACTTGTTGAAGATGTTCCGCTCTCTGCGGATGGAGAAGCACAGGAAGCCCAGATTACCTGTGTTGAATTATGTGGTTAGTCCTTATATAGACACCGGAACACCCTACCTTAATGGAATTCCGAGCTTCGAAGAATTAATGGCCTTTTCATATTTGCACTTTGCTAATTCGTACTTCTTCCAGAGACCAACCTATATGTTGGCACGTCCACTGGAGAAATCCTTCACTTTGTCTCAATCCCACCTGATCCGGCCGATGAGTCCAATTCCCCAACTTTCATCTTTGCATCTAGGCTTCAGCCAACTTATAATCAAGCCCAGGACGACTTTCTTTTCTCAAATGGGGTGCAGCAAATCCTGGTGCTTCCAAAAGTCGACAAAGCGTGCATTCTTTGCAATGGTACATTGTCATTCTATAGCTTGCCTGAACTAACACCTGCCTTTGGTAGTACTGTGGTCTCTAATTGCAGCTGGGTGGGAGGAACAAACCTCAATGAAGCTGAAGTGGCAGAAGGAGATGGAGAGGTTATTATGATCTGTGTCAAAAACCGGATTAGGCTTGTTCGCATTGGTGATGAGGCTCGTCGTGTTAGAAACATAGAATATCCTGGATGTCTTGTGGCTACTCGCCGCGCCAATTTCGCCTGCGTGGCTGATGCCCATTCATACGCTCTACTTGATGTTGATAATCAGCAAAAGATATCTCTCTTTCCTATTTCGTCCTTGGATGACAACGCTGGCGGTGGGCAAGTGGAGGATATTGCTACAAGTCTTGATCCAGGCTTTCGTAGCTCCAGCCCGAGTCGTCCTACTTCTGGTGAAGGTCCTGGCGGAGGGAAAGGCCACAGCAGGGGCTCAAGTCTAGGTGCGTTTGCGAGTAGCCTTGGGCGACGGCAACAAAGTCCACAGGCAAGAAGTCAAGACAGGTCAGGTCTCACCACTCCGGAGCCTGTTGGAAGAGCCACTTCGCCGTTGCAAAGTTCATCCCTCAACAGGTCCGATTCGAAGGCCGGAAGCCCGGGTAGGGTGCCTTCGCATTCTGACAAGCCTCTGCCACCACCGCCTGAAGAACTAAGCAAGCCTAAGCAAGTTTCACTATTAAAGCAAGATGTACACAGCTTGACGCCACATATATGCTCCCCTACACCTACGGAATTCCTACTGACCACCGGCACTGCCCCTATGGAGCCTGGTGTTGGTATCTTTGTCAATCTCGACGGTGACGTCGTTCGAGGAAGTGTGGAGTTTAGTCACTATCCCAGTGCCGTCGTCGTAGACGGGAGCGGTGTGGAAATTGAACGTGTCCAAGGTACCGAAGAGGAAGACCGTGAAGGCTTCGTCCTTGCTACCATGATGCGGCCAGGAGACAGCGTAGAAAAAGAGGTAATAGAGATCCAAAGGTGGGATGTGGATGATAGCGAAAGTAAAGAGTGGTTGACAGTCCCCACGTCTAAGTCTCATATGAAGAGCGGGGAGGGTGATGAGACACCCTTAAGTCCCAAAATTGGTCTCCGACTTCTTCAGACTGCAGCGGTTGTTCCCTTTCCAGAAGTTGGCCAGGTCCTGCGTGCAACACGTTTACGACTAACCAGCAGCAGTGCAGATGCTTCGTCAGCGGAACGTCAAAAATCAGCTAGACCAGTAGAAGAATGGGAAAGGAACAGGACTCGGGAAGAAGATGGGTTTAGTCGGCGCTTAGGGGGACGAACGAGCCACATTGCGGTATGGTCAGGCTCTTCGATCTGGTGGGCTGTCCGAAACCCGCTCGTCATCAGGCTGGATGCGGTCATCGATCAGATCATTGGGGCATATCTGGGCAAAGAATCATATGTCACGATAGATCGAAGTCAGATTATCAAGATTGTGAACGGGATCCGAGGGCAAGAACCGAGCACGGAAACCGAGTTCTTAAGCCTGGAGTATATACGTCAAAAGACAAGTCTAATCTTATTTGCCGACCTACTCGCCCGGCCGTCCATGATGTCTACTCTAGAAGGCGCGGATAAGCGCATTACAGAAGGTTTGATGATGGAAGGTGGTGTGGAACCGCGTGTAATGCTTTCCTTGATCCCGCAACTTCGGGATGAAATCATTGAAGGTCTAAGAGGCATTTGGATACACGCAGGCTTGAGCTGGATCATGGAGCACTACCGGTCCTTAATGTCTGGGAGCCGGGGGGTTGGAGAATCACATGATCAAGGCAACTCAGAAATCACAAACCTTATCAAGCGATATCTTTCGGCTTGGCGACAACGCAAGGGCTTTGGCAGTATAGCAGATGAAGTCCAGGTTTTCCAGACCGTTGATGCGGCTTTACTGCGTATACTACTCGAACAGGACAGGCAAAATACAAAGAAGTCTTCAATGCCGTCATCAGCCAGAGCTGAGCTATATTCCCTTGTGGATTCTGGAGTCGAATGCTTTGAGCGAGCGGTCGTACTCTTGGAAGATTATCACCGTCTGTATGTACTTAGTAGGCTATACCAAAGTCGCAAAATGTTCGGGAAAGTTTTGGCAACTTGGAGAAGAATTGTCGACGGTGAAAAAGATGAGGGCGGTGAGCTACGAGACGGAGAAAATGAGGTTCGTAAATATCTTGGGAAGATGAAAGACACTAGCATAGTCCACGAATACGGGACTTGGCTTGCCAGGCGAAATCCAACACTTGGCGTCCAAGTTTTCACAGACGACAGCAGTAGGGTCAAGATGGAACCTCAACACGTGGTACAGCTACTGAAACAGCAAGCCCCTGATGCCGTCAAGGTCTACCTCGAGCATCTTGTTTTTGGCAAAAAGAACGTCCAGTATGCGAACGATTTGATTTCCTATTACCTCAACAATGTGCTTGCTGTATTAAGCGGTTCCGAGGATGCTCGAGCTACTCTTGCGCAGACGTACGAGTCCTACAAAGCGCTGCGACCACCTAAACCGACATATCGCCAGTTCATCATTGAGAACGATATTCCGGTTTCATGGTGGCATGATCGCCTCCGTCTTCTCGAGCTCCTTGGTGGAAGTCATGGTGCCGACTTTTCCTACGATGTCGGCAAGATTCTAAGTCGGATTGAGCCATTCGAAGAAGACCTTGTTCCAGAATCCATCATTATTGACGGGCGTCAAGGTCGACATCAGCAAGCTCTTCGGCTGCTCACTCAAGGGCTAGGAGATTATCATACTGCCATCAATTACTGCCTTTTGGGTGGAGCGAGTATCTTCCACCCGATCTCAGGACCCGTTACCCCGATCGCTGTTCCCTCACGAGAGGAACAAGCAAAACTCTTTGAATATCTACTTTCGGAGTTCCTCCGTATCCAAGACATCAATGACAGATTGGAGCGAACGAGCGAGCTCCTGGAACGGTTTGGATCTTGGTACGACGTGCGGCAGGTTTTGGAACTCATTCCCGAAACGTGGTCTGTCGAGCTGGTGTCAGCATTTCTGGTCAGCGCACTCAGACGGTTGCTACATGAAAAGAGCGAGGCTATGATCACGAAAGCGCTGAGTAGTGCAGAGAACTTGCAAGTCGCTTCGACTTTCGTTGAGAAATGCATCGCTATTGGGTCACATGTTGAGAAGGTGCAGTAAGATTCAATCACACAGGAATATAGTTTGAGCTTAGAGGGATGCGAGACGATTATTCGTGTTCACCAAACACCCGAGCATCGACGTTCTGTTCCACGAATGGCGGGAATGGATTCTCAACATTGTTATTACGGCGGTCTATCAGTGCGGCAGTCCATTATGGACTTGGCGACAAAACGAATTTTTGGAAAATCGGAAATCAAGAATCGAGAATTTCAAATCGCAAAAACGATACGTAAACATGTTAAATGGCTTCACACATGCTTCGTTTAAATGTTTCGAAGTGCTTCATATATGATTTACCGAGTCTTAATAATATGTGGTTTATTCAGTACTTTATGTTATAAACTCAGCGCTCTATCTACATACTCCATCATTTACTTCCCTACCCACTCCTCTACTCATGACTCCCACGATCGTTGGATTCTGTCGCAGCCAATGGTTTGTTGTTGGGGGCTGAAAAGTCCGGGAAAGGCCTATAAAGCTACCACAACAATAGCCTTTAAGATATTTAACAACATCTCTCCGTCCCTGCACCTCAAGACTTTCAGCATTTCGCAGTTGCCATCATTCGGACCGTGAACCGACCCAATACTCGACTGCTCATCTCTTCAGAATGTCCAAAATATGCCTTCAATTCGCCATAGCGCTGTGTGCACTCTTTTGTTCGGCACGAGCCCAAGTCAATCGTCACTTCCCTGGGGTCTGCTCATAGAAGCGGATACTCCGTGTCAACCTTATTTAGCCTATAGTACCTGTTACAACCCCAACGATATTTGCCTGTCCAACAGTCTTTGCTATGGCACAACCAACAATCGTCTTACCCGAGGGGTCTATCGACACCTCCGTACCTTACACAACGAGCCCAAAACTAACTGTGACAGAGTTGTACGGACTCGTCATGGAGCGACGGACCCTGCACAAATATACGCACTGACCCAGCGGACAGTAGGTACCAAGTTCTGATTTTGGGGACCTCTTTAGCTAATCCTTCATCTTACCAGAACCACACGGATGGTCGGAGGTGCTTCCCTGCGAGAATACCACCTTGCCACAGTATTTCTATTGCGACGGCTCGAACAATGCGCAATGTAGAGGCCCAAAAATATTCAACATAGCCAAGGGATAATTTGCAGACGTTCGCAACGCTACTTTACGCTCCACCAACCCTCTCAGTTAGGTTCGAACTCGACTTGCAACACTAATAATAACTCTGCTTCCACGAACAGCATGGTGCATCCGTGTTCTTCGCCCACCAGCGTAGAAGCAGCCATTGGTGCTGGTGTCGGACTCCCTCTCACTTTAGGTCTGGCCGCCGCTGTCGTGACGTTGCTTCGAGAGAGGCGTATGCGGAGAAAAGATGCGAAGGACGCCCATCAATATGGTTGGTCATCTCCCTGAACAGTTCTGACCCAGCGACTGATGGCCGTGCAGCTTTGATCCAGCAACAACACGAAGGGAAGCGGCCACCGCCCCAAAAGAACTTCGCAGGAGACCTTTACGAGGCTGATTCTATGGCCAGGCCCAATATTTTTGAGGTCCCTGATAATACCAGGTAGCCCACTTTATAATTCTTTGTTCCTATGGTCTTAGACGAAAGAACGAGCTAAGTTATGCACAATGGTTTGGTATGCTTCATATCGGGGCATGGGAACCCGTTGAGCATTTTTGGAGCGACTTTACAATAGAAAACCCAAGATTTCGTGACCAAGATCAGCTTCCGCATCCAAACCCAACTCGTCTGATCCCCTCTCCTCTCGCACCCCCCACCACCATGCTTGCCCCGTCCCAAACCCACCCAACCACCCCCTCCACATCAGCCTCTTCCCCTCATCATCCAGCCATCCCTATCCGCATAGAACAAAACCAAAATACAAAACCTACGTTCATTCTTGAAATGAACAAACATCATAAAAACAAGGAGAATAGGAGCTGTGGCGACGAAGAGGGTGAGTGGGTGGAGTGGGTTCCTCATCCAAAAGGGGCGGTGACGAAGAAGAAGAAGAAGGAGAAAGCGGTTAGACCAACGAAAACCAAGCCATTGTTCCGAACCCTCTCTTTTGAAAAACATCTTGTACCATCATCATCATTTATGTACATAAGATAGAGATACCCGTTACCACCCCTCTAGCCTACACACACAGTACAGTAAACCCCCACTATCACCATCACTACACGCACAGTACCACCCACCCTGGTGCAACCGAATAAGTTCATTTGCTTTATTACTCCGCTACACACCCGCAGATTCCAAATGTGGTAACTGGGAGCCTGCATATATATGATCCGGAGCAAACCTTCTCCACTACTACCTTTCTTACAGCCTCAAATCCGATTGATCCAGCCTAAGGAAAGTAAACACTCCGAATATTTCTGTTTATCTTCCTTCTGACACTTCTCATCGTCATCGTCATCGCCATCGTCATGACGCCATCGCCATCGCCATCGCCATCGCCATCGCCATCGCCATCCTCCTCCTCACCCACCATATAATACAGAACAGAAGAAAGATAAGTTACCCCTCTCCCACCCCTCTCCCAACCCACCAACCCAACCAACCCCAACCCAAAACCCCCCCACAAAAAGCAACCATCGCCTAAAACCCCCCCCAAACAGCGAAATCCTCCAACCCAAAAACCTTTTACTACCATTTCCATAAGTGCCGCGAAATCCGATCGCCGGAACAGTAGCTTCTTGTTGGAACCCGTGCAAAATTCGACTATTTGGTGCTTTTTCAATCGTTGCAACAAGGTTGCCTTGAGGACTTGAGATCATATGTATGTTACAGGGTAAGCCCTGGGATGTGCCTACTGTAGTAAATTTTGCTGTGGAAGTGAGTGAGTGAGTGAGTGGTGCGCCGTGGGGAGATTTAGTCGAGTTCCATATTGTTGAATAAAGGATCCTCATGTTTCCGGCTGACTGCAAATGTTCTCTTCATAGTTGCAGAGAAATGAGAATGATGTGTCGGATACGATGTTCTATGGATTACTTTGTTCATCTTGCTTATAAGTATCTGCTGTAGCCTAGATAGAAATAGTCAAGCCTTCAAGAATCAAGTCATATGGGTGGTGTATGAGTAGGTAGTAATGGGGGGGGGTGTACGGGTATCTTTTCCCTTGTTTAACCCATCTACTGTATGTACTGTAGCCTTGCCAGAAGGAGTGGTGAGGGCCGTTGATTGTGTACTGTACATATCACATACAATACCTCGACGCGACAGGAAGGCGTAAAAAGTTGCCCTCTCCCCTTTCACACACGAACCTCAAGCACACTTGTCATGCACAACGAAATTACTTCAAGTAAACGAATCGTTCTTTCTGATTCACTAATCTATCATACACACCACCACACCCCGCTCCCACTTCACTTCCACTTCCATTTCCACCTCATCCGGTATTTCTAGAGTATCTACAAAAAGGGCAACAGATCTATCGGGTCTAGATGGTACAATCGCCATCAACTGTCCCGCTCGCCCCCTTTCCCGCCCCGCCCAAGTGGCTGATGTACAAGAAATGCTTTGTCGTGATAATGTGCCTCCGCCGAGCAAACGCCATTGCATGCGGGAAATGGATTTCCTGTCCGTGGTTGGTTCCGCTTTCATCTCCATGTCGTCCATCCTCTCTTGAAACCTCACCAAACCGTTGCCGCAGAGATCCCGGCCACCGTCGCCACCTCCCTCTACCGCCTCACAACTTCCAAACACTCCGTCAAGCCCACAACCCTACACTTCCTGCCTACCCCGTTCAACCCGCCATCCTCCCACTTCCTAAAAGCCCTCCTCATCCCCTCCGGTACCCCACTCGCATATCTGCCTCCGAAGATAACGCTGCCGATAGGCACAAACGGTCGGTCTTCGAGCGAGGCCGAAAGGATGCCGTATTCTTGTGCGAACAAGAGGGCAGCGCGGAAGGTGGGGAAACGGGCGGATTTGGAGCCGTGAGGGGAGGGGGCGATGCTGTGGAGGAGATTAACATAAGAAGGTTGGTAAGTGGGTATGAAGAGAAGACGGCGTGGGGTTTGCCAAGGAAAGGGCTTGGGATGCGACGACTTACACATAGATCTCGAAAAAAGTATCCAACACAAAAACGCCATCATCCGCCAGATCCGAACATGTGAATGGATTTATCTCCCTAATCTGCGCTGTCGGAATAGCCCCTTCCTCCGATGACGGCGCACTGCCTCTCCTTGCCCATGAAAAACCAGAGCCGAATTTCGATCTTGGCGTCTCGAGGTCTACGCTGAACAGCCTAGTCATATATTTCTCACATGAAGGCTTGAGATGCCACTTCTGTGGTTTCGAATTGGCGCTCGAGCTCAGTCCGTCTTTCGGCTTACCACCCGGGAAAGCTTCCCAGAAAGCACTTGGTTCCTTTCCTTCGTCAATTTCCTCGATCTCTCCCGTCAGCCCCAAATCCATGCCTATCAATCTGGCGCAGCCTAGTTCATCGGCGCTGGACCCGCTGCCCTTCCAAAGATAAAGCTTTCCAAACCGTGCGGAGATAATATAGGGGAATCCTGCGCAAAGACATTGTGGGTCAAAGTCAACTTCGTCAAAGGCAATTTGACTAACATGACGGCGGCCACAGAGCATGTACGTCGCTCCTGCGCTTGAAGGCGTGTCGGCTCGACTGCTGGATCCACGACGCGTGATGGCTATACCGCCCAATGCTTCGAAGAAATTGGCAGTTTCTTTTCCTTGCTGGAGAATAACAAGCTTGCCGTTGTTGTCTTTGGCGACTTTCTTCGCGAATAATTGAGCGTCTTCGGCCGCTGAGGTAGGAACACCGTCACCGCACCAGAGATACACTTCTGTATTTCTTGTCCCCGCCGCGTTGCCGAAGACGTGAGTGCAAATGTACATGCATTCTTCAAAGAGGATGTGTTCTTGGTGCGAAGGTACTACGACTGACTTGCCGTCGCCAGTAACTTCCCAAATCTGCTTCCTGAGCGTCTTGATCTTATCCGAACCTGCGCTGGACGATTTTGAGGCAAGAATAGATTGTGTATCAATGTTGACTCTGCCACTAGAGCTAGGAACCTCATTGAAGTACTCGGCAAACAAGCATGCTGCTTCCGAGGTTTGTGGAGCAAGAGAATTAAGGCGCTCGGGTTTGGCTTTCGGTAATGGAGAGCTGGAAACCACTCTGTTCGCTATTAATGCAGGTTTGATAGCAGGCGGAGGAGGGCTTTTCGGTGATATAGGAAGGTGCGAGGGTAAATTGCGTTCTAATGTTGTTGGCCCTTCAGGTTCCTTACAAGCTGTCTGGATTCCAAGGCCAATCGGCGCCTTGGCTTCTTTACGGGCAAGCCCGGCATTCTCCAAGGCAATTTCCTCGTCCCTACGAGTAGGCAGCTTGATCGGCGACTTTGCACGGATTGGGCGTGGAGAATTCAAAGCCGGCGACTGATCCCAAGTCGCTGCCGCGTTACGAACAGAAGGAGGTGGCCTGTCAATTTCTCGGACTTCATCGCTCTGGGTTTCCTGACCTGATACAGACCTCGAGGGGCTTACTTGTGGTCCTTGGGCCTTCAGTGGGGTTGCGGGTGTTGGAGGGAGTGGTTGAGGTGTAGGGGCCGAGGGTTTGCGGATCTGATTATCGTTGACAATTGTTTGTGGTTTTGAATTTATCACAGGTGAACGTTTCGAGTTAACCGGCAACGATTCTTTAGGCGAAGATGGTGGAATGGTCTTAATCTTGTCAACTGATGCAATACTAGTGGATGGTTTTCGAGGAGTATTGGGCTGAGACGCTTTGCGATTACCATTACTTAATTTGCTGGAAAGAGCTCGTGTCTTAGACTTCTCAATAGCAAGGGAGGATAACTGAGGCTTTGCTATAAAAAGATTTGCTGGAGATGAATTTTCGGAAAATTGTTTCTTCAATTCAGAACTTGTTGCAGAGGTTGGCGATTCTGCTGTAGCATCTTCGGTAACAGACTTGGGTAATCGTCGCTTTGGTCCTCTTGCCCTGGCTTTGGTCATGTGAGTTAATTGAGGTCCATCAGCAGGATCCTCATTGTTATTGTTTGTTGTGGATGTTCCAGGTTCGGACAAGACACCTTGGTTCATTACCTGACTTGGCTTTAAGCTGCTGCCGACAGGTGAAGGTCCCCTCGAGATCAGACCGGCCAGGGAGCTATTGAAGTTATTCCCTAATTTCGTTTTTACAGCTAGCTCTTTCTGAATGTGAGCAGGTGCGTTTGGCTTTGTCTCAGGTGGTATTGGCTGCGGCCTATCATGCAAGCACTCCACATTAGCAATAGATTCTGGCTTGCTGGACGTCTTCTTCGCTTCAGCACTGCCATTACTCAAAACACTATCAGACCTTGTCAAGCCCTTCTTCTTGAGGATAGCTTCCGGCGTTGGAGGATCTTCCTTCGTAATGCTATTACCGCTGATTTTCCTAGATACACCTGGAGGGAGCCCAGCTTTTATTGCCTCTTTTTGCTTCTGTATACTCTCTTTAAAATCGTCCTTGCGTTCGGTCTTCTTCGGCCCTCCAGTCATGGCGAGCCCCGCTTTTCCCCTCAAGATATTACTCTTGAGTTCATCCGGTGCCACGTAGTTCTGTGTCTGGGTACGCTTAAGTTTACCAAAGACGTTTTTGAATTCTGCGTCTTCGGTGGGTTCCTTTCCCGCAGAGACTTGCCGCGTTTTTAGATTAGCTCGGAAATCTTTTTTTGGAGGTGTCTCTGGCTTTGATCTCAGTGGCGAAGGGGATTCCTTACGTATGGTCATCGGAACGGCATTTGGATTTACATGTGACGGTTCTATGGAGCCCTTGGCTTCAGTGGTGCTTCCTCCACTCTCAGGCGGGTCCATCACAAGCATCGGCGTCTTTGATGACTGAAAAGGAGCAGGTGAATTCTGAATTAACTCGTTCGACTTCATGTCCTTATTAGCAGATCCATTTGAAGCCTGACTGTCCAGAGACTCAGTCTTAGGCTTCTTTGGTAAACCTGCACCAGTACCAATAGGAAGCCCTCTGATAGTGTGAGGCTTACCAGATCCGCTCAATGGTGGTGATCGGATAAGACCACCTGTAGCCACTTCCTTATGGGTTTCAACCTTGCCTAAATCGACATTTCCCCGTTGTTGCTTAGCTCGATTGATCTCAGCCATCCAGCTCGGCTGTTGTGGTGGAGGCGCCTTTGTCCTAGGCGAGTCGGGTTTGTTGATAGCGTTTTCAAGCCAACTTGCTTTCATGGGACTCCATCGCTTACTGGGACTTACTGGTGGGCTTTTCTCCAGCGAAGTTGTTTCTTGATCATGCTCGCGCGCCGCCGTCACAGGAGTAATGCTTCTTTGGTGGGGGAGCGTAGGTTTGGTGAACCCATCGTGGGAAGGAATTTCAAATCTACTACTAGTCAAAGACGATGAAGTGCCAGGTGTCTCGCCTTCGCTCTGCTGCTGGGTCACATTGATATTGCTATGACTTGACACTGGCCTGGACTTTGACGACGGGGAATTATCGCTGCTTATGTTGCCAAGTCTTGGTTCTTTATGTGGACTCGTCATCCCCATTGTCGGTCTTGAGCCATCATATCCACTTCGATTACTTGCAATCGAATTCCCTCTACTCAGTCCGGCACCTGGCTGTGCACTCCATCTCTTGTTGACGCTGTCGGATCGTTTCAGCATGGCGCTCTGTACAAAACCACCAAGGCCTTTAGTGGGTGAAGTAGGTCTGTCAAAACGCTCTGGAGAAATTTTCCCTTGTGAAGGAGACATAGCCAGCGTCCGGCCAGCTGTTGAGACGTCGCCATCGTGAGAAGAGGTAGAATCAGATGATGGAGGATCAAATCGCTGACTGCTCAAGGTTGGCAAGGGTGAGCGAATTCCACTCGTTGACGACACTGCGGCCGAGCTCGAAAATCGATGGCTCCATCCAGAAGTCCCTTGTGTTGACCCATCCCTGGAAGGCGAAGATGAGCGCACACTCTCAGGAGGCGGGCTCCGCTCTTTCTCAGGTTCTACAGAGGTTTCTCTTGACAATCCTGGTAAGCGCACACTCCTCGTTGTATAGGCAGTGTCCAGTATATCTTCCTCCTGATTTCTCCGATACCCAGCTGATCCTAGCCCTCGATCTTCTGTTTGCTTGAACCAAGTCGGGTCTTTAGAACCCAGAGACTGTGCTACTTGAGCTCTTGAGATTGCAATTTCGCTAGTAGATGCTGGATCTGGACTGGTACGTGGAGATCTCGCAGCACTGTTGTGGGTAGCCACCATTGACAATGGACGACTCCGTACCCCAGTTGTAGACCCTCGCGAGGTAGGTCGTTGTTGCCAAGAAAGCGTGCCTGAGCGAGATAGAGGCATTGCAGCGCCTGGCGATGTGTTTGATAGCGCGGAAGCCTCGGGGTTTTGGTATGGAGGCTTTCGAGTGCCTCTGACATCAGATTTTAATGGGCCACCGTTTGGAGTGTGAGAATCATCGTCTCTACCGTGGTCGCGTGTGTCGACGATCGGTATACTAGGAGGATCCGAAAGCCCTTCTTGCATTGAAGTATCCATTGTTGATCGCGTAGAGTTGGGTGTGCCAGTGTTGGAAGAAGAACCCTTGATCGGAGACAGTGATCTCGCACGCTCTAAGTATCCATTAGATCGAAGCCTCATCATCGCTTCACGATGGCGACTTAGCGTCATTTCAACTAACCCTCTCTCCGAGCTTGCCTTTCCTTCCGGCCTTGCAATATTTCTTCTTCAAGCTTCCTTGTGCGCTCTTCATCCTCTTTGTCACGCCTATCACCAAGCTCACGAATTCGGAGCAGAAAATCGTTGACATCTTCAGATCCTTCAGTTTCGGAAATGACAGACATCTTAGTGGAGATGTCGGCCAGTACCGAAGCAGTTTTCTGGAGTCAATTGGTGTTGCGGATCTATTGTTGATCTATTTATTATTCTACGAGTCGAGGGAACACTTAAGCTTTTGCGCCGGGTACGCAGAAGGGATGTTTCAATATGGAAGTCGCATAGGATCATAGTATCTAGAGTATGAGATTATTTACAGCATATTCGGGTCAATATCTTAAGAGTGTTGTAACAATGGGACAGCGCTTCATAGGTAAGTATCTAATGCGCCCTGAGTGGTGTGCCTGCTAAAAGATCTGTTGTTGCTCTGCGGGCAGGTTCGTGCCCGGGCCTCACAAGGCGCGCTTTCCTGATGGCCGTCAGAAAGCCAAGAATAGAAACCCCTCCTGCTTGCCCCCCTGGAGCTGACCTTTAGTAGAGAAAGAGCCTGTCTCGAGCATCTTGCACAACCCATTCTAGGCCTTCCCGCAGATTCTTCCCTGTAGTTGCACTGCAAAGTATGATAGTCCATTTGTGCGTCTTGATTTCGTCCAGTCGAAGCCCCTGTGACGGTCAGCCGTGTTTGACTGAAAATTTCCGGGGCATCATCAACTTGTCGAATGTCACTATCGCTCATGCAGCCTTCAACATCAGTCTTATTGGAAAAAACTAATAGACTAGCTCCCATCAATCGCTTTGTCGAATTAGCAATGTCGAATGCCAGCTTTGAGACAACTGACCTCCTCAAGCAACAAGCCCGCGAGTTCTTGTCTGCAGTCTTCAATTCTAAGGCGATCTGTTGCATCCACAACCCAAATGAGAGCGTCGGTCTTCTCGAAATAGTTTCTCCAGTATGACCGCAGGGTTTTTTGGCCGCCCACGTCCCCTTCATGACACTTTGGTGAGCACTGCCGACATGACTCTGAGAGGATTCCCACCATACAGATGTTCAGCTTGTAGCTATGCGCCTTGAGTTAATCTGACCGGTGAATGATGCTGATCACGAGGGGGAGTGCTTCACTCACCCTTCATAATCAATGGTTTTGATGATGAATCCAAGCGTTGGACTGACTGTGTTCACGTCTTCATTCATGATCCTCTTGACTATTGTTGTCTTGCCGGCATTATCCAGCCCACTGAGCTCTGTTAGCAACCGGTATCTTCAAGCCTCTCATACCCACAGCATCAAGATCCTCATTTCTTTGTCCTTGAGGCGAGCTTTCCTTAGTATTGACATCATGATTGCACCTTGATGTAGATCGGTTGCCAAACGTAAGTAAAGACTTTTGTTTGCCGAGAAAAGCATAGGTATAGAAGTTAATCCTCGCAATGCAATGCTGCTAGACCATTTTCTCACATCCCCGTCAAAACAACGACCCCTAGTCAGTCTTTTATCTGTAAATATCTGCAACGCAGGACGCTTCATCTGTCTCCTTTTCCGAATGCGTGGGCGAACCTCTGCTGTCTCGATCAATATTGAGTCGAGCTCAGTTCATCTCCGAAGCTTAAGGAAGACATTGAGTAACAAGAGTACCATTGAATGATCTCGGCGAGTGAAGATATGGACGGAACCGTACCCGAAGAGAACGTTCGTCCCTTATTAGGACCGAAGATGGCCGGATGCTCTACGAACAGCGAGGTCACTGAGAGCGCCACCGTTGCCGTTATCCCCAATACTGGCGCGAGACCATGCTATGTATCAGAGACTCTCGCCATGAACGTGGCCACTCCTATCTCGTCATCCGTCAGAACACGTCCACGTCCACGTCCACGTCCACGTCTGAACGCACTAGTCAAGAACGACGCCATGGCCGTCTTGTCCAACCACCTTAATGAAACGAACTCACTGTCACGTGTATATGTCACAGACGATGACACCGAGCAGCGCTTCAACTATCTAAGAACCCAAGACTTGGATGACATCGGGAATGAGGCGCGAAGACAGAAGGCAAACAATAAGGTTTTCCGAAAGGGACTTAGAAACTCCTTAGGGGCTCTATCGATGCTGCAAACACAGTCGAAGCATTATTCCGAACCTGGACAGCTACAGCACACTATGAAGAACAATGCCTCCGTCTTAGGAGGCCGCTCAAGAACCCATAAGCTTTGTGACTCTCCTGGGGATGTCCGGCACACGGTTTGTGATATCCTGGAACACATGGCAGAACATAGTGTATCGAACTTCACTGCTGATTCAATGAATCAAGCCGGTGAAACAAGAGGCACGAAAGAGGAGGTGGAATACGGCTTGACCTACTTCGCCGCCGGACAAATGAATCATGCTGTTCAAAAACTAGGTAAAAGGCCAAAAGCTGAACACAGCATGCCCTATGCCATTGCAAAACAGTCGAATCAAACTGGCGAGATTAAAGAGGAGAAAACAAAGGCAGAACACACCGTGCTAATCGTCATTGGCGAACGGATGAGTCTGGTTGACAAGAAAGGAGGCAAGAAAGGAGGCAAGAAGGGAGGCAAGAAGGGAGGCAAGAAGAGGGGCAGAAAGGAAAAGGCCAACAAAAAGAGAGCAAAGATTGCTGAGAAGGGTACTAACATAGACTATGTTGGTTGTGAGACACAAGGCAATGACTCCTATGCTAAAGAAGATAAAGGAGGCACAGGGGTGGGTGCCAGAGCTCAAGCTTTTACAGAAGAATACCCTCTTGATTTGCAGAGAGCCTCGAAACATAGGGGAGAGGCAGTTGAGCCTGTCAAGGTCGATGGCAAGTTGAGCGACAATAGTATCAAAACTACGTTGAGTATGTGACGCGATCACCCCATAGGGGCTGAAAACATCGTTGACCTGGGATAGAGCAGGTTGTCTGTCAAGGCGTGAACAGGAGGCGTCTGTCATTGCCTCCGTTTCATGGAGGTATCGAGCAGGTTCATAGAGATGTACAGGTGTGTGAATTTGATTTTTAAACCGGCTCAAGACTAGGACTAAAGTCGGGGCGGACTGCACAGGACCAAGAGGCTTTTCCGAGCACCAGCGACTTGTCGGTAACGGATCTAGGACGAGGTTCCTCTGGAAATATTACTCCTATAGTGCGAAGTGCAAGGAGTTTGCCTTCAAGGTGTTCTGTGCAGCAAAAAGTGAGAGGCAATTGGTGTGATAAGATCAGCTAAGGATCTGATGAATGCAAATAGGGTTTGTTTCCAAATTCATCCCATGCAATCTCCAACAACCTCGATCCTCCATCCATCTTGTCCACAACGTCTACACTATCCACCTCGGATACTCACCAACAACATCATCAAAAACTTAGACCTCAGAGCTCAGACGACCTTGGAAGAGGTCGTCCATACAAGATGAGGCGCGCAGGCTTCTCGCATAGCCGTACAGGCAGAGGTAAGACAAAATTCATCCTGCATGAAGTCTCCGATTATGCTTGAGCTACATGCTCATATTGCATATATCTATCCAGCTTATGGCCGCGGATTCCTGTCTGACGATCGACCAGTAAATACATCAGAGATACCACTATTCGTTGTGGAGCGACCTGCGATCACCAGGCGTCCACACCCAGGCTATCAGCCACCACCAAAAAATTCCGAGCAAGACAATGGAGCATCCCCGCCTGGCTTGACTACCAACAAAGCTCGTGCCAACAGCACAGCTGATAAGGTACAGGCAAAAGATAGTCAGACTGAGAATACTAGTGACGCAAGCCTAAAGGTGCCTAATATGCCAACCTGAAGTCCCAAGCTTCACGTCAGAAATTACTCACTTTTGCTAACAAGGATCATCAGGTTAAGACTACTGCCCCGGATACTGAAGCTTCCTTATCTCCTCCCAAAACTGATGCTCCTGCTTCAATTCTTGAGCCAGAAGAACTGGCCAAATATAAGACGATTGATTCCTTCTTCCTCCCTGTAGCTCGTGCACCACATCAGACGGCCACCGACAAAAACACCGCTACGAAATCCATTCAGAAGCTTAACGGTCACGATCAGAAGAGCAATGGTCCGATTCAGGAGGTGGCTGTTCCAAAGCCCCTCACTTCCGTTCGGAAGGCACGTGACGTAACCGACGGCAAGGACGAGGTTCCAGCTTCTTCCCAACCTCATCGCAACCAACCTCAAGCAACTCGTAACACAGCCAAGAACATAGTAACCGGAAAGTATTTTGGGAATACTGCTAAACCACATCATTGGGTTGACAAGATGGCAACAATCGAGAAAACTCCTCAAGGTGAAAGCAGTCAAGGCCCTGGCAGTGCAAGCATCAGCACAGCAAACGCTTCCTTCTTAAACCCTGGACTTACCAACTCCAACCTAATTGGTGAGAGAAACATTCGAAGCAACGCCATGGCTCAAAAACCTAGCATAGATGCTTTCGGCCCAGATAACAATGATGACGCCACTAGCCCAGATGCAAACCATGCCGCCACCAGCACTGTCATTAATCTTGACACAACAGAACGTCCCGGTCTTGCTTCTTCTAGTCACAGACCCCTACGTCAAACCGTATTGGATACCAGACCCGCGCAGCCCATCTTCAGCTTCAACGTTCCTTCGACGGATGCTGTCGGTGAATGGGACAATAGGGAAAGTGGGTGGGCTACAAAGCCCTGGACCAAGAGTATCCTTGGCCCCAGAATTGATTACAACATGCTTCCAGCTTATAACTTTGGTAAGCCAATAAAGAAGGGGCATGACGACGTCCCTGTTCCTGCGGAAAAGCATAATGTCGACATCAATGCCGAAAAGAATGTCGAACATGCCCTTCCTCACTCTGGTAACTCCACGAACGGCACAGTCGCTCCAGTCACTCGCAATAATGTCGAAGATAAGCCCTTACCTCCGCATCTCCGTTCGCCGACCAAAAACCAAGGATCTCTTGACCCCAAGGGAAATGAGAGAAATAAGCTGGCTACCAAGAAGGCTGACGAGCAACAGATATGGGTCCCACCACATCTCAGAACTCCTAACTCAGCCTCGCCGTCTCAGTCGAAGATGAGATCTGGCACGGATGGCGAGCTGGCAGAGACGTCAAATAACCCACCCAAAGCAAACATGCTGAAGGATGTGACCAATACACCACGTTATTCGAATACTGCCCGCAACGGACCCGGCAATAATACTAAAGCCAACCGTACTCCACACAAGGATTCTCCCCTTTTAGTCGTTAGTAACGCGACGACCGAAGCTTCTGAAGCTTCTGGTACCACTCCCGTTCCTAACAAGGGTAAAGGCAAAGCCATCGCACTTGAGGCGCCGATTGCTGGCTGGAACGGACAGGTGCCGTTAAGCGCTCCCAAGTGGAACAATGAAGCCGTCTACGACAACAACGACCAGCGCCAACGTAAGCACATGCAGGAATGGTTGGCGCAAAACGTCGATCAAGCCGTTGGAAACCCTATACAGGTCGACGTTGCCAAGGCTGGCTTCGTGACAGGTCATGCCCTTGCTGATGGTCAGGAAGAGATGAGTGGCGCAGTGGATCCCGAACTGCACAAGACTTATCCTACCAACGATCCTTTCACTGTCTCTCGGGCATATCAAACCTCGGCAGACGCAGCTCAGAAGTATCAAAAGAAACTTCACGATACCGTTGTCGAAACCAAGAAAGACCGGAGAATGTGGCGCCGAGCCGCCAAGGAAGCTGAGGCCAACTATGTTCCTGCTCCTAATCCACACAAACCCACGGCGAATATCTACATCCGTCCTGTTGAGGGTTGTGACATGGCCCAGATTACGGATATCTACAATTATTACGTTCAGAACTCTGTAGTGGCCTCTGAAAGACGGGCTTTGAATAGTACGCAATGGCGCGCTCGTTGGCAAGCTGCGACCGATGACCACTACGCGTTTCTAGTTGCCGTGCAGATGAATGGCAAGGGAGCTGGCCAAAACCGCCGCCATGGCGCCGAGGTCGTTGTTGGCTTCGCGTATGCAGAAGATCTCGGGGACGGTGATAATCTTTATCGGTACACTTGTGAAATTCAGTTCTGGGTTCAACACGCATTTCCTCGTCAAGGTGTGGGGAAGACTTTAGTCGATCGCATGCTGTTCTCGCTGGATCCGGAATACTGTGTTCGCTCTGGAACACCTTTTGTCGGCGGCGAGAATGAAAACCAGTATAAGTGGGGCGGCAGGAGAATTATCAAGCAAATCCTCATTCAGATTCCTTATCCAGCTGACGACGACTATAATTTCAAGTGGCAGACCAAATGGTTGATCGGGTTTGACTTCTGGCATGTTAGTACTCTACCAGGCATTGGTTACAAATTCGGCAAGCTGTAAGCTTCCCCATCGCAGAATGGAAAGCTCAGGCTAATCATCTAATTCCAGCATCAATGTTGCTTGCTTGAAAAAGGAGACTGGGAGTAGGGTCGCAGCAGGAGCCTGAGTACCGATCACAAATAACCCCGTGGCTGAGTTTGCAGCAAGAGGTACCCTGAGCAATACAACTGTCTACATTGGCTATATTGATCATAGGTTCCGACGCGATAGTGATTTCGAGGGCTTGGAGATCTCTGGAGGTGATTTGACTGGACAGTGGCTTGGTGGTAGGATTACAGCAAACGAGCTTGGCAAACCTCTAATATCAGCATCAGTTATTCAGTATCGGTATCGACGAGCGTGAGGAAACGGTATACTGCGAGATGACAACTCCCTACCTTTCTCGATTTCCCAAAGGGCCTGTCTCCAGCATGCTATCCATTGGCTCCTTTCGCAATTCAACATCAGTTACGTATTTACTTGGCACCTGTTTTCCACGAGCGTCCCGGAGGGATACATCCTATGACAAGAACAAATATCTTCACCATATCTTGATACACAGAATGGTCATTGTCAGATGTCTCCTCTATGGCTCGCTTATGAACCAACATAACATCAATTAAACAAATATCGGTACGGCCGAGCTATTCGAGAAGTCTTCTCGACGGCGACAATCTTTCTTGCCCTTCTGTGCCTCAGAAGGGTCTGCTATCAGATTACTTCTCCCTGTAGCTAGTTATTCAAGGCAATAAGATAGTGTAGCAATTCCAGTCTGCTTTGACAACGACTCCCATGATGCTCCCGGTGCCTCATGCAAATACTGTACTCAGATCCATCAAGTATGCAAAGTAAGGCAAGTAAGGCAGGCTGCGCCTGTTCAACATATCTAAGGTAAAGTATTGATGAATTCTCCGTGACAGCGGAATATGTTCCGCGAAAGTTTTTCCACATCCAAAGATGTCTATTAACACGCCGTTGTAAATCAAAAGATGGCTCCCATAGTCAAAAGGTCAAGTCTAGAGGATGACTTTGTGCTCACCATATCTGATGATGACCAGGACATTTCCGTGCTGGATGAGGAGGAGGACGCTACTGTTGAGTCTTATATTAACAGAACCTCCAACGGCACGAAGCGTAAACGTGATGCTGTCGAGCACACGAGCGCAAATGGCACTACATCCAATGGCGCAAATGAAGCGGCGAGAAAGCGCAAAAAGGGCAAGACTGTTCTCGAGGCAGATGTCACGTCAGAACCTGAAAATCAGACATGGGCCGCCCACGGCGAACCCGACGGAGCTATGGACTCCGATTTTGAGTTTCAGATTGGTGATGCAGGTACTGGTGTCCTAGAGAACTTCGGTGGATGGGGACTTGATGTGTCTAAGACGGAAACCAAGGGAGCCGGGAATATAACAGGAGTAGACATCGATGATTTAATTGCAAGGAGGAGGGGTGCGGTGGGGTCAAACGACATTGGCAAACCGGGCATTGAGGGCAACAAGGGATCTACAGGAAGCGTGGAAGACAGCGACGGAGACGAAGAGCAGCCAGGTTTGAATGCAGATGGGTTTGTTGCAACGGACGAGGAAGACGAGACATTAGCAGAGGATGGATTTGGCATGGGCGCTACGAGCACTGATGAAGAGAACGACGATAATGGAGGGTTCGGAGTAGACCAGGACTCAGATGCTTCTTCGGGCAACAGTTCTATAGCTGAGCCTGTGCCCCACCCTGACGACCAAGACCAAAGTGCTTCATCTACTGATGAAAGGGAGGATCCTGAGGAGCATGCACGACGTGAGGCCTTCTTCGCTCCAGAAGAAAGGTTGGATAAGTCAAAAGCCAAAGCTTTGTCCTCCGATTCGTTTCAAAGAATGCAGTTGTCCCGACCTATCCTCCGTGGCCTTGCCGCCGTGGGATTCTCAGAGCCAACCCCTATCCAGACTAAAACCATACCCGTCGCACTGCTTGGGAAAGACGTGGTTGGCGGAGCCGTGACCGGCTCCGGAAAAACAGCAGCATTTATCATACCCATCCTAGAACGGTTGCTCTACCGACCGAAAAAGGTGCCAACTAGTAGGGTAGCTATCCTGATGCCTACTCGAGAACTGGCAGTGCAATGCTTCAACGTAGCAAAGAAGCTCGCCAGCTTTACAGATGTCACGTTTTGCCAGTTAGTGGGAGGCTTCAGCTTACGAGAACAAGAGAACGTGCTGCGAAGCCGACCAGACGTGATCATCGCTACACCCGGGCGTTTCATCGACCACATGCGCAACTCGGCCAGCTTCACCGTCGATACTCTAGAGATCTTAATCCTTGATGAGGCAGACCGAATGCTCGAAGACGGATTCGCCGATGAATTGGACGAGATCCTAACCACCATCCCCAAATCTCGACAAACAATGCTCTTTTCCGCCACCATGACTGACAAGGTTGACAAGCTCATCCGCGTCGGTCTCAATCGGCCAGTAAGACTGATGGTTGATGCGAGAAAGCAAACTGTAGGAACACTTGTTCAAGAATTTGTGCGACTACGTCCAGGAAGGGAAGATAAACGCTTGGGTTATCTCATGTACCTCTGCAACAATGTTTACACAGAAAGGGTTCTTATTTTCTTCCGTAAAAAAAGCGATGCCCATCGTGTGCGTATAGTTTTCGGTCTCTGCGATCTCAAAGCTGCAGAACTACATGGGAACATGTCGCAAGAACAGGTACTATCTGCATATTCCCCTTCTGACGGCCTCAACAATACCCCAACCGCATGCAAACTAATATCTTTCTCTTCTCTATAGCGTATTGCCTCCGTCGAAGCCTTTCGCTCCTCCTCCGTTTCCTTTCTCCTCGCCACAGATGTCGCCTCCCGCGGTCTCGACATCAAGAACATTTCCACAGTCATCAACTACGAAGCCCCCCAATCCCATGAAATATACCTGCACCGCGTCGGTCGAACCGCTCGCGCTGGCCGTACCGGTAGAGCCTGCACCATTGCTGCGGAGCCCGACCGAAAAGTCGTCAAAGCCGCCGTCAAAGCAGGCAAAGCTCAAGGCGCAAAAATCGTATCTCGAGTCGTCGACGTCGTAGAAGCAGACTCCTGGGCGCAAAAAGTCGAAGCCGTGACCGATGAAATCGAAGAAATTCTCAAAGACGAAAAAGAAGAAAAACAACTTTCCTCGGCCCAAATGCAACTCCAAAGGGGCGAAAACATCATCGACCACCAAGAAGAAATCCTCTCCCGTCCCAAACGTACCTGGTTCGAGTCCGAGAAAGACAAGCGCGCCGCAAAGAAGACAGGCAGGGTTGAACTGAATGGAGCTGCGGGAGATGGGGGGAAGAAGAAAGGGAAAGCGGGGAAGTTGAGTGGGAAGGAAAAGAAGAGGATGGATGACGGAAGGGAGAGGGTGGAGGGGAGGGTGTGGAAGAAGGGGAAGGAGGAGAAGGGCGCGAAGGTCTCGAAGGGCGGTGGAGGGGAGAGGGGGAAGAAGAAGGAAAAGGGTGGGAAGAGTGGGAGGGGAGGAAGTAGAGGCGGCAGAGGTGGCAGAGGCGGCAGCGGAGGCGGTAAACGATAACGTGAAACGCAAGGTCTCTCACGTAAAGTACCCTACATAAGATATCCCGGATATCAACACCACAGCTCTGTCAATGATCCCCCCCTCGTGTGAAAAACACAAACCCTGTACGGAATACACAGCCACTCATTCTCCTCCAACCACCCACTTACAGTACTCCCTCCTTCTACCCCTATATGTAGCCACCATCACAGCCAACCAAATCCTTCCTCCCCCTCCCACTCCCCCTCCCCCACCCCCAGAAACCATTGTAACTCGACAAAACGGTAATTTTTTTCTTGGAAAAAATGACCTACATAGATCGGTTTTTGCAACCTAAACAAAACCCCCCCTCGACAACAGCAACAACAACAGCTCTACACACTTCATCTAAACAGGCTTCTAGCGCGTTATGGCAGCTCCTCCTCCGCTCCCCCCCTTGACCGAGAAGATAAGAGTACATAGCTAAAAAAAAGTCTATTCCAGCTTTTTCAAATCAATTTCATTGGAAGATGCAGGAGGAAAACAAGGGTCTGGTATTTTTGGAATTGTTGACGAGCTTTGTTGGTTCTCTTTCTGCTGGGTGAAGGCGGGTTACATAGGACGTATGTATTACTCTTCCTCTTTAGCGACTCTACCTACTACTTTCCTGCTCGCTACCTCACACGCACGCATCCAAATTTCTACATTCTCCATATCCATCCCCGACTCCCTCTTCCCGCACTTTCCCGGGCCAATCTACACAAGTTACCCCCTAAGCCAAGCCACCCCGTTAAGAAAAGCAAAATCAATCAACTTCCCTCCACCCTCCCCCTTCGCCTCCGCATCCCATCCCTCACCTCTCCCTCTCCCTCCCCCTTCTGACACTGCCCCCCACCGGTGCACTAACATCCCTCCTCTCCACCGCCGTCATCGGTCTCCTCGGCGTCCCCAATCCCGCGGCAATACTCCTCGCCCTCCCCCTCCTCTGCCGTATCTGCTCGAGCGCTTGTTCCCGCGTCAGCGTCGCGTTAGGCGTGTAGGGCGGAGCGATTGGCGTCATGGCTTCGCTGGGGGTGGATGGGGCGAGGGGAATTGTAGTTGTGGAAGTGGTTGTATGGATCGTTTTTGGAGGGGTGGAGGGGGTGGAGGGGATGAGGTGGGGTGTTTTGTGGGGTGTTGGGGAGGGGCTTCGGGAGAGCGGAGAGGGTTGACGGGTGGATGTTTTGAGGGGGGTTGGTGGGAGTGGACGAATTGGGAAGTGATGAGGGCGGATTGGGGACAGCTCTTTTGGGGAGGTCGGCTCGGTAGCGGGAGGAAGGGTGAAGAAGGTTCCGGTTGTTGGGGAGAAGTTGATGAGACCTTCTGTCGAGTCTTGTGGTTGTAGTGAAGGGCGTTGAGGTCGTGTAGTTATAGGTTCGGTGCAAGGGTCGGATGCTGTTGTTATTGTTGTAGTATTAGGCTCGGTGACGAACGGATCGGGGCTTGTTGTTGCTGAATAGGGTTTTGAGATATCGGGGGTTTGGCTCGCTTTTCTGATGAATTGCGCTGCTGGCCCATTGTCGTGGATATACTCTTCACCGTACTTTTCAGCGATCCGGCAGGAGCAGCATCGGAATTGGCATTCCATCTTCATGAAGTCGATTTGATCTTCTGCGATCCTCCTCAATCGCATCTCTACGTCCAATGCTCTCTGCACCGCCATGAGTTCTTCGTCTTCTTCGACGTCCGGATCCTTGTTCTCTTTGAGACTTTCCCTTCTCTCTGCCCGCTTCTTCTTCGGTGAGGCGAATTCTTCTCCGTCTACTAAGACCGGTAACGCTATCTTGCCTTCTGCAGCAATCCTGGCAACTTCTTCCCCCTTCAGACATATTTTCAAGGTTTCTTTCTCTTCCTCGGCAATCCTCATTTGCTGTCTTAGGGTGTCTAGCTCTTCCTGTAGGCCAACGAGCTGGTATTGGGCTGCGAAAGTCTCTTGCTCTTTGCCATCCACCTTCCGCCGCTGTACCTCCACCTCTTCTCTCATGAGAGTATATTTGTTTCTGGCCAACTTTAGCTCCTCCTGTAGCTTCACCAGCGCACTAGATGACTTGAACGCTTCTTTTCTCGCTCGTCGTACTTCCTTCTCATAGAGCGCTTGCGAATGCGCATGTGTCTCTGTCGCTTGTTGTAGCTCTTCCTGATCACCAATTAGCGTAGCCCTTTGTCCTGAATTTCTTTCTATAATGTACCATAACCCCCTCGACCCTCTCGCCTACCCTTCTCTCCCGGGCCCTCCCCTCCTCGATTTCCCTTCTCAGAACCCTATTCTCATCCCTCAACCTCCTCGTCTCACTTTCCGCCTCCTCTCTCCCCAACACCGCCCTCCTCAACGAGGCTTCATTATCCTTTCGTCTTTGCGCCGCCTCTTTGCTCAACGTGTTGAATTGCGCAACTTTGCTCTGAACATCTGAGGAACCGCGAGAGTGATTTGAGGTGAAGGGATCGTTTTGAAGAGCGGCAAGGCCGGCAGGGAGGGACGGAGAATTTGGGAGATATGGTTGGCGGTTTGCACGTTCGGGGGAGATGGGGAAGAGGGGGGTACCGGGGGAGGCGGGAAAACGAAATATTGGATCCATTCAATGATGATACGATGTCCCACCAGACTTGTGCATTTGATGACAGCTGCAATATTCTCGGCTGTGCATGTATAATCAGTGGTGTGGTCAGTGAGAAGGCCGTATTGACGCGTAGAGATACTGTACGCTAGCAGTTGCACCGAGCAACGCCAAGACTCACCAGAACCGGAGGAACCTCAACTTCATCTCTCTGCTGTGCTGGAGCTGGACACACAAGCACAGATTATCTGCGACAATTGTGTCAAATGGAACAACTTCCGCTTGTTGGTAATGGTGCTCTCAAGGAAGCAATATTCAAATTCAGAAAATCCGGATTCCTGCGATAGGCTGAGCCTTGTTAGATTTAGACTGAAGGGTCACGAAGGATGGACAGGAGAGCGCAATGACTTTGCTATTGATACTGCTTACTACGAGTATTACTTTCATCACGATTATTACTCCCAATTTCTTGCTTAAGCTTGCACAAACTCTGCTCACATCCAGAGCTTTCTACCCGTCTCATGAAGTCTCACCAATATTCTTTCTTCAGGATTTAACAGTCCCAAGAATGAAACTCTGTATTCGTTGACACTATAACAATTTAAAACAATCATGTCTCTAGTATTGATTGTAGGATATGGATGATACAGAAACAAGCTGATCGTGAATCGTTAAATTCTACATATATATAGCAACATCGTTGCATCGAGGTGACCTTCTCCTTTTAGGACTCGACGACTCCGATTCCCTATCTATGCTCCTCTTCTTCGCTCTCGCTAGCGGTCCCACCAGCGGGTTCACCGGCTCCTCTACTTCTTCCACCTCTGTCTGCCGTGTCTTCTGCCTCTTGTGTGGCCTCTCGTCCTCTGCTTCCGAGTCGTCACCCACCTCTTCCGCCTCGTCATCAGGTACATCATCTCCCCATCTGCTCTTTCTTGCGTTCGCCTTCTTAGTCTGCATCCCCTTCTTGGCTGCTGCTGACTTTGTACTTAGCTCGGTCTCACGCTCAAGATCTCCCTCATGCCATTCTAGCGCCGTCTTTGTGCCTCGCTCGGCACGCCTCTTTTTTGCGGTCTTGGGCTCGAATTGTAGCTTCACGCATGACAGGGCGTGGGTGAGAGTGCCCACGTGCGGGCGCTTGGGTATCTTGTAATTGGGGTAGTTGGGGGGGATCCTGCCCTTTCTGCAGTTGCGGATGAAGACCTTGGCAAATTCAATCTCTTCCTTCAAACTCAAGGCCATGTTATTATGATGTTTTGGTTCCTCTGGGAGCTTGCGATTCTCAGGGCGAACGGTAATGTTTTGGCAGATTTTGGGGAAATCTAGGAATTTCTCGAGGCAGTAAAGATGGACGTAGCCGGCGTTGTAATGGGGGTCGTAGTTCTTGCACTTAAGACTTAGCTGGTCGAAAGCGACGCGGTATTGGCCGCTGCCAATGAGATTGCCCCTTGCGGCACAGTTGAAAAAGCGACATCGCTGAGAAGTGTGATTCGGATAGCGGCGACCAGAATCTGCAGGCTTACGTTGGATCCACAGGATGAGGCCCTTCCTTTTGTGTTGGGGGTTATTATATAGAAATCTATGTATTTCTTCCGGTTTGTAGTATGTACTAGGTTCAAGCTCCCCTTTGTCGGTGTATTTGAAGACGTCCCATGGCTTCGGTGGCTTCTTGAGAGGGGCATAGTGCTCCTCGGGTTCAAAAGCGAGGATTTTTTTGGTACGAGCGCTAGTGGTCTGGTCTTTCTTGGCTTTTTCATCTGCTGCATATATACGATAGTAATTCGAAGCTAGGCTCTTCGGCATCTGAGGTTTGGGGGTATCTTGTCTTTCGATTACAGGATGCTCCGAAGATGATTCAGTTGAGGCGTCAGATCCTGGAGAAATTCGCTTCTTGCTTCTGAGGGGAGATGATTCGATATTTTGAGCTGCTTGTGTAGGTTGCATGGAGCCATTGAAGTGCTGTAAGTGTTCAGGCGACACAAGATTCGTCCCCCTGGGTCTTGGTTGGAGGACCTTTCGCTCTGTCAATTGATGCTGGGCGACTCCACGATCTGAACAAGGCGCTTGGTGTGCAAATCGCTGATCGTCCTCCACCATTTTTGCGTACGGGACTTTTCGTGACTGAGGTTGAGGCCGTTCTTGGGGATACGAGTTTGACTGGGACTGTACGTTCGGGCATTGAAAAGGTGGATACGTGTATTGACCTGGTTGATTAGGCAACCTGTATATGTCCTCTGGACAATCAGGTATAGGTGGGTACACTTGACTAGGCGCTGGATAGGGATATTGTTGGCCAGGCGAGAGCGAGTTTGAGAGGGCAGCACTCACAACCGGGAATGATTCAAGTTCAGCGTCCGATGTATCACCGAAGTCTAGGTCATCCACAGCACTCTCCGCCAGCGGGTTTAATTCGTTAAGTGCGGCAAGTGTTGGCCTAAAGATCCGATCAAGTGTGTCTGGCGACAGATCAGTGAACAACGCTTCGCCCACAGCTTGGTTGACGCCTTGTGCAAGAAGTTCCTTCTGCTCTGCCGGTGCGTTCAACTCAGTTGGCTCGCTCGAGTCTTCTGGAAAAAGACTTGGGGCTGAAGCTAAGAGCTGATCGAATTCTAATTGCGACATGTCAGCAACGTCTGTGAATGCAGCCTTTGGAACAGAGGGTGCTTGGCCATCATTGTCTTGACTCGCCACTGCCGTCTGTCTTGGCAGTGGAATGAGCTTGACAGAATTTGAGTCGCTTGCTGTTTGATCGTTGATAGCCGGGTCTATAAATTGATCGTTTAGCAGTTCGGAAAGTGTTTGGGAATGAGGAGATGGGTTCATTTGTTCGTTCATTGCTTTTTCCATACGCTCCATGATCGTGTCGGTACTTGGATCACTTGGTGGTGATGCTGTCTGCTGTTCGCCCACTTGTAATGTCGATTTTTGCTCGGGCATTTGGGAAGTTTTATGTCCCTTTAGTGAGTATTGGGAAGGCTTCCCGTGCATGGTTGAAGGAATGGTGACGTTGGTCTTGTTAGTCCGCTGCTCTTTCAGTCCTGTCATATTCGACATATTAGAGGCGTGGTTGCCGTGTGTAGAAATTGGTTCAATACGAAGATTTTGGATTCTGAAGCTCTCATTCCGAAGGGCCAATGTTTCCGATATACAACACCACTGTTCCTTGTACTTCCCACTCTTTATCCTGCCTTTGTCCTCGGGCATTGTATTCGCATTGAAAAATGGATATAACAATAGGAATATTTTAACGTTAGACAAAGGAGCTTGGAAAAGGGGGCACTTTGTTGAACAGTGTGACGACGCCCACGCTTTGTTAAGCCTCCAGACAATGATTAATCGGGGACAAAGAGGCATGAGAGAATTCAATCTCAACCAGGCCTACCTTGGCAGGGCTACGCAGGGCTTGAATATACTGAGTCGCAGGATAGGATATGAAGGAATATCATTGCTTTGATCGGACAGAGGGTTAATTTGAAGGGAGGTTGCACAGGCAATGCTTATCAAAAGACCCGGGTGAAGACGTTCATTGGAAACACAGAAGAACAGAAGGATCAATACATTTCTGTATGCAAAACAATAAAGAGGGTCCCGTGCTTACCGCTGGCACTGCTCCTGATACAACTTCAAAACTAAAAGTGTAGACAATGGTACGCCGTATTAGTGGTGTTTTAGCACCATCAAATCGCATCAATACGGACGGGCTCAGCCAGGGATAGTGGATCACTACGTATCGAATATGGAGGCGGTCATAAGAGAGAGGCTTTTCAAAAGGGTTTTGAAGTACGGGCCTGTTGGCCAGTGTAGATACATAACTTTAAGATCGAAACGATAGACGTTGGAGTTCATGTACGCAGCATCGATTTTACTACTCATGCCATCGTTAGTAAAGTCCTTGCAGAGTAGAACGATGCTATAAGGTTAGAATCGCAATTGGTGTCAGAAGGTCTCCAAGATAAGAGATATCCACATGAACTTTCAGAACAGGTCTGTGATATATATTCGTGGTTTTCATCAGAAGGATTGGTGTACATGCGCTATGAGGAGTTGTAGTCTTTTATAAGGCCGAAGTACGACTTACCATGATAACAACATTCGTTGGGCCGAATGCATAATCTCGAATCCACAACCTCCTATTCAAGTTGTAGCCCGTCGGCCCTGAAACGGTATGTCGTAGTTCGAAATTTTTGACTTGAGCAACCCAGCTTCATGCGACAGCAGCCACACACGTGTGAGATTTTGCCATGAATTTCAGTGAGCTCGACGCAAGTTGAACGCCTCGCACATGATGGCGGTTTTTTCCGGGTGAGTATTTAGCATCCCCAAAGTTGTGATTGGGGGCTACTAGTCCATGTTAGATGAGTATCTCCCTCTTGCCCGCAACCGTGGCCCGTAAACGTAGAACAAGAGTGGGATGGGAATCAGAAGAACCGAAAAAAATCCGAGAACGCTCGAAGCCCAGGGAATGCCAAGCTTGCGGTACATAGGATTGATGAAGAGGGGAAACGCAGCCGCTAGGACACTGCGAAGGAATATGTTGGCCGCTACAGCACTGGCAGAACATCTTCGGAACGTGTCGATAAGATAATTTAGAGCACTTTGGAAGATGGTGAAGAAGCCGAAACCTATAAGAGTGACTCCAACGCACGGTGCAATCCATGGCATGCTCTTGCTAGATGTCCAACCAAAAAGGAAAAGACCTCCTGAAAAAACCACCCCTCCAATCATCATTGGTGGAAGTCGAGCTTCGGGAACGGCTTTGTTACCATTCGCAAGGAATTGGCGGTTGTAGAAGCGTTGACTCAGTAAGTTCGCTGCTCCACCGAGAACAATGCCGAGTAACAGTGCGAGAAAGGGAAGAGCTCCGACTAGTAGGTTCCATCCACGCTCTTCTTGAAATTCGATCGGAAACGTTGCTAAATTGCCATAGATGATGCCATAAACGAACGACGCATAAAGTGCGACACAGAAGCATATCGGCGTAGCCAACATCTGGAACGGGCGCACGCCGAACTTTATAGCCATTTCCTTGAACGAAACGTCCCATTCCTCGAATTCCGCATGCAGTGCCCAATTGGCCGTCGTAATTCGTAGTCGTCGAGCCTTATAGACCAAAAGTACTGGCGGGTAGCTTTCATCAAGGAAAAGTATATCAACCAGAAGTATGGACATCATCATAATTCCGGTAAGATACTCTGTCCAAGTCCATCCCAGGTAGCTCTGTACGATCGCACTACCAACAATAGGACCAAGCACAGGCCCACCAACGACTGCAAACGCGTAGCCTACAACGGCGGTTCCTCGCTGAGTGGGTGCCCATATATCACTAAGAACACCTCCGGTATTCGTAACCGGTGCGCTACCGAACAATCCGGCAAAAAATCGAGTAATAAGGACCGTTTGAATATCCTTGGCAGTAGCTGTCCCAAAAGAGAACACAGCAGCGACGAAATAAGGTATTAAGATTGCTGGCTTCCGCCCGTACACTTCTGAAAGCGGTGCCCACAGAAGCGGGCCAAGACCGAATCCAGCGAGCAGAATGCTCAAACCAACCAAGGTGCCTTCTGTACTAATATGGAATTCACTGGCTATTTGATTAACTGCAGGAGAGTAGCTTTAAAGAAAGCTAGATCAGCGACGGCTGAGATATCCGAAAATCTGCTGGTGACTTACACACTGCTTGCCCATGTAGATCCCATAGTTGTAAGGCCATACAGCAAAGTTGTGATGACCTTCTTCCGGAAGGGCCAATTAAGAGGCCGGTAAGGATCATCTTCCCCATCAAAACCGACCAAGTGTTCAGCTGTAGTCTTTTCGTGGGACAATGGATGATAGAAAGTATCCGCGCGTGTGCTCCTTCCAGTGACACTCTCAAGACCGGAGATTCGACCATTAGCTGTGGCATTTCTCATATCGCTAGAAGTCGTTTTTTCGAGGTCCATATGTTTACCAGTAGTTGCTTTTACAATGTCATTCTCTTCACCGGCTGCTTCTTTGATGGGAGTTGAGCTGCCACTTGTGACCTGGTGATGTGACTGATAGGGACCATTCGGAGTCTCCCACGACGAAGGAGCTGCTGTGCTTTTCTCCATGCTCACTCGTACACTTGATGCTGACTAGACTAATAGTGTGTACATTAAAAGTGGGTTTAGATGACGATTGATCGTGGTCGTGAACACAGGATCGATACTGATATGAGTGTGCCATTTTGGCTGAGTCCATTTAGGGCTACAGTTCATGTACCTTCGCACTTGGACTATGTGCCTGATCGCCGAAATTGATTAGGGGAAGATCTCTTGTCAATTATCATCGACAATTATCATCGGGGAGTGGGCAGAGTTTTCAATAATTAAGGTACGGATTAAAGAGAAAAACATCTTACATATTCATAATCACGTGTGCGGAGCGGCTAAGGTATCTTGAACGCCATTGCTTGTATCACAGATAAAGTAAGTAGGTAACGACATCCCATTTCGCTAGGCTGCATAAGTAGGCCGAGGGAAAGGACTAAATATCAGAAATGATAGGCCTGCTTCCTGTTGAATTGAGGGACTACAGATTTCCTTAGGCTTGTTAGGGTCTTGAATCAGTGTGCGGCGGCAGCCACACCTTATATCCGAAAAGCGCGGTACGAGGTACGAGTAGTCCTGTCGTGTCCGTCTAGACATATTGCCAGTGACCTCAATGCTCGCTGTACAGTTGTTTGTTCAAGTGCCATTTTGCCTATTCTGAGCGAACACCACTCGCACTGAATGCAGCCTAATGAACCTCGAAGCCTGCTGAAAAGCTGCTGCTCTTTGCGCCGTTTGACATCGCCTGAACCTGGAGAATGGCGGAGGAGAACCCGGAACTGCAGGCGAAGCTGCAGCAATTAGACCATGAGCTAGAAGAAGGAGACATAACCGCAAAAGGGTATCAGAAACGGCGAACTCTGATTCTCTCAGAATACCTCTCGCCTCAGCAGGTCGAGCAAGTACAAGGAGGACTAAGGGTACACTCTCTAGAGGACACAACGCATCCTTCGCAAAATGGATCGCGCTCTGCTTCTTTCGCAGCCCTCACTCAACGCTCGAACAACGGGAGCTCGGCCTTAAGAGATGACCCACGACAAAGTATGGCAATAGGTGAACCGGAGACGCTTGACGGGCAACGTGATTATGACCCGTACGGATCGGGAAGAGCACAAAGCCAAGCGGGCCAGCACGGGGAGAGAAGACTGGGTGTCATGAACCCAGATCAAGACCGAGCCTCTTATAGCCATGAGACTCAGAATAATGCGCCTGGACCTTCAAGCTTCAGCCAAGAGTACAATAAAGAGCCTATGGACACTAATTACGCCTTCAATCCTGCAGATAATGCTGAGTACACGGGCCAGCAAGGTGGCGGGTATGGGGGCTCTAATGGTGGACAAACTCGGCAGTCGACAATGCTGGAATCTCAACAAAATTTCTTTTCGGATTTCGCTGGCCATCAGAATGAGGACCAACGTAATAGCTATGGGGGTGGACCGCATCGGTACTCTACCACGGAAGCTTTCTCACCCACAGCAGCAATGGCGCCTCCAATGCTGAAGAATAGTGACCTGCCTTCGTTTGGCGCTGTAGACCATCTGCTGCCTCTAGAACCTCGAGATGTTCCCTTTGCTGTTTACGATCCCCACAACGGAAATGTCCCCATGTCTAAATTTGACAACATCGCAACAGTCCTCCGCCATCGAGCTCGCACAATTCCTCGACAGCCTGCTTACTGGGTCCTGGACCAGAGAGGGAAAGAGACGTCGTCAATCACTTGGGAAAAGCTCGCCAGCAGGGCTGAAAAAGTAGCGCAGGTGGTAAGAGAGAAGAGTAATCTGTACAGGGGTGATAGAGTGGCCTTGATCTACCGGGATACCGAAGTTATTGATTTCGCTGTTGCCCTCATGGGCTGCTTCATTGCAGGCGTTGTTGCGGTCCCAATAAACGATCTGAATGATTATGCACGATTGAATGTAGTTCTTACCACAACACAGGCGCATTTGGCTCTAACTACAGATTCGAACCTCAAGAACTTCCAACGCGATATCACTACAAACAAACTGAATTGGCCGCGTGGTGTAGAATGGTGGAAGACAAACGAGTTTGGAAGCTTCCATCCCAAGAAAAAGGATGAGGTTCCCCCTCTCGTTGTTCCTGATCTTGCATACATAGAATTCTCAAAGGCTCCTACAGGCGACCTACGTGGTGTTGTAATGAGTCATAGGACCATAATGCACCAGATGGCGTGTCTAAGTGCCATTGTTGCAACCGTCCCTAACAATAGTAACGACACGTTCAATGCAGGACTGCGGGACAGAGCCGGGAGATTGATGGCGGGCGGTGTAACAGGCGAAGTGCTTCTGAGTTACTTGGACCCTCGCCAGAGCATTGGATTGATACTTGGGACGCTTCTCACCGTTTATGGGGGCCACACCACTGTTTGGATGGAAGCTCGTGCTGTTGATACTCCAGGTCTTTATGCGAATCTCCTTACTAAGTATAAAGCTACTCTCATGGCGGCGGATTACCCAGGTCTGAAGCGTGCCGCATACAATTATCAATCCGATCCGATGACGACCCGGAATTTCAAGAAAAACTTCGAACCTAACTTCTCAAGTGTAAAACTATGTTTGATCGATACCCTAACAATTGATTGCGAATTTCATGAGCTTTTGGCAGACAGGTGGCTTAGACCACTAAGAAATCCCCGAGCCAGAGAGGTAGTTGCTCCGATGCTTTGTCTCCCTGAGCATGGTGGTATGGTCATTTCTATGCGAGACTGGCTAGGCGGAGAGGAGAGGATGGGTTGTCCATTGAAAAATCTTGAAAGAGACGATGAAGATGACGAAAACGAGAAGAAGGATGTGAAGCCCGTCATACCTTCGAACGGCTATGGCAGCCTGATTGGTGGTGGAGCGGCACAGCCAACGCATGAGACGGGGCGCACGGAGCTCAGTGAAGTGCTCCTAGATAAAGAATCTTTGAAGACGAATGAGGTCGTCGTGGTAGCCATGGGCGAGGAAGCCAGTAAGAGGGCTGCAAGCGAGCCGGGAACAGTTCGCGTGGGAGCTTTCGGATATCCAATCCCGGATGCGACATTAGCAGTTGTAGACCCTGAAACGAGCTTGCTATGTACTCCTTATGTCATTGGAGAGATCTGGGTCGATTCTCCTTCACTATCGGGTGGCTTTTGGGCTTTACCCAAACATACAGAAACTATTTTTCACGCTCGACCGTACAAGTTTCAGGAAGGGAATCCTACTCCAATGGCTGTGGAACCGGAATTCCTTCGGACGGGACTGCTGGGTACCGTCATCGAAGGCAAGATTTTTATTCTCGGGCTTTACGAAGATCGATTGCGGCAGAAGGTCGAATGGGTAGAGCACGGTATGGAGGTGGCAGAATACCGATACTTCTTTGTACAGCACCTTGTCCTCAGCATCATGAAGAACGTACCTAAGATACATGACTGCTCAGCATTTGATGTGTTCGTTAACGATGAGCATCTGCCGATCATCTTACTAGAGTCCACCGCTGCTTCTACGGCACCCACAACTTCTGGCGGCCCGCCACGACAGCTCGACACCGCCCTTTTAGACTCTTTGTCAGAACGTTGCATGGAGGTCCTCTACCAAGAGCATCATCTTCGGATCTATTGCGTAATGATCACGGCTCCTAATACACTACCAAGGGTCTTCAAAAATGGTCGAAAGGAGATAGGCAATATGCTCTGCCGGAGGGATTTCGATTTAGGCATCTTACCCTGTGTTCATGTTAAATTTGGGGTAGAACGGTCTGTGCTGAACCTGCCTGTTGGGGTGGACCCTGTCGGCGGAATATGGTCACAAACCTCAACTGCTGCAAGGCAAGATATTTTGTCCATGCAAGAGAAACAGTACTCCGGAGTTGATTATCGAGAAGTGGTTATTGACGATAGAACCTCAACGCCATTGAATAACTTCTCTAGCATTGTAGACCTCCTGCAGTGGCGCGTTGCACGGCAAGCCGAAGAGCTAGCTTACTGTACGATTGACGGGCGAGGAAAAGAGGGCAGAGGAGTGAACTGGAAGAAGTTCGATACAAAGGTCGCCGCGGTTGCCTTACATCTTCAGAACAAAGCCAAAATTCGAGCTGGCGACCATGTGATCCTTATGTATACACATTCAGAGGAGTTCGTGTACGCTGTTCATGCCTGTTTCTGTCTTGGAGCTGTAGCAGTTCCCATGGCACCATTGGACCAGAATCGATTGAATGAAGACGCACCCGCCTTCCTTCATATAGTGACGGATTTTCGGGTCAAGGCCGTTTTGGTCAACGCAGAAGTTGATCACCTCCTAAAGCTGAAAGTCGTCTCGCAACATATCAAGCAGTCCGCTCAAGTCCTCAAAGTCGTTATACCTCCGTCATATAATACCACAAAACCTACCAAGCAATCGAGCGGATGTAGAGAGTTAGGCTTTACGGTGAAACCCGCATGGGTCAAGTCCAACTATCCTGTATTAATCTGGACATATTGGACCGCAGATCAGCGGCGTGTCGCAGTCCAGCTTGGTCATGATACCATTATGGGCACATGCAAGGTACAAAAAGAGACGTGTCAGATGACTAGTTCCAGGCCCGTACTTGGTTGTGTCCGGAGTACCATGGGATTGGGTTTTGTGCATACTTGCTTGATGGGTGTCTTTGTCGGCGCTCCTACATACCTAGTGTCACCCGTCGACTTCGCCTCAAACCCTCAATCCCTATTCCTCACATTATCTCGGTACAAGATCAAAGACACCTACGCTACAGGCCAGATGCTGGATCACGCCATGGCCACGATGCCTGGAAAGGGGTTTACACTGCACGAACTCAAGAATATGATGATATCAACGGAAGGCAGGCCTAGAGTCGATGTTTGTAAGTGAAATGCAACCAAGCTCGTGCACTGAAGCTACAAGCTAATAAGAAACAGTCCAGAGGGTTCGCTTGCATTTCGCCGGCACTGGTCTAGACCGTACAGCCATAAATACTATATACTCGCACGTCCTAAATCCAATGGTTGCTTCTCGATCATACATGTGCATCGAGCCTATCGAATTATGGCTCGACACCCGCGCTCTAAGGCGAGGTCTCGTCTACCCCGTGGATCCCGACACAGATCGTTCCGCACTCCTTGTCCAAGACTCTGGCATGGTTCCGGTAAGCACTCAGATCGCTATTGTGAACCCGGAAACTCGTCTGCTGTGCCATATAGGTGAGTACGGGGAGATCTGGGTGCAGTCTGAAGCTTGCGTCAAGTCATTTTATGGATCCAAAGATGCTTTTGACGCTGAGAGGTTCAATGGCCGGACTGTCGATGGCGATCCTCATGTCACATATGTCAGGACGGGAGACCTAGGCTTCTTGCACAATGTCACACGGCCCATTGGTCCCGGAGGTCAACAGGTAGAAATGCAAGTCCTCTTCGTGCTCGGAGGCATAGGCGAAACTTTCGAGGTCAATGGACTGAGCCACTTCCCCATGGACATTGAGTATTCCATCGAGAAATGCCACCGCAACATCCTGCCAGGCGGATGGTAAGTCTTGACCTCAGTTCCATTTGCAGAGTACCAACGTCGGTAACTAACCACTTTCATTCACAACAGCGCCGTCTTTCAGGCCGGCGGCCTAGTAGTCGTCCTCGTTGAAGTTATCCGAAAAGCGTACCTCGCCTCCATCGTTCCCGTCATCGTCGACGCCGTCCTAAACGAACACCAAGTTGTGGTCGACATTGTCGCATTCGTGTCAAGAGGCGATTTCCCACGCTCTCGTCTTGGGGAAAAACAGCGCGGTAAAATACTTGCATCATGGGTAACCCGCAAATTAAGGACAATAGCGCAGTTCGGTATCCGTGATCCGGACGGGGCGGATAGTCAAATCACTGAAGTCGCTGAACCCAGGAGCGCTGTAGGTAGTGTTCGAGGAATCGGTAGCTCGCTGAAGAACGTGGAGACCATCACCGAACATCCTCGCCAGCACCCCCGGCAGGATTTTGCCCCCTTACCGGCCGGAGTTTCAGAGATGCCCGCCCCCTACGAATCCTCAATCGTCGAGTCCCCACCCCTCCCTCCTGCAGAAGAAGACAGAGACGAGACGCCCACCGAAATCCGCTCTAATTTCGTCGACGACGCGGAACTTTACCTTCACACTCCTGAGGAACCACCACAAGACGACTATTACTCTCATACCTCCCATCACTCTGAACCACCCGAACACGCCTTTCAATTCTCCCCGCTCGCTTACGACAATCCACTCTCCTCGAACCCGCCAGTACGACCCCACTACGACACCGACCCCATTCTATCTCGCCCTCTCGAAAACACACGGCCGCAATTTCCACCGCGGCAGCAGTCGCAGGAGTATTCCACTGGCAGGGGCATTGGAAATGGTGGAGGTGGCGGAGGACTTCGAGTCGCGAACACGACAGGAGCCGGGGCCGGGGTGGGAGACGAAGAGGATGAGTGGCCGCAGGAAGCGATTATGCATATGAATTTAGGTAGCGGTAGGCAGGGCCAGCCGGGCGGTTATGGGGGAGGTGGGGCGTATGGGCACGCGCTCTAGGGTTTCATGCATGCAGTAGGGTTCAAGGAAGATCGATTCTTTTACGAAGGGATGTATTATTCCTGGCATGATTACGATTCTAGTATATATATATGGGTTGGATGAGTAGATTTTGCGAAAGGACAAAAGGGTGGTGTAGATAGTCATGGGGTGTAGATGATACGCCGGTTTGGGACAATATCGTTTGGTACAGGGGTAACGATAGAAAATGTATGACGAATTTTTACATGTTTGTTGATCGATCTGTGTGTATCCATCCGGATGTCGATTCCTATGCGTTGAGGAGGATAGAACTATCTTAATACTACTGGTATGCAGTGATGTGGGGTCCAAATTCCTCCCGTACGTACAACAGAGGACGGGCAATCTCAACCAGCAGTTCTTCATCGGGTAGGTACCTTAGGTAGGTATCGGCGCCATCTGGTGATGAATACGCACACTTGGGACGTTCCTTCTCCCCCGAACCCAACAGATGAACTCAGGGCCACCAACAGCGTCTTCGGAATCGTAGGTAGCTACAGGTAACATAACATAGTAGTGCATGAATTCCACTGCCCGGTTGCTTCTCTTTCGGCAGCCGGAAAATGTCAAGCTCCTTCGATCTTTCATCACCAAGGTACGCCTGTAGCTTCAGAGGAACGGTAAGACTCAGTGTGAGCTAGCTACTGACAGTGAGGATGATGTGCGCATACATACCGTAGTCAGTTGCGCAACCGCTGGAGCGAGGGGGATCTTCTGTGATTGGTGAGTCTGTTGTTGCTGAGGTGTGAACAACGGGGTTTTTCCTGCTCTGGTCGTCGAAGTTCAAGGTGTCTGTTCTGGGAAATCCATCTACTGCCGAAGTGGGGAAGCTTCGTGTGGACGTGGAAGAACAGTTCTGTGAGATGTAGATGGAGGGTAATACGGGAAGTAGCATTGGCAAGGACGCAATCAGAGAAAGGGGTTAATAGGTGAGAGAAACATATAAGGCGAGGTACGGAGATGGAGAACGTTGTATGCTATGAATTACAAGAAAGAAGAAATTAACAAAGGAAATATTAACAACGACCAGTCCATTTTAACCTACAACCTCCCCCTCGACCACAAAGCCCCACCATCTATCGCAATATTCGCTCCGTTGAGATGGCTCGCCGCTCTACTACACAGATACACAACTGTACCTGCAATATCCTCGGGCATACCCAGTCTCCCGTTGGGATTTTGCTTCGCCATCAGTTCTTCGCCGCCTTGTAGCTCCATTAAGCCGGACGCCATTTTGGAGGGGAAGAAGCCCGGGGCGATGCTGTTGCAGAGGATGTGGCGGGGGCCGAGCTCTACGGCGAGGTTGCGGGTTAGATGGATAGCAGCGGCTGCGGGTGGTCAGTGTGTGTGAATTGCTGGAAGGTTGGAGAAAACGGGGCGGATTACCTTTGGAGGCGGAGTACCCAAACGTTGCGTTCTCGCCGAGACTACCAACGCCGAGACCAGCGATAGATGCGGTGACTATTACTCGAGAGGGGTCTTCGACAGTTGCCTTTTTCTGGAGAAGGGGAGCGAACCTTCGGAGGTATTGATTAGTCGATTGCTTCCATTGCGCTCCCCGCACGAACACGAGGGCAAAGGATCCTGAACATACAGTCTAATGGTATTAAACACACTCTTAACATTCAAATCCATAACCTTCGCGAAAGCTGAATCCGGATGCGTATCGAACTTCTCCCCCCACGTCGCCCCTGCATTTGCGAACAGGATATCAACATGGTCAGTCGTCTTCGAGACTTCCTTCACAAGGCCCTCGACATCTGACACCTTCGCGCTGTCGGCAGGAACTGAGATGGCAACGGCACCGGGGCGTTTGTTTGGAAGGGCATTGAGGGCGGCGCAGGCCTGCTCGCAGGCGGCGGCTTTGCGGGAGGTGATGTAGACTTTGGAGCAGCCAGCTTGAAGGAGGCTGAGGCGGTCAGAATGAAACGTTTATTAGAGCAATTGAGAGAAGAGAGAGGGTACGAACCCAGATGCGGCGTGCAGACCCAGGCCTCGAGATCCGCCCGTTACAACGGCGACTTTCCCATCGAGGGAGAAGATGTTTTTGAAGTCCTTGAGCTGCGTCTGGGCTTTTGCTTCGTCGGCCATGATGAGGTTCTAGGGAGGAAAGTAGAAAGGAAATAATGGACTGTCAATGGGTAAGGGAATTGAAGTTATTGACTCCATCAACGGTTTTGCGGAGATGCCGTCAATTGTGGAGATGCCGAGGTTCAAGAGTCAGAAGATTGGTCTAGCTACTTTGGGTTCCTTGGCCGCCCCGACATTTGTCTTCGACAGTAGGAAGCCCTCTGGTATGTTGGATGTAGCTCTGGGATCTCTCATCAAAAAACAAAAGCCTAGCACACCGTATCTGTTATTCGTGTTCCTACTAGAACTGAGCTCGAATGCATGTCCTGAGCCCTTTTCAGTAAGAAGAGTAAGGAACCTTATACTTTTGATCCGATCCTCATGCCCTACAGTACAACGTAATGCATCAACAGATTCTCACCCCACAGCACTCTACTCTCGCTCCTTGCACGTCCGCTTCCCTCCCCCAATACAGTTCCACCAGCTCCTTCACAAATCGCCTATCACCTTCGCTCCAGATGTCCAACCCCATCCGAGCCATGTCCTCACTTGCTATGAAGACTACATCACCGCCCCCACTATTGTTGGAATGGTCTGCTTGCTGCTCTTCTTCAGCATTATCCGAAGCGTCGACTATCTCTGCAATCGTTCCAAGAATTAGGGCGGTAAGTCGATGAAAGTATGCAATGACCGTCATCTCCACTCCCACGTCCGAATCCCCTAGTCCCCTCGACATCATTGGCGATCTTGCTGATCTTGGGCGGTCTGGTGAAGAATCCCGAAATCGGTCTAGGTCGCGGAGCAGGGCATTATCGTACTCCGCCTCCTCTTCGAGATCTGTGCGTCTTTCACCTGCTGACGCCCACCAAATAAACGAAGAATAAGCTAGCGCTGACCACGATTGCGGTTCCACTAGCTTTCCATCACTAGTAGAAGAGGCATCGTCGAATGTTTCCTGGGTGTTCTCAATTGGCAGGTTCGAGATGGGATCCTCTTCATCGCTAGCATTTGCCTTGGAGGTGAATGGTGACCGTCCTTGACCCTTGTTTTGATTACGTCGTAGCTCCCTCCGTAAGGTGCGATATCTTCTCAAATCTCGCTGGGTAGCCTTCACCTCTGTCCCCCTCTTCATCTCAAGTCGAGGCCATACCTTCTCCTTAGCTTGTTTCATGTACAATGGTGGTATTGAGACAAGAGCGTCGTAAAGATTGTCCTTTGTAGCCAGGATGTCGTCTGTGGTACATCCAACCCAGCCGTATCCTGTGTCATCATTCCTCGCATCTTCTGTAGTCTTGTTCGGTTCGCGAGACCCTCGTGATAGAGTTTCAATATCATGAACACCTACCGAGAAAAGTGGGCGAAGGCGAATCGGAAGAGGTTCGAGTGGAAGAAGATCAGAAACTGAAGAGGGTATATTAGACAAGACTGAAATATCGTATACTGTCGGTTCTTTGTTAGCCATCAGCAATTCTACAGACATAGTCGAGCTCACCAAAATCGCAGTATATTTCTACAGGAGCCTGCCCGACGAGCAATATCCTTTTCCTCAATAATGCCGCTTTGTACAAGGGAAATATAAGTGGACCAAATGTATCTAGGAAAGTTGGCAGGGATAATGCGGGATGATGGGGTGATAAAGACTGTCCTGGTGGAGCGAGGGCTGACGCTGTTGAAACTGCGCGATTGCGCGTCCGTGGTTGGCCGTTTGAGGATGGCTGGTTCTGTCTTCGATTGACCTTTTCGACGGAGGAAGAGCCGTTCTGAAGCCCTGACTTTGGTGAACCCTCGTCACCCTGATCTCGATGCGTCGTCCAGAAATCTTCTAATACCTTGGTATTGTGCGAATCTCGAGCGAGCGCCCTAAGTCACACATTCAGAACGCAGCCACACCGAAGAGGCTTTATCGAAATATGCACCTTGCCAGTCCCTTCAATCCCTCAGCATGTTTCCAGCTCTTGCCCAGCCTTCCGTGACTCAGCGGCACCAGTGCGCCCACTGCTAGCATTAATGCATTGCGTTCCGACTCACCCGCGGGCTCATTGACAAAGGCGCTGATACCTACGTAGTCATCCTCGTGGATGAAGTAGCTGTTGCCACGGTCAGATCATGGCAGCACTTTTCTCAACACAGCTTACACTAAATCTTCCTGCACGTTATGGAGTCCGGAAGGCATCGACTTGTACTCGACGCTTCCGCTCAACTCCACTACATGATCCTCAGCAGTGGTTCAATTGGGTTTCAGAGACTTGTTAACGTACGGCCCGGTATGGACTGCTCCCATGCTATCGTATATCTATCCTCACCCTCTCAGTCTGAATCATCTGTTCAGATTGGGTCTGCACTAAGCCTACCCAGCTTTGACGTCAAAAAGCACGAGGAACAAGGCCGCAAGAGACGGCAATTCGGCTGGCATTCCATTGGGCAACTCGAGATGAAGTGATTCGCCCCGTCTTCGCTTTGCTGTAGACATTGCTTTGAGTACATTGCCGAGTGCAAGAAACTTCGAGGTCACATGGAGTCGTGGTAGTTGATGAGCTCGCTCGCTGAACACCAACAGTCAGTTCGCTCGCTTCGTTTTCTCAAAGCAGCGTAGCGCGAATTTCTAGGGTTTCAGGCTTTATATCACCAATCTGAGTCCTAAAAATCATCGTGGTATCTCCACACTCAGTCACAATGTAGACTTCTGAACTCAAGGCACACTCACATTGTGTTGTCTTCATGATGTGTAAGCTTCCTATGGTCTGCCTAACCAATTCAATTTGTCCTGTTCACTATGTTCTTCTAGTGTGGGATATACACGGTTCCAATCCGTAGTAGGCCCGTAGTACGGAGTAAAGTGAGGATTAATCAATACAACCCTATTCAAGCAAAATCCTTGGAAAGGGTAGTCTAGCACACAACACCACTCACGTACTTCTACTAGGTATTTGCTCTATCGCTCCACCTATGTTCTTCAGTGTCACCTCCCACCATCTCACCCAACGTCACTACTTGTATCTCAGCTGTAGTGCCCTGCTTTAGCTTATGATTCTTGATCAATATCTGCTGGCGCCGTATTACTCTGCTTCTGTCACGATCGCTTCGATATATTGGTCTAATTCCGTTCAACTGGCACCGTAAGATGCTTTCATCTCTTGCTACCTAGGCTTTCTTCTTACACAATGTCCACAATCAGTGCATCCGGGCAAGATGTTCCTTTGCTGCTTCAGCCGAATGATGCGGACCTTGACATATCTTCACACACCGCGCCATCGATAGGCGTTTATCAACCTCTCACAAAATCCAACCCGCCGCTTAGGGAGATCCACTGCCCCTAGCGACGAAGTATCTAACGAACGGCGCCGCATAGAAGCAACTTCCCCTACAGAAGAATCTTCGAACAGCGCATCCGAGCCGGACGAACCATCATTGTATGCAACGAGTAGAGCTATGCAGTGTAACACAACTTTATCGACGACAGACAAGCGCTTCAGAACCATCCAAAGATAAGAGAAGAAGCTATGAAGGTGATCGAAGGAGAAAGAAAATCTGAAATGGGTGACGATGCTTAGAAGGAACTCATCGCTACCACTGACGGGTTTATGCTGTCAGACATGGGAGCTTTTCTAGATGTATTTTGGTGGAAATTTCTCTAAGACGCTCGTATGGTACCAAAGTGCGAAGTACGAGGAGAAGGTTTGCAGAACAAAGAATGGATGCCGAGAAGCTGGGACGAAGATTTTTTAAAGTATGATAGGAACAAGCCCTTCCGCACGCCTTGCTTGCCGGTATTGAAGACGGAAAGTAGTATTTTGAGAGGTCTTGTTGACAACATCCTACCGCCCATTCTGACGCCCAAACCAAATCTTGTTTATAGTATGAGCAGATTTGCATTCACAGAAGAGGAGCAAGCTCTTAACGATTTGTACCCCATGTTTACAACCTGTCACGGGGCGCCTACCATCCCTTCTTGGTGGTCGAGTATAGAGATCATTCATCATATTCAGGCGGTTCTGATGATATGTGGAACAATGCAGGCGTTGCCGCAGCTGTGCTAATTCATGGATTACGAAGCCTCGATGATCTTAGGCCTTGTAAATGCACTAAGAAAGGTGCAGACATTCGAACGTGGTTGTTCTCTCTGACTCTGCAGCCAAGTCATAGAGAACTTTTCGTCGATTGGGCTTATCTAAAAGACGATGGCGCCGCCGTTTCCCATATGAACAAGCTAGCCGCCTATTGGTTGGATGTGGGTAGTGACTTAGCCCGGCCGAAGAAACACGCGGACAATGTGATGGACTGGGAGATCGGAGAATGGAAAGAGAAGATCCAAGAGTTGTTGGCGGAAATGCGCAAAGCCAAAGCATCAGATGGGGTTTCCGGTCATGGAGGACTTGCAATACGGAAGGAGCAGATCAAGAGAAAGTGGGCGGCCGTCGGCGAAGAGGGAGATGAACTATCTGGCGCATGAGCGAGCATTAAAGTCGGAGCTACGACCATTCGACAGGAATGGCCAGTTGGAAACTTTGTCGAATAGAGCTCCATAGGCACAACAAATGAAAAATTTCACTCTCTGCAATCTGCGTTGTTCTACTCTATCTTGCTATCTATCTTCGAGTTATGAAGTTCGAAATATCCCTACAAGTAGACATATCCTTGTGGACATCCAGAACACAACGACACAAGCATCTATCACATGCACCTCCCTACCAAAATGCAGCTTGATTATTGCGGTCAAGCTGAATGAGCTTGAGAAGGATATAGACAACACATTGGACTGGGGCATTGGGGATTGTAAGGAGATGATTCAGGAGATTTTGCAAGCTATCCACAAGGACAAAGCATGGAGGGCAAAGAAGCTGCACGAGGTCCCTGAGGAAGAAGCGCAGCAGGCGGCGGAGAAGTAAGCTCCTGATTCGGCACTATGACGGCTTGACGGAGATGGCCAGCTGGAAAGTTTGTACTATAGAGAATTAGAGATTGACAGCCATAAAATGAAAACCCCACTCCTCTGCTAATTTGTTTCATATATCTCCATCTTGCTATTTAACTTCGATTTGCTACGTACCAGCATTCTACAAGAGAACAAACATTCTTCAACATTCAGGAGACGGCAACAAGAGTACCTACCACACGCACGAGCTAGCAACGTATCGTCTGAACCAGGGTGAGGACTTAGCCGAGATGAAAAAGCATGTTGGAAATGTGCTAGGCTAGGGAATTGGAAGAGCCGTTGAAGAGAAGATGTTGAGCGCCATCGTCAACGATGAAGAGGGAGATGAGTTGTTCCGCTGAGAAGGTGAGTCGAAAATGAGATAGCTTGAGCAGGATGGCTAGGTGAGAACTTTGTACAATAGAGCTCGATAAGCACAGCGTAAAAACTTCATTCCTCTCCTCATTTGAAAGGCCCAGGAAGTAGTATGTGAAGACAGGCTCTATTAGGCGGCCTTGAATCGTGTTTTCTATATAGAATCAATGCTGTAGAGGTAAGAAGAACAGAAGAGGTTTCAGGCTATTTAAAAGGGCTGATAGGAACAGACCGCAAAAAAGTGAGTAGTCGGTCGAAGATACGATAGATTGACCAGAATAGCCAAGTGCAAGATTTGCAGGATAGAGATCAATAGACCTATAAGTTGTAATACCTTCGCTTTGGAAAAATAGTGAGACCAGAGAATTTCTACCTGTGGACGAGAGTCTTCTAAATTATCTTTACGCATGGTCTTCATGTAGGAAGAACGCTACATAGGATCAAGAAGTTTTAGAAGGGAGAGAATTTGATACCGTGTCGAAATCATCAAGTAAAGAATACACAAGATCAATGACAAATCATTCGCGTGAGTTAGCAATCAAGAAAGATCTCGTCGACATGGACAAATCGGATCATTTAAAAGATCAAGAATGTGTCTCAATAATACTATCGCGAACTATTCACTTATCGAAATCATCAATTGAAAGCGTAAAAGCATTAGCTAGAACGCAAAACTTGACCAATCCAAATTACCCTCCTTCGCAAACCCCCTCCCAAGCCTCTCGACCGGCGTCGAAGAAACTGATTTGGCGTAATCCCCACGCCAGTCTTTCTTCGATCCGTTAAAGAGTCTTTTAGCATTCTCGCTGATTGCAGGAACGGCTGTTTGGATAGGTGTTCCTTGCCTGAGCGAGCGGAAGGGTGGAAAGATAGCCTAGTTGGGACATGAAATTAGTTGCCATGTAGTGAGTTGTAGAAGAAGAAGGTTGGTGAAGCTATCCTTAATGATGGCTGTTTGATGAGATGGAGGGGTTCGAAGTAGGAAGGCTGTGTGGAAGGAATGCGTTTGGAGGAGGAGGGATGGTAAGCATATAGAAAGTTTGTTCTGCGATAGTGGTTTCTGGGATGAGAAAGCACGGGGAGTGGGAAAAGAATGGAGAGGTGGAGCATCGACTTGAATCACTCGGATAAGGCGGGTAAGGGAAAACTGTCTCTTCAACGTTTGGTGATATGGCTAAAAGTTAGGGAATTATGGACAAAGAAACCAAGTACGTATCAACACCTACCCGAGGCTACATCAGCACTAATTGTGGAACCATATATACACTCCGCATCACAGCCGCACATCACCTTTCACCTACGCCAACGCATGCCGCCCAAACTGGCTCCTCTCCCCCAACCGAACCCCTCTCCTCTGCATAGACGTCGCGTACTCCATCGTCTCCCTCTCCCACCGATCTCTGTCGATCTTCCCTCGCATCAACTCTTCCAGCTTCAGCGCATCAAACGCCGCCTGGCTGGTGCTAGCCGCCGTGTGCGGGCGGAAACCCGCCACAGCGTCCCCAATCAAGAGCACTTTGCCGTCGAAGAATGAATTTCGAGGGGATATAACGTCTGTGATTGCTTGGACGAATGGTTTTTCTTCACGGTATACGATCTCCGCGAATTGGGGTGGCAGAGTTTCTTTTGCGAGTCTATGCTGTGCTTGCAAGATTTCAGGCTTCATCAATCCTACCGGCAGCGTGAAGTGATGCGTGTGCCCATTGCGATCTGTCATAAGATCTCGGTCGGGAGCGTAGTTGTAATACCATACCCAGTTTACCATACGCTCGCCAGCCTCGAGCGACCCATTCCTGCCGGGCACCAGGTACACTAGTATTTGTATTCCATCGGAGTGAAAGAATGTGAATTTCTCTGTAAAAGCTTCCTGGGCGGCGGGGGAGAGGCCTTTCTCAGGGACTAGGCCTCGCCAGGCTACGTAGCCGACGTATTCCCTTTTGACATTTGGAAGTGGGATTTTACGCATAGTGGAGCTTAGGCCGTCTGCTCCGACTACTAGATCTGCTTTTCCTGTCTCCTTTTTACCTTCCCGATTCTCATACTCTACCTCCACTCTGTCTCCCAAATCTTTAATGCCTTTCACCATATTCCCAAAATCATATTCCGCTATGCCCTCGCCCTGCTGTGGCTCCGGGGTCTTATAGAACTTACCTATCGACTGATCGAAGTTTGCGCATAAGACATGGTATATCAATTCCCAGCTCGTCATCTGCTGCACTGTATCTTCCCTATGGATTTCATGTCCCTCACGATTCAAGTAATGCCGAAGCCTGCTCGTAACGGCAACAGAGTGCTGTGAATGGTCATGCTTGCGGAGAAAAGCTTGCAAGTCGCCGCCTGCGACTATACCCGCGCCTCGGGAGTCGAGGACAGAGGTAGGGTTACGCTCGAGGATGCGGACGTTGTGACCGAGGCGTTTTAGAATTATGCCTGTGAAGAGGCCACCTAGTGAGCCACCGACCTGGGAGTATCTTAGTCAATTGGAAGGCCGCATGCAGTGGCTGGTACGGACCACAATGACTTGTAGGTGTTTTGATGTCATGATTAGGGCTTCGTCAGAGGCGGCAACGGCGCGATAAGAAGACGCGCGGGTGTAAATCTAAACGAACCAACCATTGACTTTATTGATTCAACACGGCAGGTGCTACAACTGCACCGGTCTGTAGTAGGCTGCTGCTTATGGATATTATCTACACGGTCAGTTAGAGAACGATGTGACGCAGAAGGAAATATGTCAGAAAGAGGCTTGGAAAGTCAAACACTTACATCATAGTCTTCAATGAACATTAACCCCCACTTAGTTCCCTCTCGGAACTGAAGGCTTGACGAGCGCAAAGTAGGGCAGTCACAAGCGCTCCCTACTAGCACTGGTGCTATCAATATTACAGCGTGTCAAGTCAAAAATTAAAAATAGCAAGGAAGAGGAAATGGAGGACGAATTGCTAGACACTGGAGCTCCTGTAATAACCGACGGGCCTTCCGACTATAGTTTTGGCAAGTGGCGATCATCTCGTCACAAGAAGGCGGTATCAGGAAATATGGTGCAAGACAGTATTGGTCCAGTTCCCTCGAGCTCGAGCTTGAGCAATGCGGCAGTGGACCCAAAAGCGTCAAAAGCACAAGATGTTCCTACCATTCAGGAATCTGTGCGGATGTTCAAGCTCTTCGAAGTACTCCGAGGTGGGGACAGTTCCGCCATCGCCAAAGCTGTCAAAGATACTTCCGAAATGCCTCCTATCACTGAGCATGCGGGTGATAGCAGTACAACACCTACGGGCATCTCTGGCAAACTGGAAGGTACTACGATATTACACTTGGCCATACAGTGTGCAGATACTTCAGTGGTAGAGCAAATACTTTCTATTGCAAAGTCAACACCAGGGGCTGCGATCGACGTCAACGCTCGTGATCGCGAGGGCAATACTCCTCTACATCTTGCATCCATGCTTGGGCGGCCGACTACTGTCCGGCTATTGCTAGAGCAGCCAGAGACCATTGACTCTCTATTGAACTACCAAGGGCGCTCTCCTTTAGACTTAGCGCGAACCCCAGACATATTCCAGCAACTGCAGTTGTCTCGATCAATTTTCGTAGACACTAAAATCAGGGAAATGCAAGAGTTAGTTAGCAAGGGAAACTACGACGAAATTGAGAAATTACTCGAGGACCCGCACGTAGAAACTGTGCTCGATGTAAACAGTGAAGAGCTTGCCAGAGATGCAATTACTGTACAAAGCGGTGGCACTCTACTTCACGAAGCCGCGCGTAACAAAGACTTAAGACTCATCCAGATCTTGCTGCTGCATGGAGCAGATCCGTTTCGTCGTGACCGGAAGGGCAGGCTTCCACAGGATGTCACTAAAGATGAGAGAACCCGTGCCATTCTCAAGAAATCGCCTGCTGCGGCTGCTGCTCAAAGAGGCGTTCAAGAGAAAGCTATCTTAGGAAAACCATCACACGCGTTGGACAGCTCACTTGGGGGTAAGGAGGGTCGAGAAATGAAGGGCTACCTGAAGAAGTGGACAAATTATACCACCGGATATAAGTTACGGTGGTTCGTGTTGGAAGATGGGGTTCTAAGCTATTATAAGCATCAAGGTATGGCCGATACGTTAATCTTCTTTGATTAATAGTGACTGAAAGTTTGCAGAGGATGCTGGATCGGCGTGTCGTGGAGCCATCAATATGCGAATTGCCAAGCTCTACATGGATCCACAAGATAAAACAAAATTTGAGATCCAGGGAAAATCGTCGGTCAAATACCATCTCAAGGCAAATCATGTAGTCGAAGCTAAGAGGTGGTTCTGGGCTTTGACTAATGCCATCCAATGGACCAAGGACGAAGCAAAGGAGGAGGAGAAGCAGAAAAGGCGGAATGCAGAAAATTTGCGGCATGCTAAAGAAGGAAGCAAGAGACTCAGTATTGGTGGAGCTCAGGATGCTGGGTCCGTGGACAACTCTAATTTTGATGGCAAAAGTCTACATCCTGCAACCGCAGTCGGTGTCCCTTTAACGAGTGCCTCATCTCGAGTATCGTTTCAAGGTTCCACTTATGGGCCTGGCAGTACCGTTGACGATGATGAAGACTCAGTGTATGCTCCTTACGATCTGGGCTTCACTGCGAATGAATCTATAAACCCTACAACTGGCACAAAGACACCCGTAATTGCAGCTGACGTTGACGACGATGAAGAGTACGGTGATGATACTAGCAGTCATGAAATTAAACCAGCTGGCAAAGATGCTTTCAACATAACTGCTCACTCCGCGAACCTGCAGCTGAACTTGCTTGGTCAAGTTTCTGCGGCGCTGGAGGCAGAAAGCTCCAAGCATCCAGATATGCCTATATCAAATCCCACAGTAGCGCAGGCAATAGCATCATATAATTCTGCAGTCCGCAGTCTACAAGGGCTCGTAGGAGACCTTCTCAAAATCTCCCGAGATCGTGATGCATATTGGCAATACAGACTCGATCGCGAAGCTGACGTGAGACGCTTATGGGAAGATAGTATGGTTAAAGTTGCTAAGGAGCAAGAAGAGCTTGAAGGTCGAATCGGCGTGTCGGAAGATAAACGAAAACGCACAAAGAGAGCTCTTCGGGAGGTCCTCGAGGAGACATCCGCACCCCAAAGCCTCTCACAGAGCAGGGCTACATTTCAAAGTGAGGCCCCGGTGTCCGATATTGTTGACAGCCCAGAGCTACAACAACCCATCAATCGGCGCAAGTCCATAGGCGTCCGAGAGAGCGGGAGACGAAGATCTACTATTGCTGATCTAACGAACCTTGCGGACTCTGATTCCGATGAAGATGAGGAGTTCTTCGATGCTGTAGGTGCAGGAGAGGTTGAGATCGTCGCCGAGCTGCCGGTTTCTATATCAAGTACTACAGAACTGTCAATAGAAGAAGGCCACAATTCTTCGGAAGATATCCGTCAACTAAAGAAGTACGAGATTTCGCCTTCGTTCAAAGGTTATGAAGATCCAGTGCGTACCAGGCTCAAGATGGAGGCCGATGATAGGCCAAAGGTTTCACTTTGGGTATGTTTTCCATATCTCATGTTGGATCAGAATCTAACAATCTATATAGGGCATTCTCAAATCAATGATCGGCAAAGACATGACGAAGATGACTTTGCCAGTATCATTCAACGAGCCGACATCACTGCTACAACGTGTAACCGAAGACATGGAATACACCGATCTACTTGACACGGCAGCAGATCGATCTGACTCTACCGAACGTATGGTTTATGTGGCAGCATTCGCGGCCAGCGAGTATGCCTCAACCATCGGCCGCGTTGCCAAGCCGTTTAATCCCCTTTTAGGTGAAACCTACGAATACGTCCGACCAGATAAAGGCTATCGCTTCTTCATCGAGCAAGTCAGTCATCATCCGCCGATCGGCGCAGCCTGGGCCGAGTCGGCCAAATGGGATTACTACGGTGAATCCGCTGTAAAGTCCAAATTTTACGGCAAATCCTTCGACATTAACCCCCTCGGGACCTGGTTCCTCAAGCTCCGGCCCTCTTCTGGCGGCGAGGAACTCTACACCTGGAAAAAAGTAACCTCCTCCGTTATCGGCATCATCACCGGCAACCCCACCGTCGACAACTACGGCCCCATGCTCATCACAAATCATACCACCTGCGAAACCTGCACGCTCGACTTCAAGCCCCGCGGCTGGAAAGCCTCATCCGCCTATATTGTCAGCGGCAAAATCGCCACCGCAGACGGCAAGACAAGATGGAGCATCGGCGGCCGCTGGAACGACAAGATCTACGCGCGCCTCACCCCCGGCTTCGAAGACGCCGCCCTCGCCTCCACATCCCTCACCTCAAAACCCACCACCGAACCCACCCAAGCCTTCCTCGTCTGGCAAGCCCACCGCCGTCCCTCAGGCATCCCCTTCAACCTAACCCCCTTCGTCGTAACCTTCCAATCCCTCCCCGCCGCTCTACACCCCTACCTCCCGCCCACCGACACGCGCTTCCGCCCTGACCAGGTCGCTATGGAGGAAGGCAAGTATGAGCTTGCTGCTACTGAGAAAAACCGCGTTGAGGAGCAGCAGCGGCTGAGGAGGAGGGAGAGGGAGGCGAGGGGGGAGGAGTTTGTGCCGAGGTGGTTTGAGAAGAGGGTTTGTGCGGTTACGGGGGAGGAATATTGGTGGAGTGGGGGGACGTATTGGGAGAGGAGAGATGCTGTTGGGAAGGGGGAGGGGACGTGGGAGGGGGTTGAGGAAATATTTTAGGGGGGGAAGGGTGTGTGGGATTGGTTGTTGTGTGTCCCTTCGGTGTTGGAGTCGTAGATGGAAGGGAGCTGTCACTACGCCAGAACCTCTAAGAACATGATAAGCTATCCTCATCAAGCTCGCACGAGCTCCTTCATATAACTGCAAATTCCCTCAAACGTACCAGTAGCGCCAATACTCCAACTCGTTACATCATCCCCATATGCTCTCAAATTTACTAAGATCAGAAGACTATATCCACACTCCAGTTATACAACTTCCCAGCTCGTACTCTAGAGTGAAGGGGAAGGAAGCTCCGGAACGTGACATTTTGATCTGCCACGCTTGCGGGTGGGTGGATATGGGCCCCCTTTCCTTATCCCATGGCTGGAATTCCAGCGCTGGAACCCCATTCCCACCTTTGCACCCACCCTTTCCCATTTACCTCCTACCCACCCCCACCTAAGACCTCTCTCTTTCCTATCATTCACTTGTACGTAGTTCGAATTCCACCTTCTCATATCATGCAGTCTCAAATCATTCTGTGGGAATCCTGAAAAACTTTCATCAGAGAAAACCGAAGATGACATGAACCCCCATTTAACATCTGCAACTATATCCTTCTCGAGTACTCTCAAACGGAAATTCTGGCAGGATCTAGCACGCTGGTTTAGACGATCATTGGATACAGGGAGCGGAAATGACTGGATGGATTTGGAAGGGTTAGGTGGTGGTTTGGGGGAAATAGGATAGGGTAAGGGGGTGAGGAGGTGGACTCAGGGGTAGGAGCCTCGGGAGGTTGGGTATTCGGATCGGATCGGATGTAATGGGCAGAATACTACGTGGATCAAAAGCAAAGGAGATATGAAGGATCAGGGCACTCGATAGTGCATGGAAGAAAAGGTATTATATGGGTGTGTGGCCCGATAAGAAACTCTCGCGCTGGCACCACGATATCCTCATTTGTGATGGTATGCTTAGTATGACACTCTCGGGCCTCCGGAATCAAAAACACTGGATTCAGCTGCCCTAATCTTGCAGCTAGGGTTGTGCCGGATAGTATCTACAGATCGAAGACAGCTGTTCGTTCGGTGGGAGTTTCTGGATGGAGAAGATACATGAAGAAGTGGAGCGGGATTGGGGAAATTGTAAAATTGGAAACTGGCATAATTGGGGATAGTCTCTGATTACACCCGACGACCCTTACATTGGACAAAATCATTGCAGCCCTAGAAGCAGCACCACTAAAAAACACACAGAGAAAAGGATAGCCTGTTGTCCATCTTCGGTCCAGAACTGGGGATGGCAGGTCTGATGTCCTGCTAGGTGACTTGGTAGTGGAAGGTGGTATCACAACATCATTGCTAATGCTGATTCCAAGTCAAAGGCTGTTGAAGTCAAAGGCTTTCACGATGGCAGCGAAAGACACCTTACAGATGTCATTAGCTCAGCCACCCTATCCGACATCTTTTGACTGACTCCACAGCCCGCATGGGAGGGTCTGTTGTAGGTAAATCTAGCTCCGTACCAGGGAATAGACCGTATGTTCGAAAGCAAATCTGTTACTGTTCCACGGTAGAGACAATCTTCAGCTTGGGGCCTAGATAACTCCGCGATGGTTTGCATTAAGCAACCTAGGTTTGTGGCGTCGCATTGCTTTCGCCTGCGAGAAAGACGGCAGACCGGATCATCCGGCAAATTAATTAATACGTCGAGAAAGTGCCGACAAAGACAGAGTAATTCGTTGTTAATCGTTGCTCGAGAGGTCTTTATTTCCTCTGTCATGGAATCAGTGCAAAGTTTTAGGTGCTGTGAATGTTTACATACCCAGAATCCCAGTAGGGATACCCTCATCGGCATAAGCAGAGCCTGGAAATTCAAGATCTCCGTTTTCAGATATTTTTGTGGTTAGCACAAGGTGTGTAGAAACCCTGGAGAAGGCGGCGGTATTACGAAAGACCAAGGCGATAAATAACCACCGTTCGTAACCCGGCATCGAAGCCGAGCCGACATAAGGCTCTGACCATTTCTGAGGCCAAAGACCAAGGCCCTTCCGAAGATCGTACTTGTCACACAATATAGCGATGGTATCGAGTTCTTCGAATGACACTTCCATCGGAACCATATCATATTGCATGTGAATGGCACATGCAACGATTTTGACGGCCTTGTAATTATCTTCTTTCAGATGAATAAGATGGTGATCATCAGTAGACATGACTTGATCTTTCGATTCAAGGAAGTCGGATCCCTTTCCAAGCATAGCACGAAAGACGACTGAGCTGAGGCATAGAACATTGCGAGACACCAAAAGCTCCTGTTCTTCAACGACCAAGACCAAGTCACCTTCCGGATCGATCGTGGTCCTTATCGAGCTCGATTGTTGCTCGTCTTCCATGTCTTTGGCCTTTCGTTTCAGCGCCTTCCGGTCCGAAATGATATTTCCACTGAAGTAAGCACACAGAATAGGTGGCTGTGAGAACAAGGAATTGGGCATGTAGATAGAAGAACAAGGGGTTGGGCACGTAGACAGTCGAAGAGAAGTTGTTGAGGAGGTTTCGGGTGGAATCTGAATGATTTATGATAGAAGGAAATATTATGTAGAATCGAAGTTCTGGGTCAACGCGATGTGTTGATTCAGCTTTCAAGTCGCGTACCTTAGAATGCTCGATAAAAGAAAAGGATCAAAATAAACGCCGGTGCATGAAGCAAACTTTCACTATGATAGCGTGTTTTGACTCAGAAAGTGAGAATTAGCAAGTAAGAATTGGGAAATGAGAACAGGCAATTAGGAAGGGGTAAACGTGAATTGAAAAGTGAGAGTTGGAAACCGAGAGCCGTGTAAAGCAAAATGACAAATAAACATGGCAAAGAAGAGAGGTGGAGAGCAAGAAGGTGAGTGGCCTTTACATAGATCTACATACAGTACATACCCCTGAGTACGGCTAATCCGACACCCACTTCAGTAAGTCGACACCCCAAGCTTAGACCTCGTCTGGAGATATCGGTACTCCCCATGAACCTCCACAAAATGAAACGCATACAATCCTTCTCATCCTCCCCACTCTTCTGCAAATCCAACCGAACCCCCCCATCGATCCAATGCCTCCATACCACGCCCCTACAGTACGCTATTCCTCTTCCAATCACCGCCGCAGGACCGCCCCCCAGCGCACCCATCCCAGCAGCATCACAGTATGGCGAGCGTGCGGACCGACGACGGCGACAAGCCGAGCTTCTGAAACGAGGGCAAGACCTCCGTACCAGCCACATGAAGCCTGGTAGTGCAATGAAAAAGCGGTTTTGGAAGGATGTGACTGTGAAGACTACGGATGGTACGCCCCCATCCCGCAAATGTCTATACAGCTCTCGTTCCAGCAATTCTCTACCAGAAATATCTAATCAATTCAACTAGAAGGCCACCACACAATCCACCTCGACACCCGCCCCGTCCGCAACCCTTCCACCAAAGCCTCCCTCCCCATCCCCCCCTCAAAACCCCACCTCGCCTCTGCCATAGCCCTAGAATGGGACCTCCTCGTCTCTGCGCAGCAAGCCCTGCGTTCCCATCTTATCCCTCTCACCTCCATCGCTTCACGCGCCCACGATATACAGCTGCAAGACAGCGGTGACGCTGCGCCGAGCTCGACAAGGATAAGGGACGAGATCGTAAATACGCTCATGCGGTACCTGGATACTGATACTCTGCTATGCTGGGCGCCTCCCCCTCCAATTTTTTCTGAGGACGCTGCACCCCCGCCATCCCTTCGAGACCTCCAAATCCGGGTCGCAAAACCGATTATCGCGGATTTAACGCAAAAGGTCTGGCCCGGCATCGAACTAAAGCCGACGCTGGACCCGCAGAGCATCCGGCCAGTAGAACAACCCGAGGCCACGCGCGCTGTCATCAGGGGATGGGTAACAGGGCTGCCGGCATGGGATCTAGCGGGTCTGGAACGCGCGGTACTGGCTGGGAAAAGCCTCTGTGTAGGGGCGCGGTTAGTCGTAGAGTGGAGCGAGGAGTTTGAGCATCTGCGGGACGTTGACCGGATACAAAGAGACAATGACACCCAGCAAAGATTCGGCATCGAGCAAGCAGCCGAAGCATGCAGCCTCGAAGTGCGGTGGCAGACGGGGAAATGGGGCGAGGTGGAGGATAGCCATGATGTGGAAAAGGAGGATTTAAGGAGGCAGTTTGGGCAGGTGATTTTGGTTGTTAGTGGGACTGGGGATGGGGGATAGGGGGGGAACTGTGGGGGGAACTGTAGAACATAGGGGGGGGTGTTGGCGTTGAATATGGGTTGGAGGTGACCATATGCTGGGGTAATTTGCATGCTGCACTGTACGCATGCTTCACGCTCGAATTGGGATCTCGGAGAGGGATATGTCTCCGGCATGGACTGGCGCAGGGTCCAATGGTCCAAGCCCGCGTATGGTCGTTGTGTGCCATCTCAAGAAGAGTCATCACTATAACGGCACTCATCCCACACAGCAGTAAACGCCCCCACCTCTCCTGATCGGGTTTCTAAGTTTCACAGAAAGGACAGTCCAAATACCGGTACCAAACACTCAAAAACGATGCCATCGTCCCAACTGTCCGCCATTGATTCAAACTACAACCTTATCCTTCTATCACCAATTTCATCTCTCGATGCCCTAACCCCCCAGTTGTTATTCTATGACCACATAATCTATATCGCAATTTTTTATAACCCAAAGAACCACTTCTACCTTGAGGTTAAAAAAAAGCGAGTGCATCGAAAACCCCCGGTATCATCTAAAGTGCCGATAAAAATCTAATAGCCCTGGCAGGTCCTCGCGAGCCCACTAGCAGGTGTGGGGGGAGACTAAACCCCTTCCTCACTGTCATCGTCGCTCGCTGCTCTGGTAGGCTTCTTTGGTAGCTTCTTGGCTTTGGGTCGCTTGTCCTCCTCGTCTTCGGATTCCACAGGGGTTTTGCTCTTGGTGGGCTTGGCGGTTGGTTTCTCATCAGATTCTTCGTCCTCGGGGCGCGTGCTTTTCTTGCCTTTGGTGGGTTTCCTGGGCGGCTCCTCCTCGGATTCTTCATCTGCTGCGTAACGAACAGCCTTCTTACCCTTCATGCCCTTTTTTCGCAAGTCCTCTTCGGAGTTTTCCTCTACGTCCTTGCTCCTGACGGTAGCTGGTTTGTAATTTCTGTCGCCCTTTCTTCGCGGGTTTTTGTCTTCTTCCTCGTCTTCTTCCTCTCCTTCCTCATCTTCTTCTTCCTCCTCGCTCTCTACAAAATTATTTCGAAAAAGCTGTTGTTTAGTTGTCCCCTTCTTTGGCATATCGTCGAATGCATCGTTCCGTAAGCCCCGCCTTTTCGCCATTTCCGATTCGGACATGCCTTTGTGCATGGTTACGAGGTAACGCTGGAAGTGTGCAGAGAGATGGACAACCTTCTCAAAATGCTCCTTCCTGACCGTGACTAGCTCGTCGCCATCTTCTTCGGCGTCAACCTCCGCAAGCGAGATCGCCGTCTGAAAAGCTAGACACAAAAGTAATCAAAGACGGTTCAATTATCTGAATTACGGTTTAAGGCTTAAAGCTTACCGTTCCGAATCTCACGTCCATTCCACTTTAGGTCCAGGACCTCTTTACTCTCGCATGCATACTTCCGGGCCGTTTTCGCCACTTTGACTCTGTTAGATTCCAGTCGCTCAAAACTGTTGATCCAGATTTTCTTGCGCTCTACATCCCGGAGTTTCTTGTAGTGTAGAGCAACGTGAATCCTAGAGGTAAATGCCTCGTCAAATGTATTGACCTTCAACAGAGATTAATTGAACGGCGATGCATTTGTGGGGGTAACAATATCGACAACTCACTCGATTCGTAGTAAGAAAAAGGAGGCCTTTATAGTATTCTAGCGCTCTTAGGAAGACTAGACGTAGATTGAGCGCTTTTTCCAGGTTTCGACTTCATTCCAACACCTACCTGAGACCAGGCTGTTACGGTGAACATCTGTCAGGTTCCGTTTTTCAAGGTAAATATCTGCTTCATCAAGGAGAACCACTGCACCCCATAGCTCTCCCCAATCGAGATATTGCCCAAGTTTCTCCTCAACTTCAGCGGAGTAGGTCCCAAGATCACCACAAGTTAGCGCCAAAAGTGGCCGCTGCGTAAAATCAGCTATCGCTTCTGCGGTAGCAGTTTTTCCAACGCCACTGATTATGGGTTAGTATCACGCTCCAGTCTGTATAAGAACGTCACTGACGGTGGCCCATGTAATAAGAAGACCTGGCCCTCCCCTTTTCCTTCGATAAAATCTGTAGCGATCGACTTTTGCCCCAATTGCTTCCGCCGAGCATATGATCTAGACAAGCCCTCCACAACTCCTTTGAGTTCTGGCTCCAATACTAAATGGTCAAAAGCATTCGATCGACTAACAACTTCTTGAACATGCTCAACGTTCAGTAATTCTGTGTAGGAGGTGAGCTTCGGATCTTAAGCAAGCTTAGGGAAGAGGTAAGGGTAGAGAATTACACATACTCCATTTTCGTTCTCTAAGAACAAACGCAACGATCTTGTAGCTACACAAGAAGAAAAACTCCTCCTCATTAGGAGGGTCATCCTCGGGGGTTATCAAATGAGCGTAGGCAGCAAAATCTCCACACCCAGACAACACAGTCTCAGGACGAGCCTTACCGCAGGCATCACATTGACATCCGGTGAATATCATTATGTCTCCATCTAAGGTCATCTTTGCCATTTCTCGGTCTTCGGGTTTTTCTGGATAGTACCTGGCTCCAGGACGGGGTGGTTCAAGGCCAAGTAGATGAGGTTTAAGGATATCTATCCTTGGTTTATCCAAATCGATATCGCTCAAGTATTTAGGAGAACTGAAGAAAGTTTTCGGGTCAACCATGACCCGACTCTCGACCTTATGACAAAATTAGCATTCGAAGAAGACGTAAACTTCAATATCAACATAGTTTGTGGACTTCTGAGATTTCGAACAACGTCTTTGGATCCTATCAGAAGTACTTACTACTTCGAACGGGTAGACTAGACTGATCCCACTATATTCCACATAAGGTCGATCTCTAGTCATTTTCCAGAATTTCTGTCCTCTTGCAATGAGCCTCTGGCGTAAAGTTGAATTATTCATTACATTCTCAGGAGAATCCTTGTAAAATCTGCGAGGAAAACAATCTAAAAATCGAATCTCTTTTTCGCCGCCAAATGGCGCAATTACAGTTTTGATTACCTCTCGGCCGACCCGATAACCATCGAAGTTGAGCTGCCACGTATATATCCTATAGGGTGCGGGTCGCCCTGCAAGCGAGCCCCCTTCAATAGCTCTTACGATGGACGCAGATATTTCGCCTGTTTCAGATCTGCGATAGCAAGCTTCTCCCGGCTTGAACAGTAGCCATAAGAGATTGAAGGTGCAAACTGGCGAACTTCTTTGGTACCTCTCTTTCTCTTCTGCAACCTCGGGTTTCTCAAGGCCAAGAACCCCGAGTAATAGATCGATGTCTTTATTACTTTCCTGTCGGTAGACCTCAGAGTGTTGGGAGGGATGAGAGTCCCGATAGGCCTCCAGCTCCGCGAAATGATGGTAAAGGACCATATACGGTTCGGTAATGCCAATGGATCGATCAATGAGGGATACACTAGGATAGTATTGTACCACAGCCCGTAAAGCATTGGCTAGTTTTTCCGAGTATATTGTTATAGTTTTCGGGCCCATCTGTGATGGCATACTCTCGTAGAGTGCGCCTGCTGTACTAGTCTTGAAATTGGATGCATCTTCTCCTACAGATAATTTATCATCTGAGATATCTTGCGCGCCAGAGATCGTGAGGACACTGAAGATCTCTAGCACAGTATGGTCACCTGGCAGTGATGGTGCTTCGAGGGGGTGACTGGCCATCTTTGTTTCAAGTAGTCGGCCATTCTCATCTTTATATTCGACCTTGTAGACAACTTTGGTTTTGGAATTGTCACTAGGCGACAAGTATGCTCCATGATTTTGTCCATGACCGGAAATTTCGCTGAGCGAGATCTGGTCAGCTTGTTGAGGTACTGAAGCTGTCATACTAGGTGACTCGGCTGGAGACGTTGCTGGTCTCCCATCCATAATCCAGCTGAAGCCAACTGCTGGTTTCTTCGATTTAACCGATCAATTTGGCGAATGTGGCCAGCAGCTGGCAAAAATAGACTTCTACCACTTACTTAGATGCGATGGCGGTCGACGTTTTTAGAACTGTCAACAGGAATAGACAACGCCATCAGTTTTGTGCGGCTGAAAAAGATCGACTTAGGTAGGTTGTGAGCAAGGCTGCGAGCAAAAGCCGAAGCGAAGGCGGGCAGGGCAGCCTGACCAACTAGACTCAACCAGCAAACCTTTAGAATCCTGCAAAGTATATTAATGCTTTTGTTGTTTTACGTGTTGCTGAAAGGAAAGCCTGATTGAAGTAACCGTTGGACTTCCTCTGCACTCCTAATGGCATCTTTGAGCATCGCGACGAAGGAGGAGGAAGAAGAAATACAACAAGGAACCAGGCAATTGATTCGAAGATTCAGCCAGGACGTTGCAGAGAATGAGCCTAACAACTCGCTTGCCCTTCATCTAGGCCAGGCCACGGAGCGCGAGGAGAAGCGTTTCAATCGACCGTGGCGCCGATGGTATGAAGACGAAAACGATATAAGCGCGTAGGTAGATCTAGAACCTCCTGCGACGTGTCTTCCAGCGAGGAGCCCCCTGATTGTTTCGTAGGAATCCAGATAATGACGATTTAAATGATCAGGCCAAGATATTAGAGCAGCAATGGAAATCATTTTCGCACTTCCTGGAGACCGAGAGTGAGGAAGAGACTGCGAAGCGCAACAGGAAGTTCTGGAAGAAAAAAACCGATGGAGCAACTTCTGTAAGATGGCAAGTTGAAGGGCAAAGCGGACAACCGCCAGGTCTCGGAGACGTCATCGCCGCTGTTCGCAGTGTCGAACAGAAATGGAAGGAGAAGGACCGATTCATAGGCGGGAAGCCGCAGAAGCTGTTTCGCTCTTTCTGCAATTCGCTACAAGGTCACTCGAACATGTTACAGATGCTTCCAAGTCAAAACCAGTACTTATCGATATTTTGCGGCGCTTTGACTTCGTTACTCGAGGTGGGTATTCCATGTCGTCCTTTCACCGCATTTCAAGAGCGGTTACTCTACATTTACAGCACTCATTGTTTCCTAGGCATCCGCCAACCATCAAAGAATATCAGAGGGTCTCGGTACAGCACTGGATGATATCAGCTCCGAAACCGATCTTTGTGTGGACAATGTCAAGCTCATGAACGTTGAAGACATGCGCCAAGCGATTGGTACCCTCTATTCACACATCTTTCACTTTCTCAAGTCAGCAATGAAATGGTATCAGTCTAATTCCCTGAAGAAAGTACTCAACTCGTTCAATGAGAGTTTCTACGATAAGTTTGAGGAACAAATCGTCAAGATCAAAAGCCTCTCGGAATGGTTACAAAAGAAAGGTAATCTGAAGTCTCGGGCAGAGCTCCGAGATTTGAGGCTAGTAGTCGACCAGATGGCCAAACAGAATGCGAGGATCTGTGCTTCGCTACGAGAAGAGAAGCAGAACAATGATGACTGGCAAAACATAGGTCAAAGCATGCTTCGAATGCTACGCAGTAGCACTGAAGCTTGGCGGTTCAACCCAGAACTTCGTCTTCCAGACGTTCAACCGCAGGGTGACATTAATCATATCTACCATGGACAACATCAACTAATTTGACGATAGAAAATCCGTTTTCGGCAAGAAACCTTGCTGTTAAAAGGAAAGAAGATCCTCGCAGCCGAGAACGCACCAGGAGTCCTAGTACGTCTTCCCCATCTCATTCATGAAATCGCATATTAAGCATCACCAAATTGCAGGATCAGAGACAATCTACAAGAAGAATAGTCTTCAAACGTCGTCGCGGACCCTTGAGGACCATACATCCGTAATACTTGACACGCTAGAGACCCTGAGCGCAGATATCTCGTTCATCGACTCATCCATGCTTGAGAGCATCCAAGACTGGAGCCAAGCTGACACCTCCCAAAGTCTTTGGGTCCAAGGACCTTTCGAAGACACCTACCCATCTTCAACATCCGAAATTACAGGGAAGGTCATCTCCATCGCTCTAACCCTCAAATGTCCCGTTCTCTGCTTTTTCTGCGACATCTCAAAATACCATGAGGGCGAAGATGACGATGATACCAGCCCAGCGGCACTTGCGGTCATCGACCTTGTCTACTCCCTCATCCGCCAGACAATCGATCTTTTCCCAGCACAAGTAACAACCAGACATGATTTGGGCAAGTCCCGGTTTGCCAAACTCAACGGTTCTTTAGATTCGTTTGACAAAGCCTTGCGTATTCTCGGACAGCTCCTCCCACTAGCACCAAGCATGATGCTGATATTCATCGACGGCATCGAGCAATTAGACGACATGGAGGTAGAAAGCCAAGTTAACGCCATCCTCGGGCTATTGCAAGCGAGCATGATTCAGACACTCAGCAGAAAGAAAAGGGACAGACGAGTGTTCAAGATTCTCTATACCACCGCAGGAACGTGTGATGCCCTAGAAAATCTCGATGAAGAGTATCTGGAAATCGTAGAGGCAGAAGGAGGAACTTTGCGCGCGGAACTAGATCTTGACTTTGTTTAAGTTGATAAGATCGTGAGCCCCTTGCTGTACTATGGCTATATATACGTGTTTAAAACCTCGCTGACGACGACGACGCCGTTGCCGCTGGCCTTACTGGTGCTGAATTTACGCCTCCGAAGCCAAGCAACTCCAGTTTTATGCCATAGAAACCTAGAGCTAAACACAAACCCCCGCACTACCTCGTCCAGCCTCAAGAGACCTGTGGGAACAGGAGAAAGAGTGTTGACCGCTTGGTAGCCAGTACTAAAAGATTGATAAGTCTCTTCCCAGAAAGTTCTTAAAATTATCTCATGGCGAACGTGGGCTTTAGATTTCGAACAGCAAAGTCGGGAGCGCCCAACTCCAAGATACACTGGATTGAGACGGAGTGTCCATGCCGTTCAAGAAGCATCGTAGATCTCACAATTCCTTGCTTCAACCCTTTCGTATTTCCTTGCTCACAACATTGCTCGCCGGCAACAACAGCTACGACTTGTTTCCTTCTACGACTCACCCTCTCCTACAAGTAGGCTATCAGACAGAGAGATCTGACCCCCCGCTATCGACGGGAAATCCAGTGAAAAGGCTTTATTGAGCAATTCCTAGAGGAAAAGCTAATAGAAACTTTGATAAATTGTTTTTTGATAGAAAATCCCGAGTCATGAATTATTCAGAAAGCACAACCGTACAACAAAACCATCTCTTTTGAATTTCCGACGAGAGAAAAATTGAATGTCGAGTCTGGCCTCCTCGTGATCTCCACAATTCCCCCCCATCCTCCCTACAAAAATTCCACCGGCATACAAAAACCTCCCTCCCTTCCAGCCCCATGAAAAAGACCCAACCTACATCTCGCTGCCGTAGAAATCTGGGGTTAATGATGAAAGCAAGCGAGGTTTTAAAGGAGTAGGAGATTGGGGTTGGGACTGGGTGTAGATGTGGGTGTGGATGTGGATGTGGAGATTGTGATTTGATTGAGAGGGGAGGGGAGGGGATGGATGGTAGGGTAGGATTGGGGTTGTGCGGAAGTGGGAGGGGAGGGGGGTAGGTAGGTGGGTGGGTGGGTGGAGTGGAGTGGAGAGTGGTGGTGGAGGGAGTAGATATGTGAAGGGAGTGTGGAGTGGGGAGTGGGTGGGGATCAGTAATGGCGGAAGTGGGAGGGATAAAATCTTTTGGGGGGATGGAAGTGATGATGATGATGATGATGATGGTGAGGATGATGGTGGTGATGGAGATGGTGATGGTACTCACGGTGGTAATGAAAGACGGAGAGAAAAAAATCATAACCCGACAGTTTGAATGAAAGAGTTGTGGGGAAATGCCAATGTAATTGGCATAGTGGTGATTATAGAATTCATTGATATATTTGCCGTCAAGAGTGGTTTATTCAGTAACTATTGCATAAGTAACAACCCACGTTGTTCCGTCTCCCACCGTACCCTACAACTCCTTCACCGGCGCATTCCCGCTCCCACTCCCATACCGCCTCACCTCCTCCTTCCCGGCGCCCTTGTCCTTCTCAAACGCCTTTACCTCCGGGCTATCCATGTGCTTCATCACCTGATCCGCCTGCCATTTCTTGAAGCTAAAGCCTAATCCTTCATGGCTGTAGTCTTTGTCGTTGGCTTGGTCTTTGTGGTACTTGACGCGGATGAAGTCGGTGTCTTCGGTGGCCGGGTCGAGGGAGAGGGAGACGAGGGCGTTGATGGTGGCGGTTTTGGGGATGATGCGGAAGGTCCAGGACTGCGAGTCGAGTTGGTAAAGGGCTGCTGCCGGGGGGGGGGGGAATTGGGGCGGGGGTGATGAGGAAAGAAAACGCACCTGGGCGTTCTTGAACTGGATCAACCCCTTCTCGTTCACCACAACCTGGTACCCCTCGTTCTTGCTCGCGTTGAATAGCTTCGGCAGCGCAAACCACTGCCCCGCCATCTTGTACCGGTCGTTTGCATACACAAACTGGTCGTCGTACACGCAGTCGGGCGTATATCGCTCCACGCGCTTGACCGTCGGCTCGCAGCCATAAAGCGCGATGATGTCGTCGACGAGAGCTTGGCGGGCGGGGGAGAGGGTGAGGGATTTCTTGGGGTCGGGGGTGTAGTCTTCGGATTTGGCGGTTTGGCGGGCCTCGAAGTGCTCGCCGGGGAGGGAGGGGTCGGTGGGCATGGTGGACATTCTGAGAGAGGTCGTGGTTATTGGGCGGGTGGGTTGAGCAGCGAACAGGGGGTTTGAAATGACAGATTTGGTTGTGGGGATGAATATGGATTTTGAAAAGGGAGATTTTGTGGTAGAAATGAGGAAGTTTTTTGAAAAGAGATTATATGAACGAGGACAAAGCATGAAGGCTTTACTAAAGTACTTTATTGATCAAGTACACACACACACACAACAGCAGAAATAGGCAATTTGTATGTTTACATTGGTCGTTAAAGGCAAGCGATCAACAAACTGATGACGACAGAATGCAAAGCGCTGACGTCGTAGATGTCGGAGTTTGACGCGTCGCGGACGATGGACGGAATACGGTAGGAATGAGATCACGACCAGTAGAATGAAATCATCATGGCCTCTCTCTGTGTGCTTGGGTTTGATATCAGGTACGATACCGGCTTCGTGCGGCATGATGGGTAATTGAAATCCAGTGGATGTTGATGTTTTGCTTGGGTATGAGGTGGGGTAACTTGTTGGCCATGGTTCAATTTGTTGAGACGAACTCGTCGTTATGGTCGAGAGGCAGTAGAGGATTTCGTGATATGTAGAGGATTCTCCTGGGAGACCACATCAAACGAGGACGAACGAGGGAAAAAGTGTTAATATAATTAAATACGAAAACATCAGTTTCATTGGCCTCTATGGCGTAGGGGTAGCGCGTCGCACTTGTATCCTCTTCAATGCGAAGGTCCTTAGTTCAAATCTGAGTGGAGGCATATTTTATTTTCCAAACCTGCATATCGATTGTCTTTTTTTGGGCGATATTGCCCCTTGGTCTCTGAGCAAAACGAAGTTTGAGTTAGTGGCTTGGAGGATGAGATAGTTGGAAACGAAGGATGGCAACCCGAACGAATGGCTGCTACTTAAAGTGTTTGGGGGAAAGGAACTGGAGGTAACATGTGGATGTTTCTTATTAGATTCGTGGAAGAGTTTCGTCGCTTTCTTATAGCTACCTACCCTCCTTGAATGAATAATCGGACAGTTGTGGCTGACAGGTGGTCGTTGAACACCCCAAACCAAGGAACCCATTCATGAGATATAAAAATATATATCAGATACTGCCATTGTATACGCCTTCGACACGGGTATCTAACTCTCCATTCCAATGCCGCTCAACATCCTACTGCGAATCCAAAAAACTCTTAGGAGCACTTCTAAACTTCGCCACCAATACAAACCACCGTCTCAAAACCGATACTGGATCGGCTTCCTCGCCTCCTCCGGCGTCGCCGGTCCAGCCTCAGATCCCCGATGCATAGTCAAATTATTCCTAGATGACGCTTGCCCGTGCGCGAAGCTTGGCATTGCCTGATGGCTCTGACGATGCGCATCGGTCCGTGCGGGATCTAGGTTCTCTTGTCTGAGACTTGGTGGCATGCCGTAGTCGTGTGGTTGAGGCGCGCGTACCATTTCGGTGGTATGTTGATCGTCAAACGGATTTTGCTGCTCTTCTTCCGGCGCCTGGCTCCGAGGTGGAAGCCCCGGTGGTGGAGCTGAAGGGGTAGTATAAGTAGAATGTGGGGAAGGCCCATTTGGGGTACTAGCGGGCATTTCGAGCGGTTGGCCGTTTGGCGGCTCGGTTGGAGAGGTGGTTGTCGGGCCGAAGTATCGTCTTGCTTGAAGGAGAGCGCGTTGATGTCTCGAGATTGCGCTTGCAAGCTGG
>JAABUL010000591.1_pt1 | contig 76739 bp, 8 predicted proteins | sample 5559151 | NCBI WGS metagenome assembly JAABUL01 (sample SAMN10711876, study PRJNA513368) | rock metagenome | isolation source: Antarctica rocks | place: Antarctica: Victoria Land, Pudding Butte sud
CGATAATTTATTACGTCCCTAGTACTAGCCTAATTGGGCTAAAAATTTCGAACTAAGTATAAAATAATACTAATTTATATAAATAATTTAAATTTCCTAATTAGGTTAGCGCGAGTAGAAACGAGCAGAAATGTCGATATCGTCTCTATAGAGAATTGATAGCAGAATTAGCTTATATAAAGTCTTTCTCCCGAAATTGTCGATATAAATTTAAATAACAATTTAAAGTCTATCTTAAGAAACAATTTATACTTATTAAGAACTTGTATTTGTTCTTAAGTACAATTGATCTCAACTAAAATTAAATAAATGCTTGTTTTGTTATAATTTACATAGACAATAAGTTTGTCTAGAGTTAATAACTTTAATAGCGAATAAAAAGATTTATATAAACAAAAGCAACAAAATTTGTTATAAATTTAACAATTCTAAGAATAAAAAAATAAAATTGTCTCTCAATAATGCGAAAATCAAAAAAAAGATTATAAGAATTTGCTTTCAATAAAAAGCGCAAAATTGTATTCGAAATCTTGTAATTACAATAGCAACAATAAGATTAAATATTAATTTTTCGTCAAAAAATAAAAAAAATAGTAAATCGAATTAAACGATAATAAAGATTCGAGAAACTTAATTAAAACAAAATTCTTTTAAGCGACAAACGTCTTAAAAGTCTTTAATAGAGCAATTGATCAAAATAATTAAAGAAAGAATTAAGAAGAAAAAAAGATTCTTAAGAATTAAAAACGTTAAATCTAGAAATTATTTAAAGATAATAGAAGTCTTAGACGAAGAAACATATATAAAGAAAAAAGTAATAAAAACAAGAGGAAGCATAGACGCTATTGAAGACGTCTTTGCTAGACTTGACACTCACAATCGTGTATATATCTAGATCTTCTTCTAGGGTCAAGCGAGTAATAATAGCTTTGACGAACGTTCTAAGATTCTATAAATTCGAAATACGTGTTGTTCGCAATCGCTCACGCGCGTAGAGCAACTTTTGATTGGCGACATAAATGTTGTTAGCAATAATATTAACAAGCTATTTTTTTATAACTTTGTAAACGATAAAACGAAGAAAAGATTTAACAAATTAAATCAATTAAGAGAACTTGCTCTTGCAAAAATTGTAAAAGAGCTTGTGCACGTAAACTTTAACAACTTTGAGCGTAAGAATTTTTTCGAATTTCTTTTGATCGAATTCGACGTTTAATACAATATCAATTTCGCGTTCGTCGAGCTAGAATAACATAATATCTTCATTAACAAGACGAAAAATGTCGAAGTAAACACGTAGTCAAAATTTAATCTCGTTCGTGCGTACGAAAAACTTATCGATCTTAATAATAACAAACAATATAATCGAAAAGATAATACAAAACTTGGCTTTGCAAATCTCGAGATCGTTGTAAATTTCGACACGTAGTTTGTATAAAAAAAAAAGTATTATTAATAGTACAATCAAATTCGATTATAAGATTTTCTAGAAATATGTCGATTTCTAGAACGAAAATCTCGAAACGTAAAATAAAGATATATTAAATCGCTTAAATCAAAAGAAAAATAACAATATAAATAAAATTATTTAAAAGATCTTTGTTCGCTACAATATAAACGAACAACAAGATATTAAAAATTCTTGTAATTATCGAAATTAATTTAGAGATATTTTTGTCTTTAACAACAAATTGAAAAATCTTTTGCATTTAAGTAAAAGCTTCTTCGATATCTTTGCGCAACGTTAATTTTGTGTCGATTTTCTTAGCTTTTTTACGAAGCTTCTTAATTTTCTTATTTGTCAATTCGAAAAAATTAGAGTTTATTATTAATTTTTATATCGAATTTTTAATATCGATTATAAAATTCTTAAACTCTAGATTTGTTTAAAAGTGTTTTATAACTTTATTAATTTTTTGTTCGAATAGTTTTTATTATTTTTTCTTCTTAAAGCAACTAACAAGAGCTTAAAATTTTTTTAACAATTATGTTAAACTTAACGTTGATATGTATATTATCTTAAACAATGCTTATTGCTTGATTTGTTGCTTTAAAATATGTTAAAACATAGCATTTAATTAATGTTTCGATTGTTAACACAAAATTAGAATAGTTATTGCGTTTTCGTAGTTTAATAACAATTTTCTTTAATTGATTTAATAAAGTTTTCTTTTAATTGTTCGAAATATTCTTTTTAATTTTTGTCAAATTGTTGCTTACGATTTTAAATATATTAATTGCTTTATAATTAGGATTATTCGTTAACAATAATAACTTTTTATTAGTTCTAAATTTCTCTAGTGTTTTTAAATCTTATTTTAAAAACTTCAACTTTTTATTAGTTTTTAAAGTAGTATTCGAGAGAAAGTAAACGATATTTGCAAAGATTTAACGTTTAATCGTGTTAAGATTGTCAAAAAATAAACGAAAATCGAAGTTCGTATATCGGCAATTCCGGGATCCTTGTTGATAGTACTATTAGTGACTAATAGTTAAAGTAGCAGATTAGTCGATAAGCTTGCTTTATATAATTAGGCGCAAGATCTAATTGCGAATATTTGTGCGTCGCAATATTAATAGTCTTAGCAAAATTAGCAAATTTAGCAAATTTAGTATAGTTCGCACTCTTTTTACAATTTCTACTAAAAGAGCGCAATCTACGTATTGTTTATAATTTTCTTACAATAGTGTCAATAATATTGAAATCTTTCGTGCTATTAGTATAAATTCAAATATATTCTCAATTGTCTACATTTGTTTTACTATAGTTATAACTAATATATTTGATAATTTAACTTTGATTAATTTTATTACTTTAGAATCGTTGATAAAGCGAAGCTCTAAATATCTCGATAATTAAATTTAGTCTAAGATTATAAAAATTTATATATGTTTTTCTTACTATATATAGAAATCTCTAGTATAGATTGTATTAAGAATTGCGTCTTCGCATAAATCTAAAATCTATTGTATTTATTTGTATTATTTACAATATTATTTGTCTTGTTTATTTTATTTTATATTATATTGTATAGTTTTTTCTTATTTTTAGCTTCTTCTTTTAAGCAATTTAATTAATTGTCAATTTTAATATTATAGTCTTTGTTTAATTCTTAAATTTTATTTGAGTTTTGTACTTATTTTAATTTAAATTCTTTCGATCAACAATTTTAATTATATTAATTAATTTATTTATAATTTATATTAATTTTAATAATATTAAGAAGACGTTAAACACAATTTACAATATTTATATTTTTTTCTCTTAATATTGTTTGTTTGTTAAACGTCTTTTAGTTAACGCTATTTAGAAGTTAAACATAATAGATAGTCTCTATATATCTTATTTGTTTATTTATTTGTTAAATTAGTTATTAAATTGTAATTATTGGGTTAAATTCGAAATGTCAATATTCTTAATATATTTTTGACAAAATATTTGTTTAATTCGATTTTTAAAGAAAAATCTATTTTGATATTGTTATTAAATTTAATTGTCTTTTATATACAAGTCGCAATTAGTTAATTATATCTTAAATTAAGCTAGATTAAGTTAAATTAAATCAAATTAAATTAGATTAAATTAAATTAAATTATCTCTAAAAGTTTTGTCTATCTTTGCACTAGTTTTATTCTTAGAATTTTTCTAAAAGCGTCAATATAGTTAGCTAGTGTATTATATTGATTTTAAACAACTAACAAGCAATCTATTTTTTTTTGTACAAGACACTTATTTTTAAATTACTTTTTATCTTATTGTTCTACAAATATTATTGTAGTTAATTAATACAATATATAGATATTAAATTATATTAAAGTAGTTTAGACTAAAATAAATTTCTTCGAAGAGAATAACTTACTCTTGCAATATTATTTCTTTTACTATTTTTTTATAAAACGTATTATAGTTAATCAACGCGTTTTATAGATCTTAAGTTAAATTAAATTAAATTAGATCAAAATTTTTCTAAAATTTAAATCTACATTTTGAAAAGAATTTTTTCTTAAATTGTAGTTAGTACTTTGCAACAATTGTTAGCTTTTAACATTAATAAATTTAATCTTATTTACTTTATTTTTTATTAAATATTTTAATATAGATTCGCTAACTTTATTGTTAACAAATATATTTTTATTGTTTAGTATTTTACGTTGTTATAATACTATCTTAAATTTAAATTTAAATTTATTTAAATTAAACAAATTTTTTTTTAAAGAAAAGTATATTTTTGTTTTAAATTTTAAATTGCGATTTGTTTCTTTATTGCAATTTTTTTTTTTTTTTTGCAATTTATATAATTCTAATTTGACTTTTATTGTATTTTAATTATTCTATAGTTTTTGTATAATATTCTAGATTTTTAATATTATTAGTTTAGTATATATAATTATATAATTCGCATTATAAACTACTTGTTGTTAATTTAATTTTCTTCAAATTTAATTGTAATGCACATTTTGTAACAAAATTTCTCTATATAATAACAAATTATAATATATATTATTTTAATTATTTTTAAGTTTAGTTTCGTGAACAAATGTCTAATTAAAAAATTTGTTTCGAATTTTTTTTTAATTATTGTTAAAAAATAATAATACAAAGACTTTAACAATTACTAGAGCTTAAAATATTTTAAATAGTATTTTTGTTTGTTAATAATTTATATTTCAAAAGACGCAATTTCGCAACAATATTACAACATAATTATATAATTTCTTGTTATTATTAAAATTGTAATAATTTTTAATTATTTCGCGCATTTGCTTTATTATATATAATTAAATGTCGCTTATTAAATTGAACAACTATAACAAATTAGTTTTAAATTAATATTAACAAACTAAAATAACTATTTTTTTTGTCTTTTTCAACGCTAAAGTATTGGCGACGTTCTTGTTTCGTTAATATTTAAAATTGTTTATTCGAATAATTATTTTTCTTTATAGTTTTTTTATTAATCTAAATAGTCTTGCTTTTTATTTAAAATTTGTTCAAAAATTGTAATTTTCGAATTTAGTATTATTATAAACAATTGTAACTTGCAAAAAAGAAATTACGTTTTATATAATTTGCTTATATTTTAATGTTAAATAATATTTTAAACGTTGTTTAATACTTTTTTATAATACAAATATATTAACAAATATTGTTTAAGTCTTTTGCGAAAATAATAATTTTTTTCGTCGATTGTTAAATGCAAAGAATTAAGAAATAAAATTCGAACAATTAATTGTCAAAAATGCAAGATTGTAAATATTAAAAAAAGATTAAAATAATTGTAATTTATATGTTTTCGACTTTTTAATTACGTTTTGAAAAAATAAAACAACAAATAAGAGCTATAATTAATTAAGAAAAAATTAAAAAAAAAAACTTACTTTGTCTTATATTTGCGAAAACAATATTTTTATTGTATTGCTCTTTTCTTTATTAACAACAAAAACTCTTTTATATTTGTTTAAAAAATACAAGAATTTGTTCGATTTAAAATCTAAGTTGTTTCTTTTATTTATTAAATTATTATTTTACGCAAATATAAATTAGTAAATATTCTTTAATTTGATTAATAACAATTGCGTTTATTAAAAATATTGCAACTCTTAGTTTTTTAAATATAGTTAACAAAGTTATATACGCAAATATTATTAAATTAATGTAAAACAAAATGTAAGAGAATACTTGTTATAAAGTAAAAGACTTAAAATAATAATAAATACTTGTTTAAGAAAAAAACGCTAAAAGAGAAATAAAAACAATAAAAAACTAATATAATACGTCGATATATATTTGTTTATAATTTAAACTAAATTTGATTTAATATAATTTAATATAACTTAATATAATTTAAATTAATTTAATTTGTTTTAAAAGTTTTTTGCTTAAAATATCTTATATTGTTTGTTTATTTATTATATTACTTATATTATAATAAATATTTTAATAAATTAAAATAAATATTGTTGTATTGCTTATTATAAAAAAATAATAATTTTAATTATTGTTTTTTATGCTTTAACTTATTAAAAGACTAAAATTATATAATTCTTTTAATTATTGTCGATTATTTTTAAATATTTAACTCTTAACAAATTATTTAGATTGTTTCGCTAAAATAAAAACAAATTTAATAAAATTATAAATATTAAAGAGAAATTAAACAATCTCTTTATTATAGATTTATATTTATTTATTTAATTGATATTTATATAACGTGTTAACTCTTGTTGCATATTTAATTAACGTAAAACAACGCAACAAAATATATTATTATATACGAGAATATAAAAAAGACTTTGCACTATATATATTTTGCTATTTAATACAATTAACAAAATAACTAATAACAATATTATTTAAATAAAGTCTTTGCTCTTATTATTTACAATATTAGATAACAAGTTTAAAATATTGTTTGCAAGATTTACAAATTATATCTTAATATTGTTGCTTTTTTTGCTAAAAATTTTTGTATTAAAGTTTGTTAAAAACAATTTATTTGTCAAATAATTGTTTTATTTAACAATAATATTTTGATTTTTTTTTTGTATTTAAAGCAAAAAATACAAACGAAATTGTTATTGTCTTTTTTGTTATTTTGAAACAAATTGCTCTTTTTGTTGTGTTAAAGTATATATTATCTAAGTTTATTATTATTATTTTTCTTATTATTGTTATCTTTGTTTTTATCGAATTTACAAAAATAACGCAATTCTAATATATAACTAGATTACGCAAAAGAATAAAATAGCAAAAAACAAACAATTAGTTAATTATTGTTTAATAGTTTAATAAATAAAAGTTTAATAAGATTGCTTGTTTAGAATTTCTAATATATTAATATATTGTTAGATAATACAAATTAGAATTATATTCTAATTAATAATAATAGTACAAACAATAATATCTTAATTTGTTTTAATAGATTTAAAAAGAACAATATTTAAAAAGAGAATCTATTATATATCGATTTAAATACTAGTATAGTCTTCGACAACAATAAAAACAATAATTTGAAAAAATCTAATTTAAAATATTTATATTTTATATTAATTAATTTATCTTCTTTTATAAAGCAAAAAATATATTTTTTAATTTCTTTATTAATTTTATTTTGTTTTATATTATTAATATTTATTTAGTTTTAAAACAATTGCAAAAATTGTTTTTGTTACAAGTTGCAAATTTAATTAGAATATAAAAATCTATATATTAAAATATATTTAAAAAAAAAACATAAATTTTAACAATAGTATTTTATATATTTATTAAGAGATTGTTTGTCTTGTATATTGTTTTAAGTTTAATAATTTTTTATTAAATTAATTAAAATCGAAATTAAGTTGTTTTAGATTTAATATATTAGAAAGTATATTAATACAAGAAGTTTGTCGCAATATACGTACGTTAATATTATTAATTTCAAATATATTTTTGTATTTCTATTAAGAACGCTATTGTTGCAAAAAACAATATTACAAAGTTTCTAAATATATTTCAAAAGCGTTTTTATTAAATAAAATTCAATAATAATTTATGTTTTTAATTAGTTTAAAATTAAATAAAACTCTTAAAAAATTAGAATTTATCTAAAATTTTTAATATTATAATATAGTTTTTTTACGATCTAGTTAATAATAGTTTTATTCTTTATTAACAATATACTTAAAAATTGTTTAATACTTATTTATTAGGAAATCGAATTTAATAATTATATTTAATTTAATAATAAATTTTTTTAGATTGCGTAATCTTAAAAAAAACTATATTTTTAAAAATTTTATTTACTATATTGACGCTAGTAATTTTGTTAAAAATCAATAATAGTTTCTATAGTTTTGTTTAATTTGTAACAATATTTATAACAAAGTAAAAACAAATATTTGCAACAAATTTAACAAAAGTATCTTTTTAATTGTTGTTAAAAACAATAATTACAATAATATTAATAAAAACAATATAATTTAATATTTTTTAGTGCAATTAAAATACAGTTGTTGTAATTAAGTTAATTTAATTTTAAACAATTTAACTTAATCTTAAACAAATTAGCTTAAAACTTAAACAACTTAATTTAATTATTAATTAACTTAAGTTTTAAAATAGATTTGCTTTTTTTATTAATAACAAAATTCTTAATATTTATTATTTTCTTTTTATATCTTTTATTTTTTTTAATATATTAATTATGTCTTTTGCAATTTCGAGTTTTAAAATAATAGCGAAAAGAATATATATTACACAAAAGTCTATATATTGCGCAATTTAATTAACTTATTTAATACGTTATTGTAACTTAAATAGTGCAAAATAAAGATATTATTATTTATTGTTAAGATAGATGTTTAAGTAATAAAAAGAATATATAAATTGAAAGTTTTTTTATAATTTTAATAGTATAGATTTTGTTAATTTAATTTAGTTATTGTATTTTTAATTTTTTAATTTTTTTTAATATTTTTTAATTTATATATTTGCAAATCGAATTTTGTTAATTTTGAAGTTAAAATTATATATAGTATTGTATTAATTTTAATCGATAAAGTTGTTAATATAATATTTTGTGCGTTTCTAATTTGTTAACACAAAATATATATTGCGAATAATATATAATAAATTGTAAAATTATTAAGAATATAAACGTATAAAGTTTTTGCTTATATTAGTAAGAAAGTTAGTTATTTTATATAGTTTATATATTGAGTTAATAATTTCTTAATTAATTTATTGTTTTATTTCGATTAGTATTTTTGTATATTTTTGTAAATATCTAATACAATTTAATTGTTAATAATCGAATATAATAACTATAAATTGCACGCTTTTTATATATCTATTGTTGCTCTTTATTAATTTGTTGCTTTAATAAATATTTTTTAACTTATACTTTTGCATCTATATATAATCTTTTTGTTAATTAATTTTATTATATTAATAAAAAATATATCGAATTATATTTTTTTGTAGTTTTTTCAAATTTGTATAATTCTTTTTGTTTTGTTTTTAACAAAGTAGTTTTTTATTTAAAATAAATCTTGTTTTTAAATATTTAACTTTAATTGATTGCGAATTAATTTTCGTACTTTTTTGCGTTTTTTTTCGAATAAATATTGCTAATATATTTATAATATTTAAATATTTAAATTTCTTTTTTATAACAACTTTTTTAACTTTTTGTTAATATTTGTAATTTATATATTATTTGCTTAGTAATATTCGATTATAAAAGTTAAATTGTATTAATAAATTTATCGACTTTTGTATTAATTTGTTAATTTCTTTTTTTATCTCTTGTTTGATAACAAATGTTAAACTAATTTGCAAATAAAAAATTATATTGTTTATAACACTAATATTAATATATAAAATATTATAATCTAATATTTGTGTTTTTTATCTCTTTATTTTGTTTGTTTTTGAAAAGAATTGCTTTAATAGAATTTTGTGTGCTATTCTGTTATAAAAGATGTTGTAGTTTTAAGTATTATCAAATAATTAAATAAAATTTATATAATAAGTAAGAATATAAAACTTAAAAATATTAAAATATATTTTATTTTTGTTATTCTTATTGTACGTTGTATTTTGTAATTAATATTTAATAAAAATTGTCTTTAAGTTGTCAATTTAATACAATACGTATTTTATATAGTTTAATATATTCTTGTTATAAGAAACGTATTAAACGAATATAACAAAATTTGTAATTGTTCGAATATAATATATTGTTGTATTTCGCTTTTTTATTAATAAAAATATTATTACAAAAACAAATTAATATACTATTGTCTTCTATTTAACTTTGTTTTATTGCTTAACTTTATTAAACAACTTAAATATCTTTAAGTTTATTATATTAAAAATTTAACAAAAGCACTTATTTAATTAAATAGATTCTATTATTTTAACAATATTTTTGTTTTTCTTTTTTTGTTTTGTAAGTTGTTTGAAATATGTCTTTGCAATAATATTGTTAATTAAGACAACAATCTAATTAATTATTCGCATAATTATATCTTTTAATAACTAATAAAAAATATTGAAATTTATTAATTTATAAATATTGTAATACTTGTGTTTTTACGTTTAATTGCGTATCGAATATATATTTATCTTCTTTTTGTCTTTTTTTGAATTTGTCTTTTGCTTAGTAAGCTTGTTTTAAATATATTTAAAAGTATAATATTTTTATCTTTTTATAAAATGCTCTTGTTTGTTTGAAGAAACTTTGCAAATATTGCAATATTTATTCTTTTTAATACTAATAATAAGAATTTGCTTTTTGTAGTTTATTATTATCTCTTTAATAATTAAATAATATTTTTTTGTAAAATTGTTAACGCAAAGTACGTTTATATTGAATTTGTTAAGTATTTTAAATACTATATTTGATTAATTTACAAAGCAAGATTATTATAGATTAAAAACGTATATTAGAAGATTTTCTTTATAACTTAATAATATATTTTTGTTTATAAATATTGCAAATGCTCTTTCTTAATTTTAACAATTAATATTAAGTCTATTAGTATTAAATTTAATCAAATTTAACTTTGTCTTATAATTCGATCTAAATTATTAATAGTTATATATATTAATTACAAGCTTTGATTTTTATAATATTGTATTATTTAAATTTTGTTTATAACTATTAAAATTAAAATAATTGTAACTTCTTTTAGTAGTTAATTTTGTATATTTTATTATTAATTTTTTGTATATATTTTAATATAGACGCAAATATTGTTTGTTATATTAATTTAAATCGACATATATACTAAATTGTTTTAAAAAGATTTGTAATTAAATAAAAAATACATTATATTTTCGACATTTTAATAATATATAATATACTTAATAAAGATAAAATTATTAATTATATCTTTAATTGTAAATTTTATTTTGCGTTATTTATTATTTTTGATTTTGTACAAGATAATTTTTATTTGTGTGCATTACTTATTGTTGTTGCAAAAGTTGTAACATTTTTGTATACTTTTGTTATTTTTATTTTGAAATAACGTGTTAATAATACTTTTTGTAAGTTTGTAATTTAATATTTATTTTACAAACTTATAATTCTAAGTATCTTAAAAAGGACTATATATTGTCGAAAAAATAAAAAACAATTTTTGCGTAATTTTTTTTATTTAACAAATATAGATACTTTTTCGAACTATATTATTGATAAATTTTTTTGTTCTTTTTTTCTAATTATATTGTTTAATTATTATAATTAATATAATAAATTGTAGATTTATTAATATGCGATTCTTTGCTTTGTTATTAAATGCTCGTGTAATATACTTAGAATTAACAAGATTTTTTATTTATAAAATCGAAGAGTAATACTCTCTAGTCTTTATAATATACGTATTCGAAAACTTATAATTATTTTGATTTAATTTAAATAATTGTAGAGTTTTGTTAAATGTTGTTTTATTAAATATATTTAATACATTAATTTTCTTTAAATGTTGTTTTATTTCGAAAAAACAATTGCGCAACTAATATAAATCGTTCTTTTTCAAGTTCTTTTTCGAGTTTTCTTTTATTTTCTTTTTAGATTTAAGTTTTTTTCGATACTTTATTTTTCGAATAATCTAGTATCTAATTAGATAACACGTTAATTTGTTGTTGTTCTTTGACGCCAAATTACACGCATTGCAAAAACAAGACATAGTACTTTGCTTTCTGTTTTTAATAATTTTGTCTATTATATATATATAACGCAATAAGACGATAAATATGTTACGCTAGTACTTTCTTCGAAAATATTAGAGTAGATTGTGCTGTTGAAGAGATCTGTAGATATTTTCAGACAATACAAACAATTACTTGATAACAAGAATTTGCAGCTATAGACAATTTTTATATTCAATAAATTTTGAAAAAGATTCGATAAATTAGAATAACAATAAGTAAAAATCTATAATAAGTTGAACACAATCTATAAGAGAGTTGTGTCTAGAAAATCTATATACTAAAAAAAAAAATTTGTTTGCTATACTTGCTGTCGAATATATCGAACTTTGCTTGTTCTATTTGTTGTCAAATATATCGAACTCTACTTATTCTATTTGTTGTCAAATATATCGAGCTTGCTTACTAGCATATTAAACAATATTTGTTTGTCAAGTTATCGAGCAGTACTTGTCTGTCAAATTGTCGAATATACAGATAACTGTACTATATGCTACAGATTGTTCTGTAGAATATATATTAGTTGTAACAAGCTAGAATTGTAATACTATTCTTCTTCTTCAAATCTTTTCGTCCCGAAAAGCAAATACTTATATATTATATGTTATCCCGTCTAAAGTGTTCGGAATATGTTCGCGCGGGCAAATCGTGTATAAATATATTGTAGACTTTTTTGAATTATATTAGAGAAAATCTATTCTCTAAAATAGCAAAAAATAAAATTGTATTAACAATTGTAATTACGCGATTGCTTTGCAATAAAAAAATACTAAAAAAAGTTAATACAAAAACAAAGTAGAAGACACAATATTTGCTATCAAATATAAAAAAGTCGAATATTATAGAATTGTCGAATTGTTTTGTTGCAAATACTTTGATTAAAATATTTTCTACTATTTGATTTTCTCTTGCTATATTAAATAATTTTTCGAATATTAATAGAATTTCTAAATAAGAATATTGCAGTTGTTAAAATTGCTAGTTAATTTTTATATATTTTTTGTTGTAGAATATTTATTTTATTTTACAAAATATTGCTAATTTTGCTATTCTAGAATTCTCTTAATCTTAAATCGATTTTTTTTTGTAATTTATAATAAAATATTTTCTATATAAATGTACTTGAATCGATTGATTTCAACAATAATATATAAAATACTAAAAATACTTTAATATTCTTGAGTAAATCGAGTTTGTAGTTGATTAATTTTTTAGTTTTTTTAACAAGAAACAATTCGATTTTAATATAATTCAATTTTTTGCTTAACTTTTTTGTTTTAAAATTTTTTGTAAAAAAATACATTTTATCTCTCTCTTTTAGTTAAGATATTGTTTTTTGTTTTTTGTTTTAATACTTAATCAACTTTTTCTGCATTTTTAAAATATTGTTGTATATCTTTTTTAATATTGCTACTTTTTCGATAGTTAATTGCGCAAACAAATATATATACTTTTTTTCGAAAAAATTTGATTTTCTGCTATAGTTGGCAAAAAATAGAATTATCTTAGTAGTATTCGAAATCTTTGTATTGAGTGTTAGTTGTATTATAGATAAAAATAATATTTAGTTATTGTAAATATTGTTAATATAGTATTTTAAATACTATTTAAAACTTTAATTTGTTTTTTTTGTTTAACTATTTGTAATTAGATAGTAGACAATAGATATTCGGAATTTTGTATCTAATATTGAGAGAAATATTTTTTAATAGTTAGATATAAAGAGCTTGTTTTTGTTACTAATTAGTCTCTTAAATATACTGTAATATTGTATAAGTTAATTCAATATAATATATTTTAGTTGTTTTGCAATAAACTTCTTTTTGTATGCAATAATATATAAGTATTTAATAAATTTATTAATTATTATTAGTATCGAATTATATCTGTTTTTAGTTGCTAAATCTGTCGACTTTAACAACTTAATAATAAAGTTTATTGTAATTTTATTCTATAGCAATTTAGATAGTTTCTAATATTGAATTTTGCTATAACTTGTATATATATTATATTTGTTTTGCTAATAGCTAAAATATTGTTTAATATATATCTCGACAACTTGTTTTATTTGTAAAAACTAACAATACTAATATAAAAGTTAAAATTTTTTTGTTATTCTTAAATATTTTTGCAATAATTTGTTATAGTATTTTTTTATATATTTGTCGATTTTGTCGATAAATATCTAAAGTTTTTCTTTCTTTATTAAAAACTTTTTTATATTATCTCGAAATATTTGTAATATAATATTTAGCTCGTGTTTGTTTGCTAATAGTAATCTATTTTTGTTAATTTTAAATATATTGTAGTTAAACAATTTTTTTATTTCTATATAATTATTTTTTTTATTAAATATATTTGTTTTGCTATTATTTTTGTCTAAAATATACTATATTTTAAATTTGTACTATTTAAGTTTTTTTAACTATTGTATTTGTTTTTTGTTTAGTTGCTTTATAGTAATAAAATATATAAAAATTTTGTAATCTATAAAAATTGTAAGTTCTAACAATTCTTCGATATATACTTTTTATAATTTCAAGAAAACTACTATAGCAAATAATTTTTTATTGTAGATATTATAGTTCTATTCGACTAACAAGAATTTTCTCGAAAAATATACTATTAAATATTAAATATTTTTATATTTTTAACTAAAATATATATTAATAGCTAGATCTAATGCGTCGATTTCAATTCTGCTTAACAATTGCAAATTGTATATTTTTAGTATTAATTTCTTTAAATATTTTAACTTAAAATTCTAAAATAATTTCTTTTTTGCAAATTTCTATAATTATAGCGTATTCTTTTTTGTAAGATTTGTTAATAATATTGTGTTTGCTAAATAGTTTTTAATAAACTTCTTATTGTAGTTTATAAAATTCAAAAAAAATTGTACTTTTTTAATATTTATTAATAATTTTTATTTTTTAACTGTTTGTAGTTTCTCGAAATCTATATATATTTTGTATTGTTTAACAACAAATTCAAGAAAATTAATTTTCTTTTAATAAAATTTGTATTTCTCTAATTTAAAATATAAGTTTTTTATATTTAGATATTTCAATATTTTGAAAATATAACTAATATGTTTTTTTAAAATTTTTGAGTAAATTATAATATTGTTCAAATATACTATAACAAATTGGTTCAAATATTGTTGTAGTATATTATTAATTATTTTTTGATATATTGTTAAAACGTTTGTAAACTCGAACAATATTATTATATATTTATATAATCTATACTATATATAGAAAATTGTTTTTTATTTTTTTTCTATTTTTATTCTAATTTGATTGTATACTTCTTGTAAATTCAATTTAATAAAATATTTTGCTTTAAATAGTCGATTTTGAAGTTTGCTAATATTAAATAATAAATATCGATTTTTAACTGTAATATTATTTAGCTTTCGATAATCGATATATAGACAAAAAGTTTTATTTTTTTTTAATATAAAAAGAATCGGATATTCTGTCTATAATTAAAATTTTTTAATAAATTTTTTTTTTGTTTTTTGTTAAATATTCGCGAAGTACTTCGAGTTTTTTTTTAAATAAAATATATATAGATTCAAATATAAATTGCTTGTCTAATTTAAGTTTAATTTTGTAATTTTACAATTAATATTTAGAAAGAGTCTTTGTTGTTTTTTCTTTTTAAAATAGATATTTTTAACTATTGTATATTTGTAATATATATTTTAGCAATTTCTTTGTTGTATTAAATAGTTCAAGATTTTCAAAAAATTTGTAATTTTATTTATTTATTCTAATTTTGTAATTTGACTAATTTTTGTTAATATTTGTCGAATCGAATTTTGTTAGATTATTTTTTTGCAAAAATACAAGTTTGTTGTTTGCAATCGATTTTCGACTTAATCTTTTATTTATTATCGAATATTGTCGATATATAAATTAAATATAAATTATATAATTATATTGCGCAAATCTAAATACTTGTATATTTTAATCAATTTCTAAATTGTATTGTTTCAATTAAGATATTTCTAAAACAATATTGTAAATAGCTATTTTTACTATATTAAAGATTAGTTTTTTGTAATATTGTTAAATAGCTATCGATAGTAGTTTTGTTTTTTTATTTATTTTTCTATTTCTATCAAATAATAGATTTCTATCTACAATTACTAGATTGTATATATTAGATTTTCTTTAAATAGAATATTTTTCTCTTTTAACAAAAGTTCTAACTATAAAATTATCTATTGTATTAGAATCGACTATTATAGTAAATTAACAATTATTAATCTTAACTAATATAATAAAATATTGTATATATACTGTTAAATTTAGTTGCTACTATTAAGCTAATATATTGTATTTCTTTGATATATTTTTTATCAAAAAATTTAAACCTTTTTTTGTTTTTGTATTGCAACTTCTGCTTTAAATATCTATTTGCGCTAAGCTTTTTTTCTATACTAAATTAATAATTTTGATTTTCTAAAAAATCAATTGACTTTTTTTTTGTTGTTTAGATAAATTCAGTATAAATTGTTATAGTATTTTGTTTAACTAAATATTGTATATTTCTTTGTTTTTTTTGTTTTTTTTTAGAATAGATTTATACTGCTTAATTGTTGTTCGATTTTATCGAAAATTTCTCTTTTTATAGTAATATTGTTTTCTAGCGTTTTTTTATATTTGTTTACAATTTAATTTATCTATTGTTTTTTCGATAAACTAGTTAAAGTCTTAAAATAATTTGTAATATTGTCTAGATATTTATAAAAGTTCTTTCAACTATATTTATTGTCTAAGTTTGTTGCTAAATAAAAATATAGTATTTTTGATTATTGTGTTTTTATAGTTTTATTAAGTATTTGATTGATTTTTTGCATAGATACAAATACTTTGTTTAATAATATTCTATCTAGAACTTTCTATAACTAATTTGAATTTTTTATTAGATAATAGTTGTTGTTCGATTTAGTCTTAAAAATATCTATTTTTGTATCGATTTGTTTTCTAATATTGTTCTAACTATCGAATATCTTTTTTAATATAGTATTGATTTGTCGACAGTTTATCAAATTCTATAATTAACAATTTCTTGCAAAATAATTTGATTTGCTATATAAATAGTATATTTTTTGAAATTTGTTATTTTGTTTTTCTCTAGAGTTTTTCTTTTTATATTGTTGAATAAAATTTAATTTTATAGATGCAGATTTACAATAGTCGAAATTATTGTATTTTTAATTAGAACAAAATTCTTTTTGCTAATATTTAATTGTTAATTTAAAAAAAAAATTTGCTTTTTCTCAAAATTAATTGTATTTTTTTTCTATAGTTTTTTTCTATAGTTTGTTGTCGAGATCGATAACTATTTCGATAAAATCGAATATATTGCTAAGAATTCTTCTATTATATATAATTTTGTTTTTTAGATTGTTTTTGAGATTTTGTCGAAATATTGTTATAAATACAATATTGTTTTATTTAATTAGATTAATATATTTCTAAAATCTAGCAATATAGTTTGTTGCAAAAATTTGTTGAGTTAGATATTAAATTACTTTTTTTGCAATTTGTTTTTTGTTAAATATTTTAAAGATTTTTCGAAATTCTTTTTTGAAATTATTGAAGTCTATAAATATTGTACAAAGATTTTTGCTATTGTTTTTCAGATATTTTTGTAAATTTAATTTGAATTAATACTAAACTTTTTTTTTAAAAAATATTAATGCAAAAATTGTCTTTTGATCTGCTAAAACAAAATAGAAAATAAAATAGATATTTATTTGCATAAATTAGTTCTTTAGATCGATACAATTTTTATAATAGATATCGAGTTTATTAATTCTAATTTTGTTGTTTTCTATAATTGATAGTCGACATAATATTAATAAACTAGTGCTCGAAATAGAAGCGCGTTAATCTAATACAAATATTTTTAGAATATTCAAAATATTATATTGATATTTTTTTCGAAAATATTAGAATAAATTGTGTTGTTAAAAAAATCTATAGATATTTTCAAACAATACAAATAATTACTTGATAATAAGAATTTGCAACTATAGATAGTTTCTATATTTAATAAATTTTAAAAGAAATTCGATAAATCAAAATAACAATAAATCAAAATCTATAATAAGTTGAACACAATCTATAAAAGAATTGTATCTAGAAAATCTATATACTAAAAAAAATTCTTTTTGTTTGCTATATTTGTTGTCAAATATATCGAGTTTTGTTTGTTCTGTTTGCTGTCAAATATATCGAACTTTGTTTGCTCTATTTGCTGTCGAATATATCGAGCTCGCTTATTAGCGTATCGAGCAGTACTTGTTTGTTAAACTGTCGAGCAGTACTTGTCTGTCAAGCTATCGAGCATACAGATAATCGTGCTATATGCTACAGACTGTTCTGTAGAGTATATATCAGCTGTAACAAGCTAGAGTCGTAACAAAATGCTTGAAGATTTGTTAAAATATATAATTTATAAAATATAATTAATATATTGCGTTGCGAAGTTATTAATATTATTACGCTAGATCGATTTTAAAGAAGCGTCTCAAGTTTTGTCTTTTACTATTATAGATATTTTAGAGAGATTAATAGTTCTACTAAATAAAAATATAATTAAAGAAATAGATCTCTAGATTATATCAATATATACTAATATTCTAATAAAAAGTTAAAGTTTTAATTGTTTATCAAATATTAAATACAACTATAATAAGAGATTATTCAATTAATTATATTTATAAGTTTTAATTATTAAGTAATTTATCGATTAATTATTATATATAATATAAGCAAGTTGCGTAGAATTTAAATGTTAGCATATTTCTTTTTTTAATTTACGAAGATTTATAACAACTCTACTTCGAATTATCTTTTTATATATAGATTAATATGTCAATATTATTTGAAAAATTTATTTAATTAAATATTGATATTATAGTTAACTCTAAATAAACTTTTTTTATTAAAAATATAATATTAGTACTAAATAACGCAAACTATTGTTATTAAATTATTGCAAATTTAATTAAGAGTTTGCGTTAATTTGCGTCAATTTGCGTCAACTTAAGCAAGTATAACGAAAATTGTATTTAAGAAGAAGATATTAGTTTTATATACAATTGTATCTATTAAAAAGATAATTCTTTTAATTAATTTGAGTTAATTTGCGTTAACTTGAGCAAATATAACAAAAATTGCGTTTAAAAAGAAGATATTAACTTTATATGCGATTGTATTTATTAAAGAAATAATTCTTTTAATTAATTTAAATTAATTTGCGTCAAACTAGACAAACGTAACAAAAAATATATTAAGAGAAAAGATATATAAAATTACAATTTTATATTCGATTAAAATTATTAAAAATACAATATACTTAATTAATCTAAACTAGTTTGCGTTAACTTAAACAAATATAACAAGAATTACTATTGCAAAGATATTCTCTCTTAATTAATATAAGCTAGTTTGCGTCAAACTAAATAAGCATAACAAAAAATATATTAAAAGAAAAGATATATAGAATTACGATTTTATATTTAATTAAAGTTATTAAAGATACAATTTGCTTAATTAATCTAAATTAATTTGCGTTAACTTAGACAAGTATAACAAGAATTACTATCGCAAAAATATTCTCTTTTGATTAATATAAATTAATTTGCGTCAAACTAAGCAAGTATAACAAAAAATGCGTTAAAAGAAAAGATATATAGAATTACAACTTTACATTTAATTAAAGTTATTAAAAATACAATTTGTTTAATTAATTTAAATTAGTTTGCGTCAATCTAGACAAACATAACAAAAACTACTATTGCAAAGATATTCTCTCTTAATTAACATAAATTAATTTGCGTCAAATTAAGCAAACATAATAAAAAATGTATTAAGAGAAAAAATATATAGAATTACAACTTTATATTTGATCAAAATTATTAAAGATACAATTTGTTTAATTAATTTAAATTAATTTGCGTTAATCTAGACAAACATAACAAGAATTGCGTTAAAAAAAAGAGTTACAATATTACAACTTTATATACAACTATAACTATCGTAGAAATACTTTTTCTTAATTAATATAAACTAGTTTGCGTCAAACTAAGCAAGCATAACAAAAAATGCGTTAAAAAAAGAAATATATAAAATTACAACTTTATATTTAATTAAAGTTACTAAAGATACGATTTGCTTAATTAATCTAAGCTAGTTTGCATTAATTTGAACAAATATAGCGAAAATTACTATTGCAAAGATACTTTCTCTTAATTAATATAAGTCAATTTGCGTCAAACTAAATAAGTATAATAGAAAATGTATTAAGAGAAGAAATATATAGAATTATAGCTTTATATTTGATTAAAACTATTAAAGATACAATTTTGTTAATTAATCTAAACTAGTTTGCGTCAAACTAAACAAACATAACAAAAAATGCGTTAAAAAAAAGATATATAGAATTATAGCTTTATATTTGATCAAAATTATTAAAGACACAATTTTGTTAATTAATCTAAGTTAGTTTGCGTTAACTTAAACAAATATAACAAAAACTACGTTAAGAAAAGAGAGTCGCAATATTACAACTTTATATACAATTATAATTATTGTACAAATGCTTTCTTTTAATTAATATAAACTAATTTGCGTCAAATTAAACAAGCATAACAAGAATTATATTAAAAGTAAAAAGATATAGAATTACAACTTTACATTTAATTATAGTTATTAAAGATATTGCTTCTTAATTAAGATAAGCTAATATATGTCAATCTAAACAAAAATAATAATACTTACGTTAAAAGAAAAATTATATTAAATAACAACTTTATATGCGATTTTAAATTAATAAAGATATAATATTTTTAATTAATTTAAGTTAATTTAACAATTGTATCGAAAACTTAATTGTGCTTTTGTAATTAAGTATTACAAAACTCTTTAAAATATTTTTTTTATTTGTTTTTATATTTATTGCAATTACAAATAAGTTTTAAAAGTCTAATATAAAAAATACTAGATTCTTGCTTTTAATAAAGTTTTATTAATATATTTTCTTGTTTAAATTTTTTTTTTTTAGCAACAAGTTAAACTTTGTTTTTGATTTAATACATATTGTAATAATTAAAAAGTAATTAGAGATTGCTTTGTGCAATTAATATTTTAAAAAAAAAAGAGTTACGTACGAGCAAAATAACAAAAAGAATAAAGATAAAAAAGTAAAACAAAAACAATAGCAATAAATTAAGTTAATTAAGATTTAAATTAAATTAATTAAAATTAAAATTATAAATTCGAGATAAAATATAAAGATAAATGCAAAAATAACTTTCTAAATTATTAATTTTTTTAACAATATCTATATAGCAACTATTTAAATTGCAAGAAAATTTATAATTTTAAAAATCTTAATTGTAAATTTAATTATTGCAAACTAATTATTTAGCGCAATATTTTTAATTCTTATTTTTGTATATAGTATATAGTATAAAACTTTTAATTTGTTATTTTAATACTAAATGCAAACAAAAATTTAAGCAATTTAGAATACGCTATATACAAATTTGTATATAATAATTATTATAACGTATTAAAAATTTTAATTTTTCTTTAGTATTTTAATAATTTTAATTAATATATTTAATTTGTTTTGTTATAAGAGCTTGTTTATTGTTTATTTTTTTAACAAATTTAAAAATATTAATTGTTGTTTGTTGTTTTAAGTTTTTTAAATTTTTAAAATATATTTAAGAATACTCTCTTTAAAGTTAAATACTTTCGCAAAAACTATAAAAAGAAATTAGTATATAACACTTATAAAATAAAATAAATATTAGAATTTGTAATAGAAATAGTAGAAATAATAATTATAATAAAGTAAGAGCTAAAATAAAGATAAAACTTATATACTTTATTATTAATATTAGTTTAGAAAAACTTAATATAATTAAGATAAATATTTTAAAGTACTTTAAAAGAACTTTTTTAATAACAAATAATTTTAAACAAATTTTTATTAATATAAAGTAAAAAATAATTAAGAATTAATTTTCTTTAATACAATTAATATTTAAATTTATACAAACTTTAAATATATAGTCTTTAATTTAATATATTTATTATTGTAAAATTGTCAATATTATAAATATTAAATATAATAGAATTATTGCAAATTTGCAACAAATATATTTTATTAAAAATTTGTTTAATTTTTTAAATTGTTGTATTTGTAAAATATTTTTAAATATAAATTAATTTGTATTGTTGTCGATTTTAGACTATATATATTTGTTTAAACTTTATTTTAATATATTTTTTTTAATTAACAATTATATTTTTTAGATTGTTTTAATATTTTTTAAAAAAAGTATCTTTTAATAGATTTGTACTAAAGTTTAAAAAATATAGTAATTGTTTATTGTATTATTTGCTTTAATTATAGCGACAAATTATAATTTTAAAAATTAAAATCTTAAAAATTTATATAATTTCGAAAACTAATATTTTAGTTTTTCAAATATTTCTCTCTTTGTTGTTGTTAATATTTTATTTTTTATTTTATTAAGAAATTTTGTTGTAAAATTAAAATAAAAATAATTTAAATTATTTTATAAATTCGAACTTGTTAAATTAAAAGAAACAACAATATTTGTAAAATTTGTTGCAATTATAAATTTAAATATTATTATTAATTAAAAGCAATATTTAAATCTTTTAATTTTTGTACTATTTATTATTTTCTAAAGTTTTAATCTTAATATTTTAACAATATAATATTTATTAACAACAATAAATTCTATATAAATACAATAAATATTTTTCTGTTTTATATAAGATTATTCGTAAAACTTAATAAATTTAAATATAATATATAACTTCTAATTGTAATATATAATTAAAGACTATAAAATAAATAAGATCGAGCTTAAAAGATTGCAATATTTTAAACAATTTTCTCTTGTATTTGTAAAAAGTTATACAATAAATTTGCAATAAATTTGAAATTAATTAAAAATAACAATTCTTAATATTTATTTGTTTATAATTAATTAATAAAGATTAAGAAAAATAATATTAAGATTCTTTATATTAACAAATTTATAGACTCTTTTATTTTAGTTGTTAAGATTTGTATTCCAAAAAAAATATACAACAAAAATATTGTATATAAAATAAAAATCAAGTTAATATAAATAGATATCTAGTTATTGCTTAAACTAGCAAAAGAATAAACAATATTAATAAATATATCTTTAGAGCAATATTTGCAAATAATAGATTTATCTTTTTATTTGATTTAAATATTTTGTTATTGTTTTTATAGCTATAAACAAAAGACGACAATTGCGAGAATAATAATAATTTATAGATATAAATTGTTAATAATTAAGTAATTAAAGAGAACAAATATATTTTATTTTTTTAAGATTTATTTTATTTGCAAACAATATATTATAAAGATTATTTAATATAGTGTTAGAGACAATAATAAAGAATCTAGCTAATTACTATTGAAAAATCTTTTTTACTTTATATTTAATAATATATATTTCTTTTTAAATTTGTTTTTTTTAAAAACAATACGTACAAAAGTTGCAATACGTTTTTTGATTTTATTTAAAGAATGTTTATATAATTAATTAATTTAAAAGATTTTAAAACTAAATATTAATTTAGTAAAGCATTTAAGTAAAAGAAATAATTACAAATATTTTAATTATGTTTTTATTTATATTTTTCTTATTTTTTTTTTTTTTTTTTGCAAATTTGTTTTGATTAATATATTTACTTTCTTCTTTATAGCATATATAATTATTATTAAATTAAAGTTTCTTTTATTGTTAAGTTTGATTTTGAATTTTGTGTGTTTTAGTTTCTTAAATTGTTATTAATCTTATATTGTTTGCTTGAACGCTTTTGTTTAAAGAAAAGAAATCAAAGCTTAACTTATTGTAACAAAATAATTTAGCAAATAGAGATACTATATATTTCGAATCTAATAAGACACATTGTTAATTCGAAAACAATATAACAAAAAAGACAAACTTATATATTAACTCGTGTAAAATAATTTCTTAATTGTATTTTTTATCAATTAAATTGAAAAAACTTTAAAATAATTAAAAAGATTCGTAATAAAAGAAAAATTAATAAAATTAAATTGTAAAAAAAGAATTAATACAATTTGTTAAAAATTATTTGTTTATTTATTAGAGTATATTGTAAAAATACAAAAATAAATCTATCTATATTGTTCTAATTTTGTATTTAAATTCGAATTTTTTTTTTAAGTTTTTGTTAAATTAAAAAAATACAATATTAAATATTATTATTATTAATTAAATTACAAATTGTTTTTGAACATTTAATATATTACAACTTAATTAATTGAATTCGAAAAACAATTGCATTAAATAAGTCGAATTTAAAAAAACTTAAAATTAAAGTCTAAAATTTGTAGAAAATTATTAAGTAAAAAGAAATAAAGTTACATTAATCAAAACTTTAAAGAAAATATATTAGAAACTTCGAATAAAGAATAGCAATTAAACTTGAAATTAATTAACAATAACGCTTTAATAATAAAAGTAATATACAAATTTGCTAAAAAACTTAAAGAGACAAAGAAGAAAAGTATTAACAAAACAAATTGTTCGAGATTAGTATAATTGTTTTTTTTGCTATTTATTTTTTAATGTTTTTCTTTTGTTGCAATTTCGAAAACAATTTTAACGTCGTAAATAATAATATCTTTGCAAAAACTTATTAAATAAAAAGAATAATTTTTGACTTCTAGTATTTGTTTATATTTGTTGTAAAAAATTCTAGCGTATTTTATACAATTTGTTTCGAGATTAAACTTTAAATGCTAATAATTTTTAAAGATTTAATCGATAGAATTATATTGTTAAGTCGAGACACTTATATAACAAACAAACGTTTTAATCAAAATATAATAAGATAAAAAGCAAATTAGCAAAACATTTTTTTGTGTTTATATCTTTAAATTTGCAATATAATTATATATTTTTTAAGATAATAAAGTTGAAATTGTAAATAAATTTATATAAAGATAATATTTGCAAATAAAAGTAAAAGTAAAAAAGTAAAATAAGTTGTAGAGTCAAAAATTATTAATAAATTAATGCGATTATTATTACTAGACTCTAGAATTAAGAATTTCGTAAGCAAATTATATTATATAAATTATAATTACTAGAAATTAAACTATATTGCAAACGTAATTTTTTATATCTACGATTAAAACAAATAATTAGATACTAATTAAGATAAAAGTTTGTAAAATAAGTTTGCGAGATAATTGTAAAAAAGAACGTTAAAGATAATAATATAGTAATACTCTAAATATATAAATTAAATTATAAAAACGCAACTAGAATATAAAAAAATAAAATATATTTTTCGCAATTAACTTCGAAGTTTTAGAGATTCGCTAAAAGAAATAATACAATATTTGATTTATTAAGATCTTAATCTTATTATTGATTTTAAAATTTAAATAATAATTAATAATAGCAATTTAAAATTTAAAATTAATATTAATATATCAAATAATTTAAAGAAGAAGCTTGTAATAAAAATATAAAAAATATAATTATAAAAATAAAGCAACTATATTAAACAATATAGATTTAACGCTTTAAAAAAAATTAATTAATATTTATTTAAATTATATTAAATTATATTAAACTATATTAAGTTATATTGACGCAAATGTTAACATAAATACAAAACAAACAAATTAAAACTTAAAAAAAGACAAAAATACTAGAAAAAAATATAATTAATAAAGATTTTTGTTATTACGCAAACTAATAAGCTTGTTTGATCGATTCTATTTTTAAATACTAAATAGAAAACTATATTTATTAAATCTCTATTTTTTTTTTCGAATTCTTAATAGCTATTGTTGCATTTGTTGTTGCATTAAATCTAGTAATACTAATATTCTTCTTTGTTATTGTAAAGACTTTTTAAAAGATTTCGACTATAAATTTAATCTTTGTTAATTGCTTATTTAATATAATCTTTTTAATTCTTGTTTTAATATACAATACGTAGTAAAATATATTTAAACTATTGTTTTAATATTAGATACAAACAAAAACTTAAGCAATTATAATTGTATTATATATTAATTCGCAAAAAATTACAATTGTAATATATTAAAAATCTAGATTTATATTTATAATATCGACAATATTAATTAACGTATTAGATTTGTTTTTATATAAAAATCTGTTATTATTTAAATTTTTAACAAATATAAAAACATTAATTGTTGTTTGTTGCTTTGCGTTTCTCGAATCTTTAAAATATATATAAAAATATTTGTTTAAAGTTAAATGCTTTCGCAAAAACTATAAAAAGAAGTTAGTATATAATACTTATAAAACAAGACAAACGTTAAAATTTGCAATAGAAATAGCAAAAATATTAATTATAATAAGACAAAAATTAAAACAAAAATAAGATTTATACATTTAATTATTAATATTATTTTTAAAAAATTCGACATAATTAAGATCGATGTTTTAAAATATTTCTTAAAAATTTTGTTTTATAATTGTAATTTTTAAACAATTTTTTACAAATTAAAAGTAAAATGTAATTAAAGAGTAATCTTTTTTTATATAATTAATTGTCGACTTTATATAAACTTTAACAATTTTATTGTTAGTTTAGCGCATTTGTTATTGCAAAATTATTAATATTGCAAATACTAAATACGAAAAATTACTATATATTTTTAATAAATATATTTCGTTAAAAATCTATTTGAATTTTAAGATTGTTAATCTTTTAAAATATTTTTAAAAATAAACTATATTGTGTTGTTATTAATTCTAGTATTATTATTTATGTTTAAATATTTTATTAATTTGTTTTTGTTAATTAACAATTATTGTCTTTAAACTTTCTTAATATTTTTTAAAAAAGATAGCTTTAATAGATTTGCGTTCAAGTTTTAATATATTCAATAATTGTTCATCAAATTATTTGCTTTTATTATAACAACAAATTATAATTTTAAAAATTAGAGATTCAAAGATTTATATAGTTTTCGATATTAACTTTTTAATTTTTAATTTTTTTTTTTATTGTTATCAATAATTTTCTTTATTTAATTGAGCGATTTTATAATAAAATTGTAATAAGAATGTTTTGAAAAATTTTAAGTTTGCAATCTTGCTAAATTAAGAAAGACAACAACGTTTATAGAATTTATTATAATTATAATTTTTAATATTAATATTAATTAAAAGCAATATATAGATCTTTTCGTCTTTATGCTATTTAATATTTTTCAAAAATTTAAACTAAAAGTTTTAACAATATAATATTTATTTATAACGTCGAATTTAATATAAATGCAATTAATTGTTTGTTTTTCAATTATTGTTTTACTTTCTTTTATTTTATAAGTTTATTTGTAAAATTTAGTAAACTTCGATTTAATATACAATTTTTAAATCGATTATATTGTTAACAATTAAACAAATATTAAGAATAAAAGTAAACAATTAAAGTATTTTGAATAATTAATTTTTATATTTTTAAAAAACAATACAATAGACTTGCGAACAATTGTAAATTTTTTAATAATATTAAGTGTTAACACGTATTTATTGTTAAAATATAAATAAATATCGAAAAAAATAATATTAAGAATCTTTAAATTAACAAAATAAAAAATTCTTTTTTCTTAATTATTGAAATTAATTTTTAAGATAAAAAACAAACTAAATTTGTTAATAAATCGATATTTGTAAAACTTTAAATTAAATTAATATAAACAATTATTTAATTATTTATTAAATATATTAGTAGAAGAGTAGATAATATTAATAAATATATCTTTAAAGCAATGTTTGCGAATAATAAATTTGTTTCTTTATTTAATTTAAATACTTTGTTATTGTTTTTATAGCTATAAACAAAAGACAACAATTGCGAAAATAATAATAATCTATAGATATACGTTATTAGTAATCAAGTAATTAAAGAGAACAAATATATTTTATCTTTTTAAGATTTATTTTGTTTGCAAACAATATATTATAGAGATTATTTAATTTAATATTTAAGATAACAATAAAGAATACAACAAATTATTGTTAATAATATATTTTGTACTTTATATTTAAAAGATTATATTTTTTCTTTGCAATATTATTTTTTGATATAATTTGCACAAACTTAATTGTATGTTTTTAGATTTTGTTTATTTTATATTTATACAATTAATTTTCTTCCGCAACTTTAAAACTAGATATTAAATTAATAAAATACTTAAATAAAGAAACTAAATACTAATATTGCAACTATATTCTTTTTAACTTTCTTCTTATTTTTTTTTCTCTTATTTTTTTGTTTTTGTTATTATATTTTTTTTCTTTTTTGAAATATTTATAATTTCGATTATATCTTAATTTATTTTGTTTTTAAACTTAAATTTAATTAAATAAATATTATTGATTTTTAAATTGTTTTTAATTATTTTTTGAATATTTTTTCGATTTTTCTTAAAAGAAAAGAAATTAAGAGATAAATTATTGTTATTAAAAGAGCTTAAATACGAAAATATTATTTGTTTAAAATTTAACAAAATATACGATTAATTTAAAAACAATATAACAATAAGAGCAAACTTGTATACTAACTTGCGTAAAATATTTTTTATTTTTTATTTTTAATAGATTGATATAAAAGAGTTTTAAAAAAATTAAACAAATTTGTAAAAAAAAAAAATTAATTAAGAAAATTTATAATAAGAAAGCTAATATATTTTGTTAAAAGTTATTTGTTTAAAAATTAAAATATGTATTAAAAATATAAAAATAAATTTATTTATATTATTTTGTTTTTGTATTTAAATTCGAAGAAAGTTTTTGTAATAATAACAAACAAAACAAATATTATTTTAAAGATTGTTATTATTAATTAAATTTAGATTGCTTTTTAATATCTAATATATTACAATTAAATTAATTAAATTCGAAAACAAATTGCGCTAAATTAAACAATTTTAAAAAGAATCGAAGTTAAAGTTTAAAATTTGTAAAAAATTATCGAATAAAAAGAGATAAAATTGCGTTGTTTGAAACTTTAAAGAAAGCATATTAAGAGTTACGCGTAAAAAATAATAGTTAAACTCGAAATTAGTTAACAATAGCGTTTCAATAATAAAAACAATATATAAATTCGTTAAAAAACTTAAAGAAACAAAAAAGAAAAATATTTACAAAATAGATTGTTTAAGATTAATATAATTGTTATTTTTGTTATTTGTTTTTAAGTATTCTTTTTTTATTGTAATTTTAATAACAAATATAATATTATAAACAATTGTATTTTTGCAAAAATTAATTAAATATTAAAAATAATTTTAAATTTTTTAAATTTGTTTGTATTTTTTATATAGAATTTTAGCTTGTTTTATACGCGTTGTTTTTAGTTCGATTTTTAAATACTAATAAGTTTTATAGATTTTGTTAATAAACTTGTACTCTTAAATTAAAGCAATTGCACAATAAAAGAGCGTCTTAATATTAATATAATAAGATTTATAATAAGTTGACAAAATATATTTTTAAATTTATGTTTTTAAATTCTTATTATAGTTATATTTTTGTTAAAATAAAAGAGTTAATATTATAAGTTAATTTGTAACAAAATAATATTTACAAAAAAAATTAAATAAATAAATAAAACAAACTATAAAGTTAAATATTAGTAATAAGTTAATACGCTTATTAACTTAATATATGCGCGTCGAATATAAAGTAAATATAATTGAAGATTATATAAATTTATTGCGCACAATTACGTAAATAGCATTTTTGAACAAAATTAAATTAATATAAGTTAGATTGATCGAATAATTATAGACACAATTAAGAGATAAATCTATTGTAAGACTATTTATTAATTGACTTGTTAATAATTTTTAAAGATATGCGCGAAAGTAAATTTGAGCTATATTGAGCGATTTGACATTATTTGACGTTAAAGATCAAGATATAGATGTTTTTAATTAATATAAAGAAGACAAAATATATAAAGTTTCGAAATTTATACAAAATTGAGATATGTTAACGCAATTTGAGCAAAATAAAGTGCTCGAATACTAAGATATCTAAAGTGTTAATTAAAATCTCGAACTACATATATTTAGAAATTAAAAAATCAATATTTATTTAAGATTTAGATTAATATAATATAGTTTAAGTTAAAACTAACAATAATAAAAGTATATATAATCTAAGTATATAGCTTGTAATACTAGATCTAAAGTTTGCAAAAGCGTTTTAATATACTCTTTAAATTAAAATTGATTAAATAGAATTATTATAAAAGAAGAGTAGCAAATATAACTTTTCGTCAACAATTAGTTGGCAAAAAGCTATTTTAGCAATATGCGCAACTAGCACTTTCTAAGTAGAGATCCCGGAATTGTCGATGTAAAAAGAAGACTATTAATAATACGAAGACTTTTGTAGACTAAGAAAGAGATCAAAATAACTTTAAATAATCGCAAATAAGAAATACATATTTGTAGTAACGTTTGTTTTATACTTGATTTTAAAAACAATATTAACAAGATTTTCGATATTTAGAGAGATTCTAAATTTGAACAAATATTAAATAAAATTTTGTATTTAGTTATTGTTGTTTTTGTAACATATAATTTTAATAAATGCAATTAGTTATTGCTTCGAATATTTCAACAAAAAATATTTAAAGTTACTTAAGTTTAGATTGTTCGAATTAAGAACGTCGAAAGCTAACAAAGTACGTAGATTGACAATAAGTTGCTCTATAAAAAACATAAATTTTTTAAACAAAGCTCGAAACATTTAATACGTATGCATCTTTTAATACAAGCTTTTTTGCAAGCTCGTATCGTTATTATATTATAAAAGTAAAGCTTCTATATTTTCGTCTTTGAACTTGCAAAAGTCAAAGTATAAAGATATTCTAATTGTTCGTGTTTTGATACGTAGAAGAGTACAAATTTGATTCTTTTATTGAGCGAACAACTTAAACAAGCTTCAAAATAGATAAAAAGAAAAAATTCAATAAACTTGAAGTCTAATTGCAAAGAATATAAACGTAATAAGTTATAACAATTTAATGTTGAACATGCAATAATACAAACAAAATATATTGAATCTTGCGTTTGCTTTATCGTTTGACATAGTTATGTTAAACAATAGAAAATATAATATAATGCGAATAATGTAATAACTTAAAAGAGGCAAACGCGACAAGAACGAATAGAGCTTTGAATACGACAAATTGTAAGAGACTTTTGAAAAAAACTATTTTTTAATTTTCTCGAGAAAATCGAAAATCGAAAATCAAAAAGTGAAAAGTAAAAAACGATTTTTTGTTTTTTTTCTTAACTAAGTTGCTCAAATTTTTATCACTCAATTTTTTTAGTCGTACAAGCACTACTTTTATATTATATTGTTATTGATCTTATTAATTATACAATTGTACAATATATTTAAGAATAATCGATTATTTAAAAATGTTATATTGTACAAAGATCAAATTATAATATAATTAACACAAAACTAAATACAACAATAAATTATCGAATTATTTAAAAGAGACTTCGAGCTATTAATTACAAATCGTACACTTTAATTATAACTAGAAAAATAAAATATTTATTAACAAGTTCGTACGTTATATTTAGAGCATTTAAACAATTGTATTTAGTTACTTTTTTTCGAAAACTATTTAAGCGATCAAAAGATTTTTATCGTATTTTACGATAAAGATTTTGAACTAATTTGTACAAGTTTTATACAATTAAGATTGCAATTTAATCTTTATTGTTGTACAAATATTAAAAACCAACAAACGCAAACAAAAGAAATAATAAAAAAATTTATAATTATAAAGTTAAAAAAAGAAGTTATATAAAGCTACGACAAACAAAAATTGTACAATTATTTTTAACATTATAATTTAATAATCTTAAGATAAATTTTTTATACATTTCGCTTAATTTGTATAACAATAGTTAAGTATTATACAAAGATTTACTCTTTAATTAATATTGTTTGTTTGTATTTATTATTATAAAAAGATATTAACAAAACGTATTTTGTTAAAGAGAAAAATATATTATATTTAAATCAAATTATATTTGATTAAATTACAATTATAACAAATTTAAAATATATAATATTAAAACGTACAATACTATTAATACGTACTCTTAATATATATTATAAATATATATAAAAATTATAGCTTGTACGCAAGTTAATGTGCTACGACAATTTTTAAATTGTGTAAAAGAGTTAAAATATTAAAGTTGCTTTGTACAATTAAATCGTAACACAAAAACTTCTATAATAATAAATGTTTATTATTAATTGCGTTGTACAATGCAATTAAAGTTTTAATTTAAGAATTGCTATTTATTTAATACGAACATAACAAATTAAAGAATTAAAAGTTAATAAAATTAATTAATCAAAAAATACAAAAATTGTTAACAAATATATTGTATAACTAATATACGTCGTACGATTATTAATTAAAATTTAGATTCACTTTTATCGTTTTTAACAAAAAAGCATTTTTGATCTTAAAATAATAAAAAAATTTATTGCGTTATACGCTATTTATATGCTTATTCTTTGTACGAAGATTAAAAACTTTGTTTTTTTTAAAACAATTATTTTATAGAAAAGCAAAAAAAGCAATTTAACAATATTAAAGAACGTTTGTATATACTTTATTATTATCTTAGTTAATATATAACAAATTATAACGTACAATGCTTTTTAAAGAAGCTTACTAAATTGCAATAAAACATTAATAAATTTAATAAATTAATTTATTGTATATTTATTGTACAATTAAGCTACTAATACAAAATGCAAATAAAAATAAGTATCTTTCTTTAATTATACTAATTTAATATATAAAACAATTGCGATTACTAAACTTTAATGCTAATAATTTGTTTATTATTTCTTAAAAAAAATAGATAACATTTTATTATATAATTTATAAAAATCTAAAAAAAGCAATATATAATTATGTTAAAAGCGAAATAAAGTTTAAATTAGCTCTTTTAAATAAATCGTATAAAAGTCGCAATTAATAATTTAAAATTAATTTCAAAGACATTTTAAAAGTAAATTTAATATATAATAAATTAAAGAAATTGTACAATACTAATGCAAAATATTAAGCAATTATATTATTTTTCTTTGTACAATATAAGCGAACTTTTTATATAAATTTTCTTTCGACGCTTTTTTTTATTTTTATATTGTATTAATATTAAAGTTTTTATTTGTATATTGTATAGTATCTTGTTTGTTTTTAAATAATATTAATATTTTATTATACAATTCTTTTGTAAAGTAGTTACTATCTCTTTGGATAGAGCTGCGTAGTTAAGCAAGTCAAATTAGATAGTACGTGTAATAGTAATAGTAGTATTTGTAGTAGAACTAATTGCTAAGAAACGCAAATGCGAGAAAATCTCGCTCTCTATAAAACGCTTTCTTATTTGCTATTAAAAGAAAGCAATACGTAGACAATATTTGCTAATTTAATACTAGTTTTGCTTAAATTTAGTTCGCGCGATTCTTTGTTAAGTACGTATTAATATATACTAAGTACGTTATTGCAAAACAAATCTAGTATTGCAAGATATACTTTACAATTATATTCTCTCTTAGAATTTTAGTTTCTAAAATCTATATTATTAGTTCTAGCTACAATATAATTTTCAAATTGCTATTGTAACAATATTTACAAAGTTGCATATATTGCAATATAGACGCGCAAAATTTTACTTCGCAATTATTTGTCTTTTTGATAACAATAAATAGAAACAAATATTTAAAGTAATTTCTTGCACTCTATAGATAATAAAAAAGCAATAAATATTTGCGACAATATATCTACAAGATTGATATACAATTTTATAAATATACGAAATTCTACTTTGTAACTATTTTCGACAACAATAAAATAAAAATAGATATTTAAAATAATTTCTTGCATTTTGTAGATAGTAAAAAAGTAATAGATATTTGCAATAATATATTTACAATTACTATTTTTGTCTATTTTGATAATTGTAGATTTATCTTTTTAGTAGAATTGCTTTTAACAAATATTAGATAGACAATAATAATTTATTTTTTTCTATAATATATAGATGCGTTGCTATTGTTTTTAGACGCAATATAGTAATATAAATATTATTATTACTATCTTGCTTTTTTGCTTTTTATATTATTTTGCAAAATAGTTTTGTAAATACAACTATTTTTATTTTTGCGTCTATTTGCAAGCTATAAAGATACTTAATTATTATAGTATTTAATTTAAATTAGCACAATTGATATTGCAATCTTTAAGTTCGTTTTGCAATAATAATAATAATTTTTATCTATTTTGCAAATAGATATTGCAACTCTATAAACACAATTGCAAATATTTATTTTTTAGTATTCTATTTGTTTATTGCAATTAATATGCAAGTATTAAGTTGTTTGTATACTATACAAGAAACAACTTTGTTTTAATTTTAATTGTAACAAAAATAATTGCAAGATTAATTTAAGAGTTTAATTAATTTTTTGTTGTATAAAGTATTATTAGCACTTTTACAAATTATTAAACAATAATAAGTAGCTTAATAGTATCGATATTGTTTTAAGAGCAAAACTAATATATATATAGACAAATTGTTTGCGCAATTTTAATAGACGTTTTCTATTTGTTGCTATTGTTGTTGCTACTATTGCTATTGTCGCGTTTGTTTTTGCGTTTATTTTTGTACTTTTTTCTATTATTTTTGTTTCGATTCTTGTCTCTTTGGCTTCAATTTTAATTTTTTTTGTTTTTTTAATTTCTTTTTTGTTTGTTGTAATTTTGTTTGCGTTTTTTGTTTTTTTCGATTTGCTTTTTAATTACAATATAGAACGTATCTACAAATTAAAAAAGATAAAAACAAAGTTAACAATATACAATAGTTGTTTAATACTATTGTTGCGTATTTGTTTTTAAACAAAATCTTTTTGTTGTATATTTTTTAATAACAAATTGCGCTATTAAGTGTTTTTGCTATTTTGTAGCAAAGTATTTTTGCAAATCGAATTCTATTGTTGCTATTGCGTTTTTTTTTGTTTAATGCGTTTGTTTTGTTGTTGTTATTGTAATAATCTTCTCTATTGTTGTTAATACTCTTTAATTGAAAGTAAACTATTGTGCGTAATATAATAAATACAACGCACAAACTTTAAAAAAAATATTAGACATATTTGCACAATTCCAATTGTTGTTGTTAACAATCTCTTTTGCTTTTTTTAAATTGTTTGCTATTATATTATAATTTTTGATTTTAATTGTTTGTTTTTTGATAGAAATTTTTGTACTAAAGTTTGCAAATTGTTTTGTTGTAATAAATTGTACTACAAAGTCTATAGTGTATAAAACTAATATATACTAGTTTTGCTTATAGTAGTAGTTGTTTTATTTGTAACAATTGCGATTAAAATATATTTTATTTGCTATCTTTAAGATAGCAAAAACTAACTTGTATAAATATATATATATAATTGTATTTTTGTATATCTAAATTTGTTTTTAGATCTTTGCGCTACTATAAGAGTTTTTGTAGTTTTTAGAAATATAATCTTCGAACTTTAATTTAGTTTTTTGTTTTATTTGTTTTTGCGTAATTGTTTTTGCTTTCTTAATTTGCTAACTATTTGTTTTTTTTGTTTTTTTTTCTTTAATATCTTTGCAACTACGCTATATTTCTTTTGTTCTCTTTTAAATTTTTGAATTTTATCTATTGTGTTTTCGAGATACTTCAAAGATTTCTATATATTTTTCTACGAAATTGCGTCAAGTTATTTAATTAAGTACTTAAGTATGCTATTTTTAATTTACTTGTTTAGCATTTTATCTACGTTTTATTTTTTTTTATCTTCGATAAAAATTAGTTTTAACTTTGAATTTTTGTCTTGCAAATATCAAAATTTAAGTAGCAAAACATAAAAGATAGTATAAATAGCTTTATACTTTGCAAATAAATTCAATTAATATATTTATTTGTTTTTCTTAATTAAAATAGTAAAGAGTTTTAATTAACAATAATTAATCTTCTTTTTAAATTACAATATATATATATTAATATTTTGCAATAATATTTTATTGTCTATTTAAAAACTTATTAATTTGTAGTTTTTGTTGTAGCTTTTTGCTTGTTGTTTCGAAATTGCTACTTATAGTTTTCTTAAATATTTTCTAGTATTTTGCAACTATTTTGCTTGTTTTGTAGCTAAAAATATCTTTTTTATTAAGAATTTATCTACAAACGCATTTGCAAAGTCTACAATATAGTTTGCTAATAGTTTGTAAAAAGCTTTTTTAATATTTGAGTAAATACTATTATTATATGCAAACGCAACTATAGATAGCAATTTCGATCAATTATTCTATCTATAATTATAGTAAATACGCAAATAATATTTTAAAATCTAATTTTGTTTTTTTGTTTAATTATTGATTTACAAATAAAACGCAATATTAAGCTAACGTTTTATATTTAGATATTAACACAACGTTAATCAAAAATAGTTTGTAAAAAGCAAATTTTTATCGAAAATAATATTACGCATTATTTTATAATAGTATACAAACTCTTTTTATAAAAGTTTTGCAAAAATTTTTGCATTAAGCTTCTTAATAGTTGCGATATAAATTGCGTATTTAATTAACTTATTAATTAATATCAAAATTGTATTATTGATTTTTTTAATATATAAATTTCTTGTAGACAATATATTTGTAATAAAGTTTATTATTATTGTTTTGAAGAATTGCAAATTTTTAGAAGATATTAAGCTAAGTTCTTTATATAGTTTATAATAGTAGACACGCGTACGTTAACAATTAGAACAAATACAAATATACTTATTAATTTTCTTAATTATACTAGATTAATAATATTTTTGTTATATTGTATTTTCGATTTGCTAATATGCAAAATATTTAAATATAAAGTTATTGTAATATATGCAAAGAATTTTATTTTTTGTTGTTGTGTTTTTCGAAATATAGATTGCAAGATCTTGATATAGCAATCTATTTTTTTCGATATTTTATTTCGAAAGTTTATTCTACTTATTTGCGAATCTTTGACGCTATTATTTCTTTATAACAAAAGTGTTCTTTTATTGTAGTTTTCGCAATTACGTTGCTATCGATTTTTTTAAATTAGCAAAAAAATTCTTCGACTCGACAATCTATTATATCAAAAATCGAAACAACGTAGAATCTAGAATACTATATAATTTTTCGAATTTTTTTTTATTTAGATCTATAATTTAGATATTTGCGATAATAGTACTATTTAGTTGCGCTATCAAAGTTGCAAATTTAATTGTAGCAAAAATATCTTTATCTTTTTGCAATTTCGATTAATATTTTAGATTGCGAAACTTGTTTCGCAAAATAGATAAAAAATTGTTATTATTATTTTTGCTATTATCGAGTTTTATAATATTAGATTTTTTTAACAATATATTTATAGAATTAAGTTTTCTTTTGCAACATTCTATATTAAAGTTAAATACAACCAATTTCTTAGTTTAGCAAATTTGCTTAATCGAAAGCTTCTTTATAATTATAAAATAACAAAAATTGTTGTAATCTATAATTACGCAAATAATATATTTGCTACTTTGTAGATAATATCTTTAAAGCTTAAAAACTAGTATAATAGTATAAAGTTTCTTGTTGTGCGTATTTTAGCAAACTTTAAATTCTTTGAACTTGTAGTTAATAAATGCAATAGAGTATTACTATATATTTTTGTTAAACTAACTAAGTATATTTTTTGTTTTACAATTCGATATATTAGTTTTTATACAAAAAAAAGCACTTTAATTGTAATATTCTAGAATAGAAACAATAATAAAGACAATTTTAAATATCTCGAAAACTTTTTTTGCTTTTTTGATATATATAAATTGCAAATATATTTTGCTTTTTTTTGTATTTGTTATTAGATTAATTAACAATACTACAATTTAAGAAAATTTGCAAATAAAATATTGATAGAATTTTGCAAATTTAAGAAATACAAAAATATCTTTTGCTAACTTTAATTTAGACTATTTTTGAATAATTTTAATACAAACTTGTTTTATTTAAATATCTCGCTTTTTAATTATAAAATCTAGAAAAATTATCTTGTTGCAATTAAATATATATTTCGATAGCTTTGTATACAATTAATACTTAAACAATGCGCAAAATATTTTGCAAATATTTTTTCAATATTGTTTTTCTAAATCTAAATAAATAAGTACGTTATTCAAATATATTGTGCAACAAACATTAATATACAATCTTAATATACAATTTATATAAAATTAAAAGATAGCAAAAGCGTTAATAAGATTAAAAAATATAATTTGATACTCAAATTATTTATATTAAGTGCGAAAAACTATTTTTTATTTATTGTTTTAACAAATTTTAATGCAATAATATATATTGCGTATATTAATTTTAATAAAATGTTTTGCATTTGCGAAACACTTAAGTGTTTCTAAAAAAAGAGAAAAAAAATATTTATTTTTAATAGTAATTTTATTAAGTTTACAATAGTTTACGCAAAGATGCAAACTATTATTAGACTTTTTTACAAATAATACTAAAAATTCGATAAAACTATTAAAAAAATATATTTAGTTTTTCTTTAATATATTTGCGAGATATTTTCGTATTGCAATTAATTTATATTGCAATATATTATATACGTATTTTGTGCGCAATATCTTGCTCTTTATAAAATCAATTAAATACTTTATTTAATTATATATATTAAGCGCGTTTGAAAACTCTTTCGAAAATATCTTTATAATATTTTTAATTTAATTCGAAACAATTGATTTTTCAATCTAAAATATATTGTATTTTGCAATTTTTTTTTTGTATATCTCGAAAGCTTTTTCGAAAATAGTATTTAATACAAAAGTGCAATATAGATTTTGCTATAACTCTTAAGAGCAAGTATAACAAATTGTACAAATTTCTTAGAATTAACTATCTAAATATTTTTCTTTAATTGTTTAGCAAGACTATTTTGATAAATTTAGATACACTTTGATTATTGTATATTTGAATTAACTTTTGTTACAACCCTAGCTCGTTACAGCTGATATATATTCTACAGAGCAGTCTGTAGCATATAGTACAATTATCTGCATGCTCGACAGCTTGGCAGACAAGTATTGCTCGACACGCTAGTAAACAAACTTGACAAACTCGACAGCAAACAGAACAAACAGAATTCGATATATTTGACAGCAAATATAGCAAACAAAAAGAATCTTTTTTAGTATATATAGATTCTCTAGACACAATTCTTTTATAAATTGTGTTTAATTTATCTATTAAGTTATCTTCTATTATAGATACAAGCTGCAAACTCTTGTTATTAAATAATTGCTTGTATTGTCTGAAAATATCTACAGATCTCTTTAAAAATATTAATCTACTCTGATATTCTAGTTGTCTAGATAGCAGTATAACAATTTAAATATTCTAAAAATATCTGTATCAGATTAATGTATTTTTATTTCAAGCACTAGTTTATCAGCACTATATTAACTATCGATTATAGAAAACAACAAAATCAGAATTAACAAATTCGATATCTACTATAAAGATTGTATCGATCTGAAAAACTGATTTATACAGATAGATATTTATTTTATTTTCTATTCTGTTTCAGCAAATTAGAAGACAATTTTTGTATCAATATTTTTCAGAAAGAGAGTTCAGTATTAATTTAAATCAAATTTACAAAAATATCTGAAAAACAATAGCAAAAATTTTTGTGCAATATTTACAAACTTCGACAACTTTAAAAAAGAGCTTCGAAGAATCTTTGAAATATTTAACAAAAAACAAATTGCAAAAAAAATAGTTCAATATCTAATTTAACAAATCTCTGCAACAGACTATGCAGCTAGATTTCAGAAATATATCAATCTAATCGAGTAAAATAATATTGTATTTATAACAATATTTCGACAAGATTTTAAGAACAATCTAAAAAACAAAATTATATATAACAAAAAAATTCTCAGCAATATATTCGATCTTATTAAAATAGCTATCGATTTCGACAACAAACTGTATAAAAGAGCTATAAAAAAAAGATACAATTAATTTCGAGAAAAAGCAGAAATCTTCTTTAAATCAGCAATTAAATATTAGTAGAAAGAATCTTGTTCTAATTAGAAATACAGTAATTCCGATTATTGTAAATCTGTATTTATAAAACTAAATTTTATTCAACAATATAAAGAAAAGAACTCTAGAGAAAAGCAAAATAACAAATTTTAGAAAACGTGCTATTTATATAGCAAATCGGACTATTTCGCAAAAGATTGTCGATTACAGAATTTGATAAATTGTCGACAGATTAATACTATATTAAAAAAAAAATTTGATAGTTAGAACAATATCAGAAAACAAATCGATACAAAAACAGATATTTTCGAGACTAAATTGAACAACAACTACTATCTGATAGAAAATCCAGATCAGTTACAGAAAGTTCTAGATAGAATATTATCAGACAAAATATTTGTATCTATACAGAAAATTAATCAAATATTTAATAAAACTATAAAAGCAGAACAATTAAGAATATTATATTTTTATTTAGCAACAGATTCAGATAACAAGTATAGTTGAAAAAACTTTTACAAATATTTAGACAATATTACAAATTATTTTAATGCTTTAACTAGTTTATTAAGAGAAAGAGAGATAAATTAAATTGTAAATAAATGCAAGAAAGCGCTAGAAAGCAATATTACTATAAAAAGAGATATTTTCGATAAAATCGAACAACAACTGAGCAGTGTAAATCTATTACAAAAAAAGATAGAGAAAGCAAAAAAACATACAATACTCAGTTAAACAGAATATTATAATAACTTATACTGAATTTATTTAGAAGACAAAAAAGAATCTGAATAGTTTTTTAGAAAATTATTTATTTTTAAACAATAGCAGAAAAAAATTTAGCGCAAACAGACGCTCGAAACAGAAATTGCAGTACAAAAACAGAAAAAAATTCAAATTTTTTAATAAAAAATATATCAGAGAAATGCAATATATTAGTTTAACAGCAGCAACTAAACTTAACAGTATATATACAATATTTTATTATATCAGTTAAAATCAATAATTATCGACTTATTGCAATAGTCGATTCTGATACAACAGATAATTTTATAGTCAGAATTTTTGTTAAAAAAAAAGTATTCTACTTAAAAGAAGTCTGATATATACAATCTAGTAATTATAAATAGAAATCTATTATCCGACAAAAATAAAAAAATAGATAAAGAAACAAAACTACTATCGATAGCTATTCAGCAATATTACAAGAAACTAATTTTTAATATAGTAGAAATAGTTATTTACAATATTGTTCTAGAAATATCTTGATTGAAACAGTACAATTCAGAAGTCGACTAGAATATACAAGTATTCAGATTTGCGCAATATAATTATATAATTTATATTCAATCTATATATCGACAGCGTTCAATAATAGATAAAAGATTAAATTGAAAATCGATTGCAAGTAGCAAGCTTGTATTTTTGCAAAAAAATAATCTAACAGAGTTCGACTCGACAGACACTGACAGAAATTAATTAAACTACAAAATTAGAATAAATAAAGAAAATTACAAATTTTCTGAAAGTTTTAAATTATCTGATACAGCAAAGAAATCGCTAAAATATATATTACAAATATACAATAGTTAAAAATATCTGTTTTAAGAAGAAAAAAAACAGAAACTCTTTCTAAATATCAATTGTAAAATTATAAAATCAGATTTAAATCAGACAAACAGTTTATATTTGAATTTATATATATTTTATCCGAGAAAAAGCTCGAAATACTTTGCGGATATCTGACAGAAAACAAAAAAAAAATTTATTAAAAAATTTTAATTACAAACAGAATATTCGATTCTTTTTGTATTAAAAAAAAATAGAATTCTCTATCTATATATCGATTATCGAAAACTAAATAATATTACAATTAAGAACCGATATTTACTATTTAATATCAGCAAACTTCAGAATCGACTATTCGAAGCAAAATATTTTATTAAACTAAATTTACAAGAAACGTACAATCAGATTAAAATAAAAACAAAAAAAGAGTAAAAAACAGTTTTCTGTATACAATATAGATTATACAAATATACAATAATATTGTTCAAACTTACAAACGCTTCGACAACATATCAGAAAATAATTAATAATATACTACAACAATATCTGAATCGATTTGTTATAGTATATTTGAACAATATTATAATTTACTCAAAAATTTTAAAAAAATATATTAGTTATATCTTCAAAGTATTGAAATATCTGAATATAAAAAACTTATATTTTAAATCAGAGAAATGCAAATTCTATCGAGAGAAAATTAATTTTCTTAAATTTGTTGTTAAACAATATAAAGTACGTATAAATTTCGAGAAACTACAAGCAGTCAAAAAATAAAAATTATTAACAAATATTAAAAAAGTACAATTCTTTCTAGATTTTATAAACTACAACAAGAAGTTTATTAAAAACTATTTAGCAAATACAATATTACTGACAAATCTTACAAAAAAGAATATATTATAGATATAAAAATTCAGAAAAAAGAAATTATTTTAGAATTTTAAACTAGAATATTTAAAAAAATCAGTACTAAAAATATATAATTCGCGATTGTCAAACAGAATTGAAATCGATATATTAGATTTAGCTATCGATATATATTTCAGTCAGAAATATAAAAATATATAATATTCAGTAATATATTTTTCAAGAAAACTTTTGTCAGTCAAATAGAACTATAATATTTACAATAAAAAATTACTTGCTATAGTAGTTTTCTTAAAATTATAGAGAGTATATATCGAAAAATTATCAAAATTTACAATTTTTACAGACTATAAAAATCTTGTGCACTTTACTATTACTAAACAGTTTAACAGAAAACAAATACAATAATCAGAAAAACTTAAACAATATAAATTCAGAATACAGTATATTTTAGACAAAAATAATAGCAGAGCAGATATATTTAGCAGAAAAAATAATTATATAGAAACAAAAAAATTGTTCAACTATAGTATACTCAAAATTAATAAAAACAAATTACTATTAGCAAACAAGTACAAACTAAATACTATACTACAGATATTTCGAGATAATACAGAAAAATTTCTAATAGAAAAAGAAAATTTTCAAATATCTATCGACAAAATTGACAAATATATAAAAAAGTATTATAACAAATTACTGCAAAAGTATTCGAAAGTAACAAAAACTCTTCAGTTTTTATATTAGTATTATCAGTTTTTACAGATAAGACAAGCTGTCGAAATATATATTAAATAATATTTTAGCTGTTAGCAGAACAAATATAATACGCACGCAAGCTATAACAAAATTTAATATCAAAAATTATCTGAATTGTTATAGAATAAAATTACAATAGACTTTATTATCAAATTGTTTAAGTCGACAGATTCAGCAACTGAAAACAGATATAATTCGATACTAATAATAGTAAATAAGTTTATTAAGTACTTATATATTATTGTATGCAAAAAGAAGTTTATTGCAGAACAACTAAAATATATTATATTGAATCGACTTATACAGTATTACGATATATTTAAAAAACTAATTAGTAACAGAGACAAGCTTTTTATATCTAACTATTAAAAAATACTTTTTTCAATATTAGATACAAAACTTCGAATATCTACTGTCTATTATTCGATTACAGATAGTCAGACAGAGCAGACAAATTAAAGTTTTAAACAATATTTAAAATACTATATTAATAATATTTACAGCGATTAAATATTACTTCTATCTATAGTACAACTGATATTTAATGCAAAGATTTCGAATATTACTAAAATAACTCTATTTTTTGTTAACTATAGCAAAAAATTAAATTTTTTCGAGAAAAAGCGCACGCATCTGTCTGCGCAATCAGTTATCGAAAAAATAGCAATACTGAAAAAAATATACAACAATATCTTAAGAATGCAAGAAAAATCGATCAAATATCAAAATAAAAAACAAAAAACAAAAAACAATATTTCAGCTAAAAGAAAAAAATAAGATATATCTTTTTACAAAAAATCTCAGAACAAGAAAATTAAACAAGAAATTGAACTATATTAAAGTCGGATTGTTTTTTGTTAAAAAAACTAAAAAATCAGTCAACTACAAACTCGATTTACTTAAGAACGTCAAAGTATTTTCAGTATTCTATATATTATTGTTGAAATCAGCCGACTTAAGTATATCTATACAAAAAAAAAATTATTATAAACTACAGAAAGAAAATCGATTTAAAATTGAGAGAATTCTAGAACAGCAAAATCAGCAGTATTTTGTAAAATAAAAAAAATATTCTATAACAGAAAATACGTAAAAATCAACTAGCAATCTCGACAACTGCAATACTTTTATTTAGAAATTCTATTAATGCTCGAAAAATTATTCAGTATAACAAAAAAAAATCAAATAACAGAAAATATTTTAATCAGAGTATTTGCAGCAGAACAGTTCGACAACTCTGTAATATTTAATTTTTTTATATTAGACAGCAAATACTGTATCTTTTGTTTTATTTTTGTATCGATTTTTTTCAGTATTTTTTTATTGCAAAACAATTGCATAATTACAGTTGTTAATACAGTTTTATTTTCTGTTATTTTAGAGAATAGATCTTTTCTGATACAATTTAAGAAAATTTACAATATATTTATACACAATTTGTTTGCGCGAATATATTTCGAATATTTTAAATAAAATAACAAATTTTCTATAGTAATACAAGACTTGCTGATACAGCAACAATATTTACAAGCAAAATTAACAAATATTTTGTAACAGTCTATTTCGGAAACAAGACAAATACAATTTTGATAAAAAAATATAGTATATAAGTATTTGTTTTTCGAAACAAAAAAATTTAAAAAAAAGAAATAGTATTACAACTCTAATTTGTTACAGCTAATATATATTCTACAGAGCAGTCTGTAGTATATAGTACAATTATCTGTATGCTCGACAACTTGACAGACAAGTATTGCTCGACATATTAGTAGATAAGTTCGACAAGCTCGACAGCAAATAGAGCAAGCAGAACTCGATATATTCGACAGCAAATATAGCAAACAAAAAAAATCTTTTTTAGTATATATAGATTTTCTAGATACAACTCTTTTATAAATTGTATTCAATTTATCTATCAAGTTATTCTCTATTATAGATACAAGCTGCAAACTCTTGTTATCAAGTAATTGCTTGTATTGTCTGAAGATGTCTACAGATCTCTCCAAAAGTATCAATCTATCCTGATACTCTAGTTGTCTAGATAGCAGCGTAACAACTTTCTTAAGTTAAAATAGTTCGAAAATTATTTTATAGTTTTGTATATTAATAATATAAAATTTAGAGCAATTGTTTTTGCGTATTTTTTTGCTATTAACAATAGCAATAGAGAATTTTTGCATTTTATACAAAACAATAGTACAACTATTAACAATCTATATTTGTAATAACAAAGAGATATCTTCGAATAGTTGCGCGTCTTTAACAAAAAATTGCAAAATAAAATTCTCTTTAGCTTCTAAGTTGATAAAATATTTAATCTTACGTATATTACGCAATATATTAACAAATACTATTTAGATTAATATTTTAATTTGTTATTTTTAACTTTTTACGTCTAATATTGTAGCAACAAGCATTAGACTTTTATTTTTTTCGAAAATATATTACTTTTGTTTTGCTTTTTTATTTACTTTTGATATTGCAAATATATAGAGTTACTTAATTTGTAATCTATTTAATTGTATATATAGTATTTATAATCGATAGACACAATATACTTTTTTTTGACAAATATTGGACAATTGTTTTTGTTTTGCTAATTATTATTAATACTATCTTTAATCTATATAGTTACAATAATTTCAATAATCGATGTAATAAAGTTGTTTGTATTGTTAGTTACGCTAAACAAATTATCTTATTTGCGCGAAAATCGATTTTCTCTATTATATTTTTTAGAGTTTTCTACAATATAAAAGATACTATTTAATCTTAATAGCTTTTTAATTGATTGTAGACATTGTTCGATTTCGATAAATTTATTATATATTTGCGTAATACTAATATAATTATATTGCTAACAAAGCATTTTTTGACAAATTTTGTCGACGCATTTGTTCTTCAAATTTTGTATTTTTTTGTTATTAATAATTAATTTCTTTAGTTGCAAATATAGATTATTCAAATAGATAGCAAACTTCTTAATTTTTTGATAAGATTGTTGCTTTGCATTTTTGAGCTTAAACTTAATTTTTACGTCGCGAATCTCGAATATGCTAAAAAAAATTTAATATGTCGAAAAAATAGTTTCAAATAATTTTTTTATTTTTATTACGTATTTTTTATGCGTGTTTGCGTTATTAATTATGTTGCTTTTTTGTAAAATATAATATAGTTTAGAGTATTTTCGACTCTTTATCAAAATAGTTTGCAAGATTATTCTAAATATAATTTTTGCAATTCTCGAATCAAATTTCTAAATTTGTGTAGTTAATATATTTTTGCATTAACAACTTTTTAACGCAACTAGTCTTTTTGCGTCGATCGAATTAATAATAATTATTGTTATATTTGCGACAATAATTATTGATATATTGTACAAGTTGAAACTTTGCAATTGCAAACTGGACTTTAAGTCTTAGAAGTTGTAGTATATTTGTATTATTAATATATTGTATAATAGTATTTGTTAAAATAGACAATATAGATTTGTTTTTAGAATTAGATATTTCGATATTTTCTTTGTTTTGATTAACAACTATACTAGTATTAAAATAATTATTTTTGTCTAATTCTTGAGATATATTATTTGCGTAAATTTCTTTACGTAGCTAATTATTAATAATATTTTGAAAGTTAATTGATTTTTGAATATGTTTGCGAAAACAAGTTACTAATAGTTTATTAACTATCGCTTCTAACTAGACAACTTCGTTTAGACAAAGCAATTATAACTGTAAAATAGCTACTATTTTTTTGAATAAAGTTGCGTAGTTAAGCAAGTCAAGTTAGATAGCACGTGTAATAGTAATAGTAGTATTTATAATAGAACTAATTGCTAAAAAACGCAAATACGAGAAAATCTCGCTCTCTATAAGACGCTTTTTTGCTTGCTATCAAGAGAGAGCAATGCGCAAATAGTATTTGCTAATTCGATACTAGTCTTGCTTAAATCTAGTTCGCGCGACCCTTTGCCAAACACGCACTAGCGTACGCTAGGCACGCTATTGCGAAGCAGATCTAGCATTGCAAGGCACGCTTTATATCTTTTAATATCTTTTAAGAATTTTTGAAGTTTGTATTGTTTTATAAATAACGCTTAATATCTATTTATTGCGACAAATTGCATAACTTGTAAAGCTATTAATTTTACTTTTATAAATAAAAATTTTAAGCGTACAATTGCATACTAATAATTGTAGAAATCTAAAATTATTACTATTAAAAACATATCTTCTAGTCGCAATTATATAATTTATTCTTTTAATATCTTAACAAAAGTTAAGAGAAAAATAGAAGTTACTTATTCTTTAACGCAATCTATTGTATAATTTAATATTATACGAGCTATTTCTTAATTAATTTCGAATTCTTCTAAATAACGCTTTAATTCGTACAATAATATTGTAAAAAATATATAACAAGTCGCTATATAAAAAATTAATTAAAATAAAATTATATATAATTAATTACAAAACAAATTAAAGAGCAAAAATAATATTTTTTTTATCAATACAAAATTCAAAATTATTGTATATTTTGTAATAATTATTAAGAAGAATTGTATAATTTAAGATGTTTCGAATATATAAATTATCTTTATTAACATTTTATGTAAATAGTAGTAAAAACATTAATTTTTATACAAAATTAATTTTTTTTAGTTTATAGTTTCTTGCAATTTAGCAATCGTACATTAACTAATTTAAACAAATTTATTGATCAAAATATTTTAGCTTAAATTTATAATATATTTATTTACATAAAAATATATTCTATATACAATTTAATATTTTTCGTCAAATTAATTGTAAACAAAGATTAAAAGTTATTTATTATAAAGCTTCTTAATAACGTTGTTACAATTTGTATAATAAATAAGCTTATAAACTATTTTGCAATTATTAGCAAAACAAAGAAGAAGAAAATTTATTTGTGTGTCAAATATAAAGTAGAGTTAAAAGAAACTTCTAATTATTTTATTAAAAACGTACGAAAAATCTTTGTTATCGTACAATTATTAGCAATTAAATCGAAGTCTTAAATTAAAAAAGAATTTTTTGTACAAATTAAAAAAAAAATTGTCTTTTTAAATTAAGTTTAAATCTTTTTAATTAATTAAAAAGAAATTATTTATAATATAATATTTATTAGTTTCTTAACAAGCTATGTAGTTTATTATACAATTATTTAATATTTAGAACGCGATAAACGATTAAATTGTTTCGCACAAACGAAAACTTTTTGTAACATTTAATAATTTAAACGTTACAAAATACTATTATACAAGTTTATTTTAATTATTGTTTATAATACATTATAATAACAATTCTTGTACAACATTTAACTTTAATAATTTTTTGTTTATTAATAATATCTTAATAAACGCTAAATTTTTTAAAGTTTTAAACTATTTGTTTTTGTTAAAACTTAAAAAGAACAATTTGAAAACAAAACTATTTAAGAATATTTATACGATTTAATTTTAAGCAATTAATTAATTTTGTACAACTCTTAATATCTCGACAATTAATTTATTGTTTATATCTTTAAGTTTTTGTACAATAAAAGCATTAACGATAGCTTTAACAAATTTTTTTACTATTTAATTGTTTAATTGTACGACTTAAGTTTCTTTTGTTAACACTTAAAGCTTTACATCTTGTAAAAGCGAACAACAACAAAAAAAATTAAAAAGTAGAAAAAAAACAAGTATAATTGTTGCATTCTTTTTAGTGTTTAAAATATACAACAATTGCATTCTTTTTAATGTTTAAAGCGTACAACAATTACATTCTTTTTAATGTTTAGAGCGTACAACAATTGCATTCTTTTTAGTATTTAAAGTGTATAACAATTGCATTCTCTTTAGTGTTTAAAGTGTATAACAATTGTATTCTTTTTAATGTTTAAAGCGTATAACAATTGCATTCTTTTTAGTGTTTAAAGTGTACAACAATTGCATTCTTTTTAATGTTTAAAACGTATAACAATTGCATTCTTTTTAGTATTTGAAGCGTACAACGATTGCATTCTTTTTAGTGTTTAGAGTATACAACAATTGCATTCTTTTTAATGTTTAAAACGTACAACAATTGCATTTTCTTCAATATTTAAAGCGTACAACAATTGTATCTTCTTTAGTGTTTAAATTGTACAATTTGATTATTTCTTAATTTTAGAGCATTTTTTACAAATAGACGAAAAATAGATTGTTATATAAGCTTGCTTATATTATTTTAATTTGTTATGTACAATAATTTGTTTTAGCTTTATATAATTCTTTAACTTGATTGTAGCATTATTAAGAGAGTTGTACTATTAATTTTAATTATTGCGCAAAAATGTAAATCGTACAATCAAATTAATAATATGTTAATCTACATTAAATAAAAAACACTATATTAAACTTTTACTAATTTTAATATAACGTTCAAACGTTAAACACTAATTCGTCGCAACATTGTACGTTAAAACATCTTTCGCAACGTTATATGTTAAAATTCTATCTAAGCAAATGCAACGCAAAAAATTAAGCTATTTAAGACTACGTACAAATAAAAGCTCTAATTGTTATTATAATTTATGTCGATTCACTTTTGCTAATTGTTAACGTCTTTTTCTAAAAATTGTTTTAAATCTTGTTGTTATTTTTATTATTTATATTGTTGAAGTTGTTATTATTATTTAAAAACAATAACGACGCTCTCTTTACATTTTGTATAAAGTATCGAATTGTGTAATTAGATTATTTGCAATTGCTATATATATTATTGAAGTAATTCGTAAACTTTTAGCAATTCGAAAAGAATCTTTTATCGCAAATAAATGTTTGCGTCGAAGCACAAATGTTGTACGAAACAAAAAATAAAAGTTTGCGCAATTAAATAAAAATTGCATTGATATACAAAACTTAATTATTAACAATTTTCTATAACGTAATAATAACAAGTTGTACAATTACGTTTGTATTCAAAAATGCGAAAATTATATAACTTAAATTTATGCGAATAAAAAACGCGAAATCTTAATTAACAATATTTAGACGAATGTCGCTTTAAGTGCTAATAGCTTAAGCTTGTTATACAAATATTTATTGTATAAAATTAGTATAATTTAGAACATTGTACAATGCATTAAAATATTATGTATGCATTGTACAATATATTAGAACATTAAAATATAAAGCATATATATACATTAATAATAATTAAAATTCTTCGAAAAAAAAAGAAAAAAAAGAAGCAAATTTTAAAATATATAAAACAAGATCTTACTCAAACAATCGTTTAATTAAGGTTTGACAAATTACGTTGTATAAATATATGTTTATAATCTTATTATTACGATACAATAATTGTATAATATTTATTGCTACTATTATTAAATGTCACGATTTTAGACTAGATAAAATTTGCTCTTTAGTTACTTTTTAGATCTTCGCTTCTTAGTCTTAAATATACTACAAGTAATATCTAGCGTCTTAACACTTATAATACTTATATTTATTTCTTGTATATAATCAGTCTTGCATAGCTAGTATTTTTGTTAATTAACTATATACTAGTTATTAAAGCTTTAATCTTAATATAATATTAGCTATCTTTTTAAAAACGATCTTGCGAATCGTATTCTAAAGATATTTCTATTCGCTAACTTTTTTTTCTTGAAACGTGCTTCAAATATAGAGTTATTAAAGTAACTTTAAATATAGAGCTATTAAAACAACTCTAAATATAGAGTTACTAGAATAGACACTTTACGAAACGTAATTAAGTTGCGACAATAAATATCTTTAAGAAAGACGTACAATTTAACGATAATAAATTTCGTTAATTCTTTAAGCAAGAAGTTTTACAAAAAAGATAGTAAACTTGCTAGAATAAATAAACGATAAATTGTTTTAACTACAACTTAATAATTTTGCTAAAATAAACAAGCAAATTTGTTAAAATCGATATTTATATTGCAATATCGTTGTTTTTAAGCAACATTTTTTTACTTTGCGTAGAGTTTATTATGCGATACAACACTTAAGCAATACTTGTTTTCAATATCGATAATTTCGCTTTAATGCTTATTGACTTAATTAAACAAAGTAAATTATACAATATTCGAATAAAGCAAACGTATTTAAACGAAGCGTTCTACTTAAATTTATATCTTTACTTACTACTTTATTATTGTTTATAATTATTAAAATCTACAATATTTGTGCAAATTTATTATTACGATGTGTCGCAATTTTTTTATAAAGAGTTAAGTATTTTCTCTTAACTTTAAGTCTCGTAAAAGCGTTACATTTCGAAATTAACTTTGTTATTAATTAAGTATTAAGACTTTATTATTGTTAAAGTTACAATTGCAAACGTTATTCGCATTTATTTTTAAAAAAATTGAATTAACGAAATTTAGTAATAACTTTTTTGAAAATATTAATATGTTATCTTTATTTATTAAGAAGTTTAGACGTAAAACTAAAGTTAAAATTAATCGATTTTTATTTTATTAGTTTTTCTTCGATTACAATTGTTGTTGACGAAAGACTTAAAAAAACTTCGCAAAACTCTTATATAGCGACAACTTTATTAAAGATATAACTAAAAATCTCGCGTATTAATTCGAATATATTAATAGCGTTTATTTTTGTGTGTAATATCTAATATAATATAAGAAAAATTAAAACGAAAAAATTGTACAATTAAAGACAAATTTGAACAAAACTCGAATTATTTACAAAAGTTTACAAAAAAAAGCAAAATACGAAGCAAGCTAAAAACAAAGCATAAGAAAAGACAATTAATATATTAATCGAAGAACAAAATAAATTAATTAAGAAACTTAATTATTATAAGTAGTTTAAATCTATTTATCGCTTATTGTTTTGTCGAAATCTTAGCAACGATAACAACAATTATAATGTATTTTTTTACGAATTAAATTAACAAAATCGCGAACGTCTTAACGAAATCTATAAAAATAGCTTGCTCAAAATCGAAAAATCAATATATAACAATATTACATTTTTCGATTTAGTTGTTTTCTTAAGTAATCGAAAAAAATTCGATTAATAACAAATAGCGTTTTTTGCTAAATTTAAAGTTTGTTTTCGCATATTTAATAACAAATTAATTAAGCTAACATATGTTGCAATCAAATATACAAAAAACGTTTTCAAAGATATTAGATATTGTTTGCTAAATTAAAGCAACGATTTCGCTTAACTTTATAGTATATTAGTTAAGTTAATAACAAATCTTTACGTTTAATTTGAAAAGTTTAATTAATAATATAAAAACTTTATTAAACTTACGTTATCTAATTTCGTTATAAAATCTTTCGAAATTTTTAACGAATATATAATTTGATTTACGTTAATTGCAATAAATATTAAGTTGCTTAAAGATTAAAAAATACATTGATTAAATTTAAGACTAAGCAACAAATTGTACAATCGATTTGTTAATATAATTAACGTTATTAATATTAATAACTTAATCTTTTAATTACGCAATATAAATCTAAGAATAAAACAAAAAAAAGATTATTAATTGTCTTAAATTAACGCATATAATAGATTTATTATTATGCGAACAAATAAAAATCGAAATATTATACGCAAGCTTACGAGTAGATTCGAAATTTATAACGATAAATTAATTAATCGTATAATTAAACAAAAGATTTCTTTCGAAACAAAATTATTTTTTGATTTTAAATACTTAAGAATAAAATTAAGAATTTTTTTTTTTATTAAAAGTGCTTGCGTTTAAGACATCGTTTTAATTATTTAAATGTTTTTTGCAAAAACAAGCTAATTAAGATTAAAAAACAAGCAATTATTAAATTTAAAACTTATAATATTAACGATTTCGAATTAATAGCATTTAGAGAAGAGAGTTGCTCTAATATCTTAAATAACAACTTAAATAACTTTAGCAAATCGAAAAATTAAAGATTTTTAACAAAAGTTGTAGTTCGAAATAGAAATTAATATTTATACAAAAAACAATAAAAGAGTTTAAAATTATATTTAATTTATAAGATAAAATTTTGTTTGTTAAAATCGAATTTAGTTTTAATATTATTAACAACAAATTATTCTACAATTAGCAATTAGATTTTTATGTTAAAATTTGTTTAAATTAAATTTATTTGCTTTTTAATAAATATTATATTAAGATAATATTGCTTATTAATATTAAAGTCTTCGATAAATTTTTTATAAATAAAAAGTTTGTTAAGTTTTATAAACTTTTTATTATATTGTTTCAAAATTTTACTAAATTGCGTTTAATTAATAACAAATTTGTCTCTAATATTATTTATATCGCTTAAATTATTGTTAATCTTAGCAAACACATTAATATCTTATAATATTTAATAATTAAACTAGAACAATTTGCAATTATTTTTAATATATTTTAGATTAAGAAGTATAACGTACAAATCAAAAACAATATACAATTTCTTAAGTTTAACTTTAATTATTGCATAAAGTATTATTTGTTAAATTAACAATTGTTAAAGATCTTTAGCAATTAATACAAGTAGTTAAAACGTTTATTTTCGAAATCTTTTAATAAAGTTAATGTTTATCAAATAAATATCTTTGTATTTTTAAAGTTTGTCGACAAAGAAAGTTACAAAATAGTTGTTATATTGTTTAAGCATTTTGTTATACTAAATTAATTAAAAAAAAAACAATAGATATTTAGCTTGCACTATAGACAACAATGTTACAATAAATGTTGCAATTATTATTTTTAATAATTACAATAAATTTTATACGAAATTTAAATAAGATTTTTCTAATTTAAAACAATTAGAGAAGCAACTACATTTAAAGTTTAAATATTAAGTTAAACTCTTTAATTTATAGAAAACTAACAAGCTATTATTAAATAAAAGCATTAATTATGCTATTAATTTTGTTTCAAAAGCAACTTCTTTGATTAAAAAAATCTATAATATTTTTTGTTAAAAAAAAGAAATTATTAAAGTTTATTTAAATAACATAAAAAGCAAAAATTAAATTCGCAACAATATTTTATAATATATTGTTTTTATTTTTATAATTAAAAAGTTTAATAAAGATTTGCGTATTTATATAAATTATAAAGATTTTAACGTTTTAACAATTAAAAATCGCAATATTTTATTATTAATTTGAAAGATTTTGCAACAATTATGCAAGATTAAATATTATAACAAGTTCGATATTATTGTAATTTTTAACAAGATTGGAATGCGTCTTAATAATAAATATAAGATAATCTTTATTACTTGTTACAATTTGTTTAAGTACATTGTTATATTTTTTAAACTATATAACGTCTTAATTAGATTTTTTTAGACTTTTATTAATAAGACTTTTAGTCTCTATTTAAACGATTTTTGCATTGTTTATATAAATAATATCTTAGTTTACAATAATATTAAGACGAAATATAAAAATTATATAAACAAAGTTTTCGCTAAGCTTTATAACGCAAATCTTTATTTAAATATTAACAAATATATTTTCTTTATTAAATAAATCAAATATTTAAATTTGATTATTATTATCGAAAGAATTCGAATAAATCTTAAGAAAATTAAGTACATTTTTTGAGTAAAAAACTTCTATTTGCGTATAAGATATGCAAATCTTTCTAGACTTCGTTAATTTTTATTAATAATTTATTTATAATTATTTGAGTCTAATTAAATCTTTGTTAGCGCTTAATAAATTTAAAAACAAAAATTTTAATTTTTTATAATAATTTAACAATCTTAAAGATTTTGCGTTTCAAACTCTTAAAAAAGTCTTTATTAATTAATTTATTTTGCATTATTTTGATTTTAATTTAGAAATTTAAATCGAAAGCAATATTTTTGATTTCGTAATTATTGTTGTGCTATTTTAAATAAACTTAAATAAATTGCTTTATTCGATAATTTATATATTTAAAATTATATTGTTCGCAAAGTGCAATTACGAAATCTACAATAAAAAGCTATTAATTATTGTTCGCGCTTTTAAGAAATAATATTTAAAGTGTATTAATATATTTGTTAAACAATTTATTAAAATTATTATTAATTATTGCAATCTAAAACATTTTATAACTATTAAACAACTTAATTGTTGTCAAGCTCGTTAAGTTAAATTTTTGTTCAAATTTAATTTTAAAATTATTTATTAACTAAACGTATTAAATGCGAAGCTAAACAATCTAATGAAGCAATCGCAAGATTTGCTCTTTAACAACAATAATTCTCGCAATTAATTTTAACAATAAACAATTTTTAAACAACACAATTTAAGATTAAACATAGTTAAAGTTGTTGTATTAATCTTGCTACTATTAAGTGTTATCTACAATTTAATAACAAAATTAATTTATTTATTTCGAAATTTTATTGAGTTTAAACTAATTGTTAACAAGAGAATTGCAAAAATTTGCAAGAAATTTATTTAAATTTTGCTAACAACTAACAAAGATATAAAGCTATTTACGCTTTTATTATTTATAGTATTTGCATTACTTTAACAAAATAGATTTTGTTTTGCTAAATTTCTTTTCTTAGTTTTATCGCTTATTATTGTTATATTTACGATTTCTTAATTTATAGTTTTTTTGTTTTTAATTATTAATTTTGTCTTTTTTTTAAATATATTTATTTTATTTACAATTTAATTATTTATATTCGCAATTTCTTTTACAATTTAGTTTTCGTTTGCTATTGTAATTAATTCAATAAAAGAGAAGAAACTTAAGATAGAATTTAATTTCGAAGTTTTTGTTCAATAGATATTAAAAATATACTTGCATAACAAAAAAATAAAACAAATTATTCAAATTAAAGAAACTAATAAACGAAAGATTTTAACTATTTTTCGCAAAATAATTAAACTAGAACTTAAAAATTGTATAATAATTAAATATTTAACAATTAATACTAAGCATTTGTTTGTTTGAAACAAAATATATATGTCTTAAAACACAAATAATACTTTTTAAGTTAAAACAATTAGATTTTAGCATAAATTGTTAAGCGCTAAACACTTAAGTCGAACGATTATTTTCGAAAAAGTATAGCGTTACTATTATTGACTTATATTGTATTTAGACGTTAAAAGATACGTTAAAAACAATTTGATTTATAAGTACGTCAAATTATATTGCAAACATAAGTACAATTTATTAAAGTTTTTGTTTATTTTAGATTGTTATTAACAAAATATATTTTGCAACTTTATTATTTTTTTGTTGTTATATTGTTATAAAGAAAAGATTTTCTAGCATATTTTAATAATAATTGATAAATTATTTGAAAATAAAAAGTTTATACTTATAAACTCTTTAAAAGTTAAGATTGTTGTTTAGATTTTTATGGATTTCGTTTAACGTATTGAGAGCTTTCTAATTATTATTGTTTTCGATAGAGATACTTAATTTATCGCTTACTTCTAGCAATGTCTCTACAAAAAATTAAAGATTAAATTTAAATTATTAATTGCATTTTATTTAAAAATTGACGATTAAATTAAAAATATTAATATTGTTTTTAAGTAATATCTTCGAATATACGTGCAATACAATTAGAATAATTAAGTTAATTATTTCGTTATTGTTAAATTCGTCGCGAACAATTACATTAGCAAATCTATTAACTTATTACTTTTCTTTGTTATTAAAAATTATTTGTTACAATTAAATCTAGAGTTATTCACAATTTTTTTTGACAACGTTACGTTCGAAGCTCGTCGCAATATAAAGAACGTTAACAAAATTATCAAAAAAATTAAAATTTTGCGAAATTTTCTTTGTTAAGAGTTTATTTAGATTTAAATTAAATAAATAAAATTTGTTAATTGCAAACGCGTTGCGATCTTGAAGTTCAAAGTTAATAATTAAGTTATGCTTAATATTTAAAATATTAAAACAACTTAATTATGCAAGTTTTTAAAGTATAAAAATGCAAATTCTTATAGAATTATTCGAACAATTAACAATTACGTCTACGAACTAAAATTGCTCAAATTAATAAAAATTTATTTAGTATTTTATTTATAACTTTTGCACTTTAACAAAAGCAAACTTTTGTTAAATTAACAAATTAAGCTCTTGTTGTTCGTTAATATTGTTAACAATATTAACAATTATTTCGATTACTATATTAAAGATATCGAGACATTACGATACAATATGCGCAAAAATAACAATAACGTAAATTTAAGTTTAATTGTTATTAATTATAGACGCAAAATGCTATAATATTAAATTCTCTTTATAAGCTACACAAACTACAACGATAAATCTAAATAGCTAAACTACTTTATAACTAACAATTATTTTGACTTTGTTATTAACTTTTATTATTAATATTTAGACGCAACAAGATCTTATTAAATATTTAAGACGTCTTCTAATTAGAAATTTAATAATATTCGCATTTAGTTGAATCTAATATTGGTTATTGTAGTACTAAAGTCTAGAATTAACAAAAGTTAACATTTATTTGCTCTAAGAGCGAAACGTTGTTAAGACATTTACTAATAATACTAATATCTAAAACTAGAACGCTCTATTACTATTTATATTTATATTTGCTTAATTAATTTTTTATCTTATATTTTTTATACGTATTGTAATACTTTATTGTGCTTTGTATCTTCTTTAGTCTTAAGAAAGTTTTGTTCTTCAAATAGATTAAACGAATTAAGTAGCGAAAGAATTCTAGACATATTAAATTATCTAATAATAATTAACTCTAAATTAAATCAAATTATATTATATTATTTAATAGATTCTAGTTGCTTAGCAAATTAAATCAAATTATATTATATAAACGTCTAATGTCTTAAAAGTATTATCGTAACTTTTAGTAATTAAACTTATTAAATCTCTCGTAATTGTCGTATTATATATAACGCTTCAAATTACAAACTAGCAATTAACGCTACTATTTTTCTTATTAATTATATAACTTGCATATAATAAAGCTTATTAACGCGACATTGAAGTTTAAACTATACTATAGTATTATACAATTTATTATATTATCTTTACGACTATCTATATACATTTAATTTTCGTTAATAGCTAGAAATTTTATCACTTATTGTTACTTCAATAATTATTTCGTTATACGTATATATTTTTTTAAGATATTAAATTTTTAATTGTCGCAATATATTTGTCTTACTTATTTTCGTAATTAAGCGAACTATTATTTTTTCAATTATTAATCGCATATTATAGATAGACGTTGCTATTATATTTTAAGATCTTACAATATATAATTAAAATATATATTGAAGAAATTGTTATTAATTGCTCGTTTCGATCGAAAAATATTGTATAATTATTATTTAAATTCTTTAAATTATTGCTCTTTAAGAAATTGATCTTATTGTAATTGTTTAAAGTATTTATTTACTTATAACAATTAATAAGTTACGTATTGTTAATAAATTAATTGTTTATTTTAGAGCGTTATAAGTTAACGTATTTATTATAATTCAAAGTTAAACAATTATAATCGAATTAATGTATAGACTTATTGTTAGCTTTCAATTTGTTTTATTTTGATTGCTACTTACGTCTTTGCTAACAAACAAAATAAAAACTCAAATATTTACGTTTTTAATTTCGTTATAATTCTATAATTTGTTTAAACTCTTTTTATCGTTGTTTAAAACTTAGCAAAATTTTTGTATTATTTTTTTTATTAGTTTTCTAAAAAAATCTAAAGTAATTACGAGAAACATTTATTTTGTATAATTTGTTATTTAACTCAAACTAAGCAAGTTATGTTAGTTTAATTTGTTTTATATTAATATAAAAAAAAATACTTTAATCGATTTCTTTTTGCTTTCTTTTGCAATTGTTTAACATCTTATATTTTGTTGACACGTATAATATTGACGCAATTGTTGTTCTTTGTTGTTATTAACAAAATCGTCTATATATAGATTAAAAATATTAATAAATAATTCTTAAACTATAAATAAGATCTTCTTGTTATTTTAATTATTAAATTAGAACGTTTTGCGTTGCAAACAATTATCTATTCTTGTTCGCAATATTGATTCGATTTGTATTAATATAAATATAAATTAATAAAAGTAACTTGTTGTTTTGTTAATAGTCTCTAATTAAGAGAACTCGATCAATATATAAATAATTAGTTTCAATTTTATTATTTTGTATTCTTTTTGTTTTAATGCTTAATTTTTGATAATTTAATACATTAAAATAATTGTAAAAGTTATAACAATTAACGAAAACGTTATAAATATTTTTTGATACTTAAAATTTGTGTTCAAGTTACTAATGCTATTATAAAAAAATATAATCAAGATTGTCTTTGCTATTATTCGAGATAAAAACAATATTAACTTTGTCTATATTTATTAGTCAAATTGCTCAAAAGAAAGTTATATTAATTTTTAGTTTTCTTTCTATTAAGAACTTATTTGTCGTCAATATATTTTTAACATAATATATAGTTTTTTTTAAACATGCGAAGTTATACGAGTAGACGTTATAAACAATATTTTAAACTCTTTTTAACATATATATTTAATCAATATTAACTTAATTAAATAGCTATAATAATATTCTTTAGTTAGTTAGTAATAACGTAATTATTTTCGAAATAAAGTAACTACTTGTTTTGTTTTATTTGACGTTGAAGTAACGTTTACGTTTTTAGACAAACGTTTGTTGCTAAGTTTTTGAGCAACGTTTAGTTATTTTTGACAAATAAAACAATTAAAAGGTATTAAATTCTCTTCGAATTAAAAGTTTTTAATCTAGTTTTAATAATCTAATAATATTATAGTTATTATAAGTAATTTAATTAATTTAAAGACTTGTTTGTGTTCTTTAAAGAAATTGTTATTAGATTTGTTTTTAACATCGATTTATATACACTTATTATTGTTGAAGTCGATATTAGTTTTCTCTATATTATTGTCTCTAAAAGAATTGAGAAACAATAATTTATTATTATGTTAATTTAAATACAAGAAAGATTATCTTTTATTTTTGAATTAAAATTGCAAAAAAAAAGTATTTGCTTGTTGTCTTGTTAATAAGTTTTGAATCAATAACAATTATAACAATTTTTCGTTATTAGTCGAACTAAAATATAATTAAAATCTATATTTTAATTACGATTATACAAAACATTTTTCGACAATTTAGTAATTAATATTTTTGAATTGTTATTGCTATTTAAAGTACGTTGTTCGATCGAAAACACATATGTCGATAGCATAAATTTCTTATTTTGTGTTTGACTTTAAATAACGCTATCTTAAGATTTTTGTTATTAATAAATATTTTGTTCGCTATTATTATAGAGAGTCTCTTTTTTAAACATAAAATTGAAGAGTTAATATTGCTTCTCTATAATTAACTTAGACACAATTAATTTATTTGTAACGTTTTGTAATTGTATTAAGTTGTAATATACGTTTATTTTTATTTGCTTATATGTTGCGTTTAAAAGAAAATTAAAAACGTTTAAATAGATTTGCGTTATATTGTAACTTGTACTATTTATAATATTAATTGCTACAAAAGAATTATTGTTAAGACGCGTTTTTTTCGTCGCTCTTTTGTTCGATAAAGTGTAATTGTTTTTAATAAAATTAAAAATCTAAAAATTACGTATTAGCAAAAGACAATAATAATAAGAACTATTTTTAAGAAATATATATTTGTATTTAAAGAAAACAATTTCTTAAATATTTTTTGTATTTTGTTAAGTAATTTTATCTCGAACTTGTTATCTATTAATACGCGTTAATTAAGCAATAACTTTGCTAAGAATACGTAGTTATTTATTATCTTTTTTGTTGTTTTCGAAACTACAATTGATATCTTTATAGCAATAACAATTGTATTCGATTTTCTTTTGTTTAAAATTTTCTAAAAATTATTAATTTTTTTTTTGAATTGATAATTATGTTTTTTTGACATTTAAGTTTTGCTACTTTTCGTTAATTCTTTTTGTTATTTTGTTTGCTTTAAAATATACGTAAAAAAATTAATTATAAATCGTAATTTTGCATATACAATTAATTAAAAAAGCTTAAATTTTTGTTGCAAATATAGTTAAAAAAAAATAACTATTGTTAAGATTTGACGCAAACGAGAAATTAGTTTGTTAAATTAAAAGCGATTAAACTAATATTAAACTAATTATTTAAAGTATTGCAATATTAAAACAAATCTATTTAGTCTCTTTATAGCATGTTAATCTCGTATTTCTTTAATATATAATTAGTTAATTTAATTTAATCGCTTTTAATTTGTTCGAAATTATTTAATAAAAGTTTTGCGCTTTATATTATAATTTTGTTCGTAATATAAATTATCTTTATATTTTTATTTTAAGCAACAATAAAGAGATTTGCAAGATTTTAAAAAATTATTTCGAACAATATAAAGTATTGTTAAACAAATTATATCTCTTTTGTATAAATAAATTAATTATAACTTGACAATACTATAATTGTTACTTTCGCATTGTTTAATACTTAAAAACTTAGTTATATTGTTTTATTCTTACTTTTTATCTAAATTAACAATCTTTTGCTTTACAAGACACTTATTTTTGATTAATTTGTTTTTTTTATTATTTATAAACTTTATTTAATTGTTTTTTGTAATACGAACTTTTATTGTTTCAATTGTAATTTTTGAGTTAACGTTTGTTTAATCAAAAATTAATTTCTTCTTTAATAGCGTTAACATTATATATCGAATTACGAAACATTTTTTTTTAAATAAAGCGATGTTGACGCTTCGTTACTTGCAATTTTTTGTTCAATTCGACGTAAAACTTTATAATAAATATTTAATTGTTTCGATCTAAATTCTAGTTTTTAATAAAAATATATATATTAATAATAATTTAAAAATTGTTTTTGTTTAGCAATTTTAAAATATTCGAATCTCTTTTCTTCTAATATATATTTTTTAATTTTTTGCGCATATTTTTGCTTAATTTGAAATAAAAGAGATTAAACTTAATATTTATAATACGATTTAGTTACTAATTGTGTATTAATATATTTACGTGTTATTTTAATTCGTTTTTTTCTTTTTACGTTTTTAAGACAAACAAATAAGCAAATATATCTTGTTAATAAAAAAGACAACTACAAGAAAGTTGCTAAACACAAAAAATTTTATTTTTCAAATTAGCTTTAGATTATTTTTAATAATTGCGACAATATATTTAAGCTTTGCGCTAAAATTTATAATTTTGTCAAAATATTTAATATATAAATTATTAAATATAATTGAATTGTTTCAATAACAAACAATTATCTTTATATTAATTAATATTATTGTTCGTTTTATACTAATATTTGTTAGTGCGAAAAATAAGAAGCAAACGCGCATTTTATATATTGTTAACTAATATGTTTTAATATCGATTGTTGTTTTATTTGCGAGACAATTTTTTTTTAACGTTGTTAAATTGTTTGCTTTTATTTTGTTTATATAAATTATATATTTATTAAATACAATAATTTCGACAATTTTTATATTAATTATTGATTCAAATTTAGAAATCTAATTATTTTGTAAATTTATTGTAATATCGAACTTTTACAATATTAGCATTTTTTTAAGTATTTTTTCTTTAAATCAACTTTTGTCGAATCTTTTAATTGTATAAAATTAAATAGTTATTAACAAGTCGATTGCGATTTGCTAAATTTCTTGTATCGTTGCTAATAAATTCTTTTTTTGCAATACTTTAAATTTTATATCGAATGCTTGTATTATTTTTACTATTAAGTGCTTTAACTTAAAATTGATTTTTTATTTCGTTATTTGTATACAATTTATATATTACTTAAGTTAACTTAGAATTCGAATTCAAGATATTTTACTTATATTTTAGTAAACTAATTTGTTCTTTTTTGTAATTTGTTGCTATTTAATTTTTAAAATAATTGTACGTTTTTTAATATTTTTGTTTTTACTTTTGATTTCGCGCAATGTTTAATAATACTTTTTTGTTCAATATAAATTTGAAAGTTTGTTATAGTTGTTAACTTCTTTAAAAATTCGAATAATAGAAGAATCGTAATTATGTTCGGAATAAAACTTGTTTTAAACAATTTGCTTTTATTAGATATCTTTTTATAAACTTGACAAAATATAGATTAACTTTATATTTTTATTATTTTTATCTTTTTTCGTTTATTTATACTTAGCGATTATTTTCGTTAATTTTTTTATATAGAGTCTATATAAATATAATATTGTAAAAATAAAAATTTGTTTATTGTTCTTTTTTGTTTGATCGTCTTGCGAATATATTTTGACGTAAAAATCGATAATAATAAATCTCTTTTTTTCTTTAATTTTAATTTTTTTATATTGAATGTATTCTTTTATTTATAATACGACGTGAAATTTTTTATTATATTATTTGAAAAATTCTTTGTGTCAATAATTTAACAATTCTTTTAAACTAATAACTAAAGTGTTATTTAATATTAACAAAAAGTTGTACGTTATCGAATTCTCTATATATAGATACAAAATATCTAAAATATCTTAAATAAAATATTAAATTTCAAAAATCTAAAATTTATTGTTCGTAAATGATTTTAAATACTTTGTATAACTGTTTTTTTTCGTAATTTATCGAAGATATACAACTACAATTTAACAATTTATAATTTAAAAAATTGTTATTTTTAACGTCTAAATTTGTTAAATTGATCTATTTTAATATTTAACAAAAGTTAAGAGATTATATATTTTACTTAATTTTATATTGTTGTATAAAAAGTTGTCTTCGATCTTTCGTTCTATCTTTAGTATTTAATATATAATTTATATCTATTAGTTATTAAATTGTGCTTTTACTTTTATTAATTTGATTTTTTGCGACGCATTCTTTTTAAGAAATTTGATAAGCTTGTATATAAATAGCTTGCAATATGTTGTTTATTTAACTTCTATAATATAATCAAAAATTGTAATTTGTTTTATATAATAAAAACTAGTATTAAGATTAGTTGCTTTTTTTATTACAAAAGTATCAAGTGTAACTTATACAATAATTGAATTACTTAATTTTGCTATCTTTGTTATTTGTTCGATTTTTTTTTGTTAAAATTTTATTTTATTCTAGATTTGTCAATATATTTTTGTGTTTAATTGCAAAGATATTAAACGTATTTGTTTAAATGTTTGCAAGAGTTTTAATTATTCTTTTGTTATTAATTAATTTGACAATTTTATTTTGTTTTGTAATAATTAATTTTTTGAACTCTTTATTTTGTTTTTTGTGATACTTTTTTTTTTATTTTTTTTTGTTTATGTAGTTCGAGTTATTGTTTAAGTTGTCTTTTTTATATTTTTTTTGCTTTTGTACGAATTTGAATTTTAAAAATATTAATAATTGTTTATTGTTTAAAAAGATATTTAAAAATAATAATCTATAATAAGTGTTGCTTAACAATTCGCTTAAATAATTTATTATTTTTTTGATTTTAGAATTTACAATATCTTTTAGACTTGTTAATTCGTTCGTTATTATGCAAGCTTTGTGTAACAATTTTATCAACATCGTTCGCGTTTTTTATATCGAATCAAATAATAATTTAGTTTTATTATAATTTATATTGTGTCGCAAAATTCTTTTAATTTTGAATCTTTAATCGATTGACAAAAATTTTGAGTTCTTTTATTTGTAATATTTAATTGTTAATCTTCGCAAAAAATTTAACAAATAAAAGATTAAATTATTTGTATATTATAATAGAAGAGCTTACAAAATTGTTGTTTAAAATATTTTTAATTTTAAAAAAAATACATGTTGCGATTTAATTTCGATTAAGAACTTTAAATGTTTGTAAATTGTGCGTAATAACGCTTTAAACAAATAATAAAATATTATAGATATAGAGCAAGACGTTTAGAAGTAATACAAATATTAAAGTATATAAAAATGCGAAAAAAGTAAGTTAATTGTCGACGCTAATATAGACAATTCAATATTTAATATTATTTTCTTTTTAACAATTTTTCAAGATGCGTAGACGCATTGCATCTTAAATTAAATAAATATTTTATAAATTTATATTGCGTTGCTTTTAAACAAAATTAACAAGTAAAATTATATAGTTATTAGATTATTTACAAGCATTCTTAGTTGTTCTTTATTGTTTTTTGTTCGAAATTTGACGTTTATAAAATTTTGCGTTTGAAGTTAAGCTTAAATAGTGTTCTTTAATTCTTGAAATTAATCTTTTGTTATAAAACTCAAAATTATTTTTTTTTAATATGTTTTTTTAATTATAAATTAAAATTAAACTCTAAATTCTAGTTAAAAGATGCGAAAATTATTGTTAAATAAAAATATAACTTAAAGTAATTGCTAAAACAAATAATATTTGCTAGTTAAAAGAAAAAATTAAATTAAAACAATTAAGTAAGATTTTAATTTAATGTACGCTAGTTGGCGCTAGATTTACAATATTATTATAATTTGAACAATTGACAACGTATGTTTGTTATTAATATTATAATCTTATTTCAATAGCGTTTATAATTAATATTAAATAATCTTAATTTACAAATTAAAAATAGTTATTTCTTCAAGACTTAAACTTGATACAATAGCTATTTTATAGCTAATTTAGTAAACAAAGATGTCAAATTAACTTTATTTTGCTATATAAAGTTATCAAATCTCTACGTACTTTTAATAAAAAAAAATATTCGTATTATTTGTAGTATTTTGTTTCGAAACATCTACAATATTTAATTAAATTTTGTTGTTCGTAGTTGAATAAAATGTAGTCTTGAATAAAATAATTTACACGCAACGATATTTATAATGCTTGAATAATATTAGAAAGACTCTATACGTAAAATTCTTATTTCGCTAATTATTAATTTATTTTATTAGATTAAAATTAATTAAATTATATTAGAATTAATTAAACTAAATTAGATTATATTAGATTAAAAATAGTTTCTTTTAAGTTAAAACAAGATTTATAAAATAAAAGTATAGCAATCTTGATATTAGATTTTAAAATTATAATTCTTAATTACAATTCTATATTTTACGCTTTTGTATAAAGAGTCTTTTATTATTATTACTAAAACTATTTAATTATTTTTCGTAATTTTGATTTGTATTGTTTCGATTATAATTTTAGACTTAACGTTAATTCGAACAAAGATTAGTTTTTTTTCTAATAGTGTTAATATTATATATTAAATTATTTAGTAGTTGTTTTTTCGAACAAATCGATATTAATATTTTGTTGCTTAAAGTTTTTTGTCGAATTCAATATACAATTTTATAATAAACGTCTAATTTTCTTTGTTTAAATTCTAGTTTTCGACAAGAACATATATTTTAATAGTTGTACAAAAATTGTATTTGTTTAGCAATTTAAGATATCTAAGTTTTTCTTCTCTTAAGAGACGCTCTTTAAAATTTCATGTTCTTCTTTGTTTAAGTTAGATCGAAAATATTTTAACATAATATTTATAACGCAATTTAATTACTAGTTGTTTGTTAATATATTAATGTGCTATTTTTGTTCGTTCTTTTCTTTTTGCGTTTTTAAGATAAATAATTAAATAAATATATTTTGTTTGTAAGCAAAACTATTATAAAAAAGTCAATAAATATAAGAAATTTCAATTAAAGTATTAGCTTTTGCTTGTTATTAATAATTGTCGCTATATGTTGTAGCTTTATAATCTTTTTAAAATACTTAATATATAAATTGTTAAATGCGACAAAATTATTTTAATATTTGACATATATCTTTATATTAATCAATAATAACTCTCGCTTTATGTTAACATTTGCAAACGCAAAAAATAAAGAGCAAAATTGTAGTTTATATATTGTTAACTTGTATTTCTTTGTATCAATTGTTGTTATATTGACGATATAATTTTTTTTAATATAATTAGAATTTTCGCTCTTTATTGCTATTATATATGTTATATATTCTTTAAACATAATTATTTCGACAATCTTTATATTTGTTACTAATTATTCGAGTTTAAAGATTAAAATATTATGTACTTTAACTATTATATCGAACTTTTATAGCAATAATATTTGTTTAAATCTTCTTCTTTTGAAGCGACTCTTAATTGATCGCTATATTATATATAATCGAACAATTATTAATATAATAATTGCGATTTTCTAAATTGTTTGCATTGTTACGTTCGATTTCTTTTTCTATATTATTTTGAACTTAATATTTAATGTTTTGAATTATTTTAATTGTTAAGTGTTTTAAAACTAAGTTGTTAAATTTTTCAATTAATTTAAAACAATTAACAATTACTTTAATTAATTCAACGTTTTAGTTTAAATATTGTCGCTTATTTTTTAACAACTAGATTTGTCTTTTTTAGAAATTTTTTGTTGTTTAATCGAAAATATTTGTATTTGCTCTTTAACGTTCTTCGTATTATTGTTTATTTTTTAGCGTACATTATTGTAATTTTGAACTTGCAAAAAAGTTAAAAATTTACTATAATTATTTATCTTCAAAAAAATTTAATTGTAAAAGATTCGAAACTTTGTTTTAAATAAAACTTATTTCGAAATATATGTTGCGAAATAACGTCTCTTCTTATAGTTAACAAAATATACTTTATTAAATTTTTATCTTTATTGTTTTTTTTGTTTTTTTTGTTTATCGATTTGTATTTAACGTTTTTTTTTGTTTTTTTTTAAGTAGTTTTTGCTAAATATAGTTGTCGTAATTACAAAGAATCGATTATTGTTTTTATTTAGTTTTTTGTTTGAAATAATTAATATTTAATAAAAATGCTTGTTTATTAATTGCTTTTTTTTTAAGAACTTAATTTTGCAATATTAAATTCAATCGTTTATGCGCAATATAAGATAATATTTCTTGTTATATTATTAAAAGAATTCGTTTTATTAATAATTTAATATATTTTTCAAATCAATTAATAAAATATTGTCGAAAACATATTTAAAATAATAAATAAAAAAATTTTTAACACAAAAATATAAAACGTTTAAAGTATCTTGCGTAAAACATTAAGTTTTAACAAGTTATAATTTATTTGTTATTAATAGTTTAAAATATTTTGTATAATTATTCTTTTTTGCAATTTTCTAAATTGCGCTATAATAATTTATTAACTTATAATTTAAATTGCAATTATTTTTAAAATCTAATAATGTTAGATTAATTTATTTTGATACGCAATTTAAATTAAGAAAAAATATATCTTTCTTAATTATATATTGTTGCACGAAAAATTATGTTTTGTTTATTGCTTTATCTTGAGCTATTAGTTTATACATTATGTTTATTAGTATTCGAACTTAATTGTTGTTTTTACTAATTATATATTTTGCGATATATTTTTTTCGACAATTTTGATAAATTTGTTTTTAAACAACTTGCAATATTTAATTTATTTTAATTTATTAATGTAGTTAAAAACAATTGTTTGCTTTATATAATAAAGTCTAGTTACAAAGTAAACAACTTTCTTTATTACAAAAATATTAAATATAATTTATACTATTGCTTGATTGCTAAAGTTTGTTGTTTGAATTATTTTTTTAATTTTTTTTTAATAAAATTTTGTTCTATAATAGATATCGAATTTTTTTTTAAATTGTTTATAGAGATTTCGAGCTTTTTTTTCTAATTATTTGTAAAAATTATAGACTTTTTTTTGTTCTTTATTGTAGCAACAATCTTAATTTATTTTTTAACAATTTTTTTCTTTTTTTTTTCTTTTTTTTTTGCAATTTTTTTTTTCTTTCGATTCTTTTTTGTTGTTGTAATTGTTATTAATATTTGTGTTTTTTTTTTTTACGTTGCTTTCGATTTGTTTCAATTTAAAATTTAAAATTTAAAAATGTATATTTGTTGTTTAAAGAAAAAACTTAGAATACGTATTTATTGTAAATAATGCTTAAGAGCTTAATTAAAATTATTAATTGTTTTTTTTAGTTTAGAATTAACACTATTTTTTGCATTTATTAATTCGTTTGTTATTACGCAAGCTTTATAAAACAATGTTATTAACAATTGTTGTATTGCTTTGTTTTAAATTTAATTATTTTTCTTAATTGTCGCAACGTGCGTTGTAATAAGATTTTTTTAAATTTAAAACTAAAATATTTAAGAAACAATTTTAAGCTATATTTTGTGCAACGTTTGAATACATTTATACAAAGAATTTGTTAAAATTTTGTCAAACTTATTAAATCGACAAAAAGAAAAAACTTATATAATTATTAGTTAAAAAAGTTTTAATAAAAAAGAAAATATATTGTTCGATTTAATTTCTATTTATTATTGCAAGTGTTTAAGAGATATACGTAAAAAAACTCTAGATATAAGACGAAATAATTTAGATAAAAAACAAAACAATTAAGAGCAATACAAGTAGCAAAATATATAAAAAAGCAAAAGAATATAATATAAATAATTGCGCTAATATAAATAATTTAGTATTTGATATTAATTTATTTTAGACAATCTTTCGAAATTAATACAAATTTCGCATATTAAGTTGCTTTATTATTTTTTTAATTTATGCTATATTGTTGTTTGCTAACGTTAAAAGAGACAATTATATAGCTAATAGACTATTTACAAATATAATTAGTTGTTTTCTTCTTTTGTTTTTTCGAATTTTAACGTTTGCAAAATTCGATACTTTAAGCTAATCTCTAAAAATAATATTTAAGAGTTCGAACAAATTGTTTGTTATAAATTCGATTTGTTGCAATTTTTCTTTTAATATATAACAATAATTACAAGATTAATTAGTTTTTCAAACCTTAAATAAAAGATGCGTTAATTATTTCAAAATTATTATGCAATTTAAACAAATTGCTATAACTAATATTGTTATTAAGAGCAAAAAAAAGAATTAAATTATAAAATCGAAATAATAAATAAATTCGCAATGCGCGCTAGTTATTGAAATTTGTAAAAATAAGATTAGCTAAAGACTAAATTATATAAAAAATAATTAAATAAGATTTAAATTAAATTAAATTAAATTAAATTAATAAAGTCAAATTAAGATACAATACAATTGCGCTAAAATATAGTTTAGTCTTATTCGATCTTATTATTTATTAAATATTGATTGCGTTAGCATTTGTTATTATTAATAAACAATTAAAGAATTTTGCTTTTTTTGACAAAATACTATATTATTGTTGCATCTATTATAAGAGTAGATATTATATCAAAAAAAAATACTTCCTAAATGTTGAATTATTAAAAAAGCAAAATTGTATAGTCTTTTTAATTGTTGTTTATTACGTTTTATTTTTTATCTTTTAATAGATTTGAAAAACTCTATAAATAAAGTTAAAGTAAATTTTGCAAAATCTTCGATATTAAACAAGAATCTAAACATTTTAATATTTGTAAAACAATCTTTTTTAGTAAATTAAATCAATTAAATATATTAATCTTTACAACTTTTACAATTAGCGTCAATTAACAACGCACGAAACATTATTATGTTTAAAGAATTTAAAAATATATTAATTTTAATATATTCGACTATTAGATAAAAGCGATAATGCAACAATTAATTGCAAAGTTACTATTATAAATAATAAAACAAAGATCTTATTAGTGCGAAACGTTATTAAAAATATTATATTGTTTCAATTATAATTTGCGATTTATAATAAATAGATATTAAAAAGCAATTAAATATTATTAGTGTCTTTGATTGCGAATAAGTGTAAAATATCAACTTTATTACAATTAGAGAATGCGATTGCGACACGAGAAAACAATATATTTAACACATCGAAAATAATTTTTGTTAATAAAAACTTATTTGTCTAAAAGCTATTACGATTGTTAATACAAGTATTTGTTTTTTCGTTTTTTTAAGCAAAAATAAAAACGTTTTAGATATAGTTTATACAATTACTTAAATATATTAAACAAAAAGTATTACATAATTGTTGTAAATAATTTTTTAAATTATTGTTATTGTTTTTATTGTATTTTTTTTTGTCTTTATTTTTGTCTTAAGTATTAAATTAACGTTATATTGATATTGCAACAAAATACACTAAAGAGTAAAATAAATTGAGACAAACATTTAGTTAACTATTGTTCGATAGTTTATTAAACGAAATCTTAATTAAGTTATTTTAATAATTGTTATTATCTTTATTGTTATTATTGTCTTTGTTTTTATTTTTGTTAAGTTATATTTATATTGCAATAAAATATGTTAAAAAGTAAAAAAAACAAACAATTAGTTAGTTATTGCTTAATAGTTTGTTAAACGAAATCTTAATTCAATTATTTTAATTGTTATTATTATTTATATCGTTGTTACGATTGTTGTTTTTGTTTTTTTTATCGTTGTATAAACAAAATCGTCTCTATATTAATATTGCAACAATTTACGTTAAAAAATAAAATAAAGTAAAACCAACAAACAACTAGCTATTGTTCAATAGTCTAATAAACAAAAATTTTATTAAATTGTCTAAATAGAATTTCGAAAGCAATAATATTTTATCGAACAATATTATAAATTGAAATAACACTATTATAGATAACAATAACTTTATGTGCAATACGACTAAAAAAATTGTTTTTGTAAAAAAAAAGTTAAATAAACGTGAAAACAAGTTATTTTATTGTTTTTTTTTTAAAAAAAGAACGTAAATTTGATGTTTTTTTGTTTAAAACGCTTATATAATATAACAATAAGTTTTTCTTTTTTGTTTTAACAAGATTTACGCACGTCAAATTCTTTGTTAACGTCGTTTTATATAAATTTGCTATTAGAAGAGTCTTTAAATATATATGTTAATTGTTATAAAGCAAAATTGCGATTGCGAGAATTTATAAGCAACAAATATTTTTACAACAAAGTATATTTTAGAAAAAAACGTAAATTTTAATAATTGTTATTAAGAGACAACAACAACAATTTAAAGAATTCGAATAATTCTTGTGCGAAACAAACGAAAAGAATAGATACATATTAAGCAAAAAAGAAAAAATAGAATTGCTACAACAAAGAGCAAAAGCGCTTTTATATATAAATACTTATTTGCTTTGTTATATTTTGCTTTATTAAAATATATATATTATAATATTTACTATAAAACAATCTACTAAAAACAAGAAATTAAACTAGATTAAATTAATTTAATTTGTAGACTAAATTAGTTTTCTAATATTGTTCGAAAATATAAATTAAGATTATCGAATAAAAAAAAAATTAGTAATATTTGTCAAAGAATTAAATACTTTATATTAATATTTAATATGTTTGTTGTATTTAGAGACTTAATTAATTAGAAACAATTAATTTTATATAAAAAGACAACAACACGTTTACGCGTCTTTAATTTTATTTTATAACAATTGTATATTTTAATACTTTGTTAATTAATTATATAATATTAACAAGTCGAACAACAATTAATTCTAAATTCAAGATCGATTATTATTGTCGATTTAAAGATTTTGCTTTTATTATAAACTTTAAGCAATTAACGTGCAATTCGAACATTTAAGAAGAATTTGCAAACTTCGAAATAAATAATATGCGATAGATTAACGTCAATATTTTAATATTCTCTTATACAAATATTTTCTTTCGACAATTATAAAAAGAGCAAAAATTAAAGTTGCATTATTAAGAGATCTAGAAGCTAATAAATAATCAAATTCGACTTCGTCTATTGTTAGATAACAAGAAAAATTATACGCGCATTAGATTGCAAAGATATTTGCAACTTTAATAATAAGATATAGTTACTAGTTGTATAATTGCGCGCATGCTAAATATACGCAATTTTTATCTATTATATTTAATTTAATTACGAGCTTAATAAGTAGCTTAGACAATTAATAGAAAATATGTAGCGAAAAAGATTTAAGTAGTCTACTAATACAATAGAGAATAAAGAGAAAAATTAAGTTGCTACATTACTCGCTTAGTTAATTTAAATTAAATTGATATTAAAATTATTACAAGAGTACAATAAAATATAGTTGTCTATAACGAAAAATTACGTCAAATAATTAAGAGCAATAGCAACAATATTATAATAATTAGTTTTTCGAAAACGCAATTTTTATTAAAAAACAAAAGATAATATATATAGATTATTCGATGCAAACTTTATTTAAACTCTTTTCTTAAGATAAAAAAACGACAACTTAATATAGTAACAAATTATTTAATACAAGTTATAAGAATTGCAACGATTATATACTTTTTAATATTTATATAAATAACAACTTCGACTTTTATAACAAACGTTATATTTAGAATCTTCGTTACAATATAACTTTTATTTAAGACGCAATTTTTTAACAATTTTCTTAGATTATTATTGTTTGTTATCTATAAAAGTTTGATATTAACTTAAGAGTTTACGTGCTAAATTGAAGAAATCTATTAAAGAGTAAGTTTCTTTGCTTATTTTTATAATAAAATTAAAAATATATTGATCTTAAATATATTATTTATAAATTTCTAATTTTGTATTATTTGCAATCGAGCATACAACGCTTTAATTGCTATTTCGTTTATTTGCTTCTTTTTTGTTATATAAATTAAGAGAAATTACTAAATTATAATATTTTTTATAGATAATTTAGACTTAATCTTGTAATAGACTTAATTGCAACGTTCGAAGTCGAATATTTTGTTTTTTGTTGCGTAATATTGACGCAATCGATTTATTATTAAGTTTTGTAAAATTTTGCAATTCTTTTGCTTTTATTATATAATATAGATTGAAATAAAAATTTATACTATTAATATAATTGTTTTCGAAAATATCTTTCTTTTTTTTGCATTTCTTTACTAGAAGTTTGAGCTTCTACAAATATAATTAAGTATAAAAGAGTTAAAAAACTTTAACATTGTTATTTGACAAATAAATTTTTTTATTAACGTTTTTGTTTTATTTGATATCTCTTAAACGTCTTTTCAAATATACGCACAATTAGTAGAGAAATATTGCGTAAACAACAAAGTACTTTCTTTTAAATTTTACAAAAATATTAATTTCTAAATTCAACAATAATCTAGCGTCAAAAATTAGTATTAAATTAAAATCGATAATATTAATATAATATTTGTTTATATTTTTATATATTATATTCGACAACTACTTTTAATAAATTTAGTTGTTCAAAAGAAGCGTAAGACAATATTATATTATTCAAGATTTAATAATATCTAAAGAAAATCTTTTAAAAGCGTTAATATTTTTTAAGTATCTCAATTAAGAGCATAAAAAATAATTAAAATAGTGCGAAAATTAAATTAATAATATGTTAGACAAATGCGAAACAAATTAAGTGCAAATTAAGTTAGATATAAATTAGATTAATCTAGAATTAAATTAGATAAAAATTAAATTAAATACAAATTAAATTAAATACAAATTAAATTAAATATAAATTAAATTATATATACTTATTATTAAAGATACATTACAAATATAGTAAAAAATATATTTGAAAAACTATTTTAAATATTTTAGCAATTTACTTTTTTTTTGTTGTTTAAATTTTACGAAATTATCAATTATATAACAAGTTAATTAACAAAAATATCTCTATAAACAAAATTAATTATATTAATACGCTATTGTAAAATTTGTAAAAAAGATTTTATTTTATTGTTGCAAACACAATAGCATATAAAAATATATCTAATTAAATTAAACAAAAAACAACAATATGTGCAACAACTTTTTAGTAAAGTATTGCTTCAATTAAATAATAAAAACAACAAATATATTATGTTGCTTAATAATACAATAGTTATAAAAATTGTATCGAACAATATTAATAATTATAAACTTAAAAACTAGATTTTTATACAATTGTTAAACAACTTATACGATAAACTTATTAAGTTTTTTGTCAAAATTTTCTTGTTTATTTAATTAGAATTAGCTACAAATAATTCGATTTCTCTAAATAGATTTACGAATATTGCAAAATTATTTTTAAACATTCTAGCTTATTGATTCGAAGCTCTTAATTTATTCGACAATAAAATATCGAGTTTAGAGAATTTATACAAAGACAAAACAAATAAGAGCGAGAGAGTAAATAATTGCGTTTGTTAGATAAATATAATTGAAAAAGACAACGCAAATCGATCTAGAGATTTAGAAATATCTTTTACGATTACGAAAACATCTATTTAGATTAATATATTTAAAGAAATTATAAAACAAATTGTTAAACAATTAATTGCGCATATTTTTAGATATATATATACATTTTTGAATATAATAGATGCAACGATCTACTAGTTATTTAGTAATTAGATTAATTATATTATAATTAACTAGTTTATGTAGTTCAAATATACAATCAATAATATGAATAAATTCTTTAATAACATAAACTTGAAATCTATGTACGATCTATTAAGCTTCAAGAGCTTAAGAGAGTAAAAGAATCGCTTGCATTATATAAGTTATGTCAAAAACAATTATATCTAGATTTAATATTTGTTCGAATTAATAAAACTAATACAAATCTCGCAAAATCGTATATATATAGTGCAATATTAAGATATTATAGACGCTATCTAGTTTTTGATCGATTACTCGACGTTTATTGGCAATCTAATTTATTAGTTTGTTCGACAATAAAATATAAATAGCGAGTTACAAGTTTATAGCGAGTTTTATACAAGAGATTAATAATAACGAAAACAAAAATTGCTTTCGCTCAAAACGGGTTGGTCCAAGGAGAGGACCTAGAAGGTACCAACCGAAGACGCCGCTATAGTCCGTCAGTATCGGTCTAGTTACTACCAAAGATAGAGAATTTGTATGGGGGACGCTCGTGAGAATGAGAAACCATGGTGTTGTTCGTTGTGTCATTGTACTGGATGACATCACAAGTGGATTACACCTACGTCGACCAAGCCCGGTATGAAGTTCTCATTCCCTAGAAACCGGTAACCGCGTAGGACAACAATTCCACGTGCAGAGGCCTTGAACAGGATAGATATGCCTAACTTACGCTCGTTCACTCGGATCAAACATGTCACTGATCGTACCACCTCCATTTGCAATTCCAACGCCTAGAGTCGTCAGCTCAGGGCCTTAGGATGCACTAAAGGCAGTTTCATAACAGCTTACTTCCAAAGAAGCCGGATAGAGTGCGGATCGTGATCAAGGTTGCGATATCAGGACTCAAGGCCGTGGGAATTTGCAAAAGAGCGAACATCGAGAAACAGACTATGTACAGTCGCCGTCTTCCAAAGGTCTCGGACAAAGGAGCAAGGATTAAAGGACCAATGCCCAGGAAGACGACGAAACCAGTAGTGGCACCAATCACTTTTTCTGATGACGTTTGAAGGTCTTCGGCAACCTGACTGATTCCGGGTGTGAACATGGAACTGGCCAACGGGCTCATGATCGCCATCAGCGAAATGATTGCAACATTGGTGAATTTCCTGAATCTCGACCAGTTCCTGGGATTCTCA